>ENA-OUQS01002616-OUQS01002616.1-human-metagenome-genome-assembly--contig:-NODE-2616-length-10957-cov-22.569712_pt1 | contig 10957 bp, 9 predicted proteins | sample MGYA00248463_ERZ548848 | MGnify/ENA primary metagenome ERZ548848 (study PRJEB26491, sample SAMN04978192) | human metagenome | host: Homo sapiens | study: EMG produced TPA metagenomics assembly of the... | reverse complement strand
CCGCCGTTCGATGTCAATGCGTACCGCATCCCCGGGAAATTCCGGAGCACTTCCGGGATCCCTGTCACCGGACGCCCTGTTGCAACCAGTACTGTTACCCCCTGGTCAACCGCACGTGTAAGTATTTCTCTTGTATGACTGGTCAGTTCTTTCTTATCATTCAGTAAAGTACCATCCAGATCAAGCCCTATCATTTTTATCTTTTTCATGAATAATTCCCTCATTTATGGTAAAGCTAAAAATACATTTCAAATCTTAGTATAACACGATTCCCCGTGTATGTATAACAAAATTTGCGGATTCAGACATTTTGTAGTATACTGATAAAGGCTCAATTTTGAAGAAAGGAAGAATTATGAAGAAAAGGTTAAAAGCATTTTCAAGGACAACCATCGCACTCCTTACCGCTGCCCTGGTCTGTTCCCCGTTTACAAAAGCTTACGCCGATGACACTGTAGACTCTCTCGAAAAGCAGACAAACGGTCTTCAGAACCAGCTCGACTCTCTGAATCAGGACCTCACAAGTCTCAGCGCTGAGATCACAGATCTTGCATCAAAAATTGAGGATACGGATGTTTCCGTACAGAAAGCAGAACTGGATCTTGCCGCCGCAAAACTGGACGATGTGGCGAACTATATCCCGAGCCGTCTGGCGGCGCTGCTCTGGATCATGGCGGCGGCGTTCACCCGCAATGACGCCAAGGGCGCGTGGCGTATCTGGCGGCGGGACCGCCGCAATCACGCCAGCCCCAACAGCGCCCAGACTGAGAGCGCCTGCGCGGGTGCGCTGGGCGTCCAGCTGGCCGGGCCGGCCTACTATTTCGGGGAGTATTACCCGAAGCCCACCATCGGCGACCCGCTGCGGCCCATCGAGCCGGAGGATATTCTGCGGGCAGATCGGATGATGTATGTAGCCAGCGGGTTTGCGCTGGCGTTTGGATGTGCGATACGGGGGTTCTTGGGATGAAACAACTGGTCCACGGCGGTGACTGGATGGGCTACCGCGAACGCTTTGGCCGCGACGCGCTGGATTTTTCGGCGAACGTTAGCCCACTCGGTCTGCCCGAAGGGGTGGCGCAGGCCATCCGGGACGCTCTGCCTCTGGCCGACCGCTACCCCGACCCCCTCTGCCGCACCCTGCGGGCGGCGCTGAGCCGGGCCGAGGGTGTGCCGCAGGAGCAGATCCTCTGCGGCAACGGCGCGGCGGACCTCATCTTCCGGCTGGTCTGGGCCGTAAAGCCCCATAAGGCGCTGGTGACAGCCCCGACTTTTGCAGAGTACACCTCTGCTTTGGATACGGTGGGGTGCGAAGTGAAACGCTTCTTCCTCGATGAAGCGAATGATTTCGCCCCGACGGACGCCCTCGTGGACGCCGTGGACGAGAGCATCGACCTGGTGTTCCTCTGCCAGCCGAACAACCCGACGGGGCAGCTGGCCTCACCCGAGCTGGTGAAAAAGCTGCTGCGCCGGTGCGGGGAGTGCCACACGATTTTGGCCGTAGATGAGTGCTTTCTGGACTTTCTGCCCGACGCCGACGGGTGGACCGCGAAGCCTCTGCTGGAAAGTGGGAACCTCGTCATCCTGAAAGCTTTCACCAAGCTCTACGGCATGGCCGGCGTCCGGCTGGGTTACTGCCTCTGCGGCGACGAAGCGCTTCTGGAAAAAATGCAGACAGCGGGCCAGCCGTGGGCCGTGTCCAGTCTGGCCCAGGCGGCAGGCGTCGCGGCCCTGAAAGAAACCGCTTATGTGGACGAGGTGCGCGCCCTTATCGCCCGGCAGAGGCCCGTTCTGACGGCGGGCCTGCGGGCGCTGGGCCTGCGGGTCATCGACGGAAAGGCGAACTATCTGCTCTTCCGCGCGCCCGCCGACCTGAACGAGAGGCTTCGCCCTCTGGGAACACAGGTGCGCAGCTGCGCGAATTATCCGGGCCTCGGGCCGGAGTGGTACCGCACGGCGGTGCGCACGGCCTCCGAGAACGCCCGGCTGCTGGAACTTATGAAAGAGGTGCTGGGATGAACAGGGCAAAATGCATCATGGTGCAGGGTACGATGAGCGGTGCAGGCAAAAGTCTGCTCTGCGCGGCGCTCTGCCGTATCTTTGCGCAGGACGGCCTGCGCGCCGTGCCGTTCAAGAGCCAGAACATGGCTCTGAACAGCTTCGTCACCAAAGACGGCCTCGAGATGGGCCGGGCGCAGGTGGTGCAGGCGCAGGCCGCCGGTGTCGAGCCGGACGTGCGGATGAACCCCATCCTCCTGAAGCCCAGCAGTGACGTGGGCAGTCAGGTCATCGTCAACGGCGAGGTGCGGGGCCAGATGAAAGCGTCGGAGTATTTCCGCACGAAACGGCAGCTGGTGCCGGACATCCTGAAGGCATATGACAGCCTCGCCGAGGAGGCTGACGTCATCGTCATCGAGGGCGCGGGCAGCCCGGCAGAGATCAACCTCAAGAGCGAGGACATCGTGAACATGGGCCTCGCCGAGATGGTGGACGCGCCGGTGCTTCTGGTGGGCGACATCGACCGGGGCGGCGTGTTCGCCCAGCTATACGGCACGGTGGAGCTGCTGGAAGAAAAAGAACGCCGGCGCATCAAGGGGCTTGTCATCAATAAATTTCGTGGAGACGTAGAAATTCTGCGCCCCGGCCTTTCGATGCTGGAAGAAAAGACCCATCTGCCCGTGGTGGGCGTCGTACCGTACCTGAAGGTGGACATCGAGGACGAGGACTCCCTGAGCCAGCGCCTCGAGATGCGGGACGGCAAAAAGCCGCTGGACGCGGCGATCATCCGTCTGCCGCATCTGTCCAATTTTACGGACTTCATGCCGCTGGAACAGCACCCGCTGCTGGGTGTGCGGTATGTTTCGAACGCTCATGAGCTGGGCGCACCCGACCTCATCCTACTGCCGGGGACGAAAAACACGGTGGACGACCTGCTCTGGCTGCGGCAGTGCGGGCTGGAAACGGCTCTGCTCAAGCTGGCCGCGAAAGGCACGCCGGTGCTGGGCGTCTGCGGCGGCTACCAGATGCTGGGCCAGACCCTCGACGACCCCACCGGCAGCGAGAGCGGCCGGCAGCAGACTCTGCGGGGGCTGGGTCTGCTGCCCACCCGGACCGTGTTCAGCGAGCAGAAGCGCCGCGCACAGGTCAAAGCGACCGTCGCCGCCGCCCCCTTTGCGGGTGCGGAACTGGAAGGCTACGAGATACACACCGGCGTGACCGAGGCTGAGGGCAAACCCTTCGCCCACTACCCCGACGGAGGCCGGGAAGGCTGTGTGCAGGGCAATGTGTTCGGCACCTACCTCCACGGTCTGTTCGACACCGGTACGCTGACCGAGGCGCTGGCGGGCTGGCTCTGCCGCCGGAAGGGCATCGACCCCTCCGACGCAGCCCTCATCCCGATGGAAGAGTACCGCCGCCAGCAGTTCGACATCCTGGCCGACGGTGTGCGCGGGGCGCTGGATATGGACGCGGTGTATGCCGCGATGGGAATGGAGAAGCGCTGAATGGAACAGGGACTTTTGCATCTGTACTGGGGCGACGGAAAGGGAAAGACCACTGCCGCTATGGGTCTTGCGCTCCGTGCGCTGGGGTCCGGGAAGCGGGTGGTCATCGTCCAGTTTTTGAAGGGCGGGAACAGCGGCGAGATCCCGCTTCTGGCCCAGCTTGGCGCGGAGATCTACCGGGGCAAGGCCGGGCAGAAATTCGTCTTTCAGATGACGCCGGAGGAAAAGGCCGCGACCCGGGAACTGCAAAACCAGAACCTCGCCGCCGCCATAGCACAGCCTGCCGACCTGCTGATACTGGACGAAGCCGGGAGCGCAGAAGAGCTGGATATGGTGGACGTCGATCTATTAAAAAAGGCCGTTCTGGAGCGGCCTGCCGGATGTGAGTGCGTCCTGACAGCCCACACGCCGCCCCAGTGGATGATGGACGCCGCCGACTACTCCACCGAGATGAAATGTCACCGCCACCCCTACCAGAAGGGGATAAAAGCACGAAAGGGGATAGAATATTGACGCTGCAGCATCATTTACCCGCTGACATTGAGCGGACGAGCTTCCACATCATCACCGAAGAGCTGGAAATGATGGGCCTGACCCCGCCGCCCGAGCACGAAGCCGTGGTCAAGCGGGTCATCCACACCACCGCCGACTTCGACTATGCGCGGAATCTCCACTTCACCCCCCGCGCGGTGGAGCAGGCCGTCAAGGCCCTCCACGCCGGGGCCGTCATCGTGACCGATACGAATATGGCGCTGGCCGGCATCACCAAGCCCGGTCTGGCGAAGCTGGGCGGCACGGCCTGCTGTTATATGGCTGACCCCGAGGTGGCCGCCGCCGCCAAAGAGGCTGGCACCACCCGGGCCGTCGCAGCGATGAAAAAGGCAGCGCAGGAGCATCCCGGGGCTATCCTCGCCGTCGGCAACGCGCCCACGGCTCTGCTGACGATTGCAGAACAAATCGAAAGCGGCCTGCGGCCCGCGCTGGTCATCGGTGTGCCGGTGGGCTTTGTGAACGTGGTGGAGAGCAAGGAGCGGCTCTTCGCCGTCTGCGAAAAGCACGGCGTACCCGCCATCGTGGCGATGGGCCGCAAGGGCGGCAGCAACGTCGCTGCGGCCATCTGCAACGCCCTCATCTACTCTGCCGCCGAAATGCTCGACCCCTCGGCGCGGGGGTGGAAGTGAGCGATAAGTTTTGGAGAAACACAATGATACCTACAAGAAAGACCGATGAAAGCTTTTACCGGCTGTTTTCCGTGTCTCACACCGTTTCAGAGCATCTGACCAAGCGGGAGGACAGCGAGCTGCGCGATAAATACGACCACAACGCGTTCTGTTATTCCGGCCAGCCCACGGAGGACGAGCTCCGGGCCGCGCTGGCTTATCAGAAAGCGCGGGGAGACACCTTCCTCAAGCTGGAAGGGTACGAGCCGCTGGCCGATGCATTCGGCATGGAGTGCGAAGAGACTCTGACGATGGTTCTGCCCCCAGAAACAGACATCCGCAGCTGGAAAACGAACCCGGACGTCTCGATCAAGGCCCCGGACGCAGACCAGCTGGAACAGCACGAACTGAAATACTACGGCCCGTTGTACGGAGATGATTTTACCGTGCGGAACAACCGGAACCTCCGGGAAAAGCTGACCTACCTTGGAGCGTATCTGGGCGGGAAGCTGGTGGGTGATTGCTATATTTTCGCATCCGATGGGTATGTCTGCATGGACGGCCTGCTGGTGGACGAGGATTTCCGGCACCAGTACATCGCCATGACCCTGATGAAGCATATTGCCGAAAAGGCGCAGGAGCGCGGAGAGATCCTGTATCTTCACGCTGACTCCGAGGATACACCGAAGGAACTGTATGCGAAGATGGGATTTCAGGCCGTTGACAAGCTCTATGAATATCTCTGCACAGATTTTTCAAAGCTGAAAATATAAACGAATATACGCCGAATACGGCAACTGGCTTCCCCTCGCGGGAAGCTTTTCTTTTACACCGTCGCCAGCACGGCGAGGATGCTCTGCCAGCGCTTGTTCTCGACGGCGGGCGCACGGCGGACGGGCCGGGGCGTCTGCACGGGCTGAGGCCGCTGAGCCGTCTGGGGCAGGGGAGCGAAAAGCGCGGCCTGCCATGCGGCGGCAAGCTGCATGGCCTCCGGGCAGCTCTGCAGGGTGCGGCGCTCGGCCCCGGCGAGGTAGTCGCCCAGCCAGCAGAGGATGGCCGCGATGTTCAGCTGCTCGGCGGCGCGGGTGCTCCAATAGCTCCAATGGGCGGGACGGTCCACGAACCGCTCCACCGTGATGAGCGCACCCTCCCGGGCGGCAGAGGGGGCGACCGTCCCACAACCACCGGCAGTATGGGCCAGAACGTCCAGAATGCGCGCCATCCGGCCGCTGTCGAGGGCGTCGTCCCGGACAAAAGCAGAGAAATCCGTCTGGGCCAGCAGACCGTCGGCGGTGGCGGGGAAGCGCCCCGTCAGCTCGCCCGAGGCGTTGTGGCAGCTCTGCCACCCTTTGCGGACGAGCTGGAAGTTCAGCTTCTGACGTCCCATCGTGGAATAGAACACCCGGGCCTTGCCGCTGACCGGCTCCTGCCGCAGCTCGAGATAAGCGTCTGCGCCTCCGAGGTCTTGGACCTTGACGCTGAGCACAAGGTGGTACTCAGGCTTCTGGCTGGACATGGAAAGATGCATCTCTTCAAAATAACGTGCGGCATCCATAGCGGTTCTCCTTCCTGTGGGCGCGGGGTGATGTGTAGGTGTGCGGCCCTTCGTTGGTTGTAGTATATCATAAATTACGCCAGAATACAACTATAAGTTTGCAAATAAACCAAAAAACTTTTTGATTCTTCTGCAATGCAAAACAAGATGGTTGTGAATGACAACAAAAATACGGGGCCGCTGGCAGCAGATACAACTGCACAGCGGCCCCGTACATTATTATGATTCAGTCGCCCAGCTCCCGTATCTCGTTCTGGATGAGTCGGCCTGCGGCCCGGGCCAGCTGGTCCATGCCCCGGATGCGGGCCATGTTCTTGCCGTAGATGCGGGAGGCGTCGGCGGCGCTGGCGTCTTCGCCCATAAAGACGGCGGAGACCCGCAGACCCTTCCGCTGCAGCGCCCGCACCTCGGCGGCGGCGTCCTCCACGCCCGCGGTGCCGCCGTAGTCGCGGCCCAGCGGGTCATCGGGGGAGGGCGGGATGCGGCGGCTGTCGTTGGGGGAGGCGTCCGTCAGGAGAATGAGCAGATGCCGCGCGGCGGGGCCGGGGTCGAAGTCGATGAGGTCGCCTGCTGCCCGCAGAGCCAGACCGTCCCGGTTCCAGCCCGAGGCGAAATACTGGCAGATGCCCTGTAAGCTCTTCTCCTTGAAGCCCTTGAGCACCCGCAGGACGGTGTAGCCCCGCAGGCTGGAAAAGCAGCTCACCCGCACCGGAATGCCGCAGGCCGCGAGGCTCTGGGCGAGGATAGAACCCTGCGCCGCGATGACCTCCTGACAGTGGAGGCGGGAAGCCGAAGCGTCCAGCAGAAGGTCAACGGTGAAGGACGGGTGGTTCTCTTCCTCGGCACAGCGGAACACCCGGTCGTCGTCCATGACGGTGCGCCAGACCCGCTCCGGGTCGAGATTGCCGCTGCGGGCGACCCGGGCGTTGGGCTGCTGGTGGACGAGGATGCAGTTCCGTATCTGTTCGGTCAGCCGCAGCACGACGCTGCGGTGAAGCTCGAGATTTTTCGAATAGTACGCCCGGTTCCGCTCAGCCTGAAGCTGGGCCTGTTCGGCCAGGTGCTTTGCCTCGGGGGTAGGGGCCTGCTCCGGGCTGGGGACGCCGGAGGCAAACCAGAGGTGACAGCCCAGATGCTCCCCGGTGCAAAGCTCCTGCTCGGCCTTCCGCAGCCGTTCGGGCGGGTAGAGCGACCGGCCAAAGCAGCTTTCGATGTAGGCGCGGTCTTCCTCGGCGCGCTGGCGCAGGGTGATGTGGGCCAGCCGCTTGTCGGCATGGATGCCGCCGCCGGAGGCGTCCACCGCGCCGGAATGTTCCACCGTCACCCGGTCGGTCTTTATCATCTGGGTGGGCATGGTGCGGGTCATGAGGGACGCCAGCAGGCCGTCCAGATGGAGATGCAGCCCGGCCTTCTGATGCACCGTGCCGTTGAACAGCTCGAATTTGGCGTAGACGGCCAGCAGTGCGGCTTTCAGCTCGTCCGGCTTTGGGGGCGTCTCGGGACTGAGGGCGGCGTCGAGAGCCTTTTCGTAGGGAGTCATGACCGGCGGCGTGCGCCCCTGCACAGCCCGCCAGCGCGCGGCCTGCATGGAGTAGACCAGCTGGTTCTTCGCCATCCACTCCTGCCGTGAGAGCTTGTACTGGATGCCGAAAAAGTAGTCCGCATGGGCGCGGCGGAGAGCCGAAAGCACCGGGCGGCAGGGCAGTTCCAGCGCGTAGGCCGCGCTCTCGAGGTAGAGCCAGGTCAAATCGTCCAGCATGGCCTGCCGGATGTCGCCCTCCCATGCGTCAAAGAGGCTGCGCACCAGCTCGTCGCCGTAATATTTGTGGACCAGCCCCACGACGCAGTTCATGTAAAAATCGATCGTGCCGTCGGTGTTCCGGGCGAGGAACAGCGGCTCGAAGCCGTAGGCTCCTGCCGCTGCCCACACCTGATTGGCGGCCCGCCGCTCTTCGGCGGTGTAGCTCTGCGCTTCCATAAAAACGCCCCTTTTAATCGAAGAGCTTTGCGGCGGTGAGCTGGGCCGGAATGCGGGCGGCAATGGCATCCCGGATGAGGCCCTGTTCGTAGGAGTCGAAGGCTTTGTTGGTGATGCCCATGTCCAGCGCAGCCCCGGCAGCGACGCCCCGGCGCATCAGGCGCAGAGCGTCCAGCATACCGCGCAGGTCGAGAGCTTTGGTGGAAATTTCCGCGCTGTCGCACTTTTTCTGCAGATCGAGAAAGAGCAGGGCAAACTGCCTGACATACTTGCTGTTCAAATCGGGGAATTGGGTGCGCAGGAGCTTTTCGAGGTTCTCCTCGGTGATGGTGGGCATCTGGATGACCACGAAGCGGGAGGTGAGGGCCTCGTTCAGCTCACGGGTGCCGGCGTAGCCGTAGTTCATGGTGGCGATGAAGCGGGTCTCCTCGGCCAGCGGGATGCGCTCGTAGCCCGGCACATCGATGGCGCGGCGGAAATCCAGCACCGCGTGCAGGACGGCCAGCGCCTCGTTTTTGGCCATGTTGATCTCGTCCAGAACGCCGAAGCCGCCGCTCTGGGCGCAGCGGTAGACCGGGCCGGGGCGGAACTTGACCTGTCCGCCCTCAAAGGTGTCCATGCCGATGAGGGACGCCGCGTCCATATTGACGTGGAACGAGATGTCCCACGCGGGGCGTCCGAAGGCGGCGGCGAGGTTTTCGGCCAGCACGTTCTTGCCGGTGGCCTTGCCGCCTGCCAGCAGCAGGTTTTCGCCGCAGAGCAGGGCGGCCAGCGCCTGCTCCCACACCTCTCTGCCGTAGTAGACGAAGGCAGGGGAGGGGATGCGGGGGCGCAGGGCCTCCACCAGCGGGTGGGCGGTACGGTATTCTTCCACAGCGCGCAGCAGGTCGGGGGAGACCCCTTCCTGCCGCAGCGTATCCATCAGAGCAGATGTTTCAGACATCCATGACATCTCCTTGCGGTTGGCAGTGCCAAACCGAAATTTCACCCTTATCATAGCACAACCCGCGCGGTTTGTGTAGGGCTTTGGCGGGCAAAAAAGCGGCAAAGAAACAGAGAAAATAAAGGTGAAGCGATTTTAACAAACTTTCAGCCGGGACGTGCAGATTTCACGTTCAAAGTAAATTGACAGGCCGCTTAAAATACGATAAAATAATTTTCGTTGTGTCAAAGTGAAAAAGAAAGGCGTAAAAGTATGCTCGAAACCATCACGGCCGTCAATCAGGCGGTCAACAGCTTTATCTGGGGCATCCCGGCGATGGTCTGCATCATCGGCGTGGGCCTGCTGCTCAGTGTGCGGACAGGCTTTTTGCAGCTCCGGAAATTCCCCTATGCCATCAAAACGATCATTGGCCGCATCTTCCGCAAAAAGGATGCCTCCGACGGCGCGATGACTCCGTTCCAGGCAGTGTGTACGGCGCTGGCCGCTACCGTCGGCACCGGCAACATCGCCGGCGTGGCGGGCGCGATCGCCATCGGCGGGCCGGGTGCGGTGTTCTGGATGTGGTGCTCGGCTCTGCTGGGCATGTGTACCAAGTTCTCCGAAGTGACGCTGGCTGTGCATTTCCGCGAGCGGAACAAAAACGGCGAGCTGGTGGGCGGCCCCATGTACTATATTAAAAACGGCCTCGGCAGCCGGTGGCAGTTCCTCGCGGTGCTGTACTCGCTGTTCGGCGTGCTGACGGTCTTCGGCACCGGCAACGCCACCCAGGTCAACACCATCGTCACAGCCATCGACTCGGCCCTGCTGGCCTACGGCAGCAGCCTGAACAGCATCCTGCCCACGGTCAACCTCGTCGTGGGCGTGGTGGTGGCTATGATGGTGGCCATGGTGCTGCTGGGCGGCGTCAAGCGCATCGGCAGTGTCACCGAAAAGCTGGTGCCGTTCATGGCGCTGTTCTATGTGGTGCTGGCGCTGGGTGTCGTGGTCATCAACTACCGGCGCTTCCCGGCGGTGCTGGCCTCCATCGTCGGCGGTGCATTTGACCCGCAGGCCTTCACCGGCGGTACCATCGGCAGCATCTTCCTCAGTATGCAGAAGGGCGTCTCCCGCGGCATCTTCTCCAATGAGGCCGGTCTCGGCACCGGCTCCATCGCTCACGCCTGCGCCGACACCCGCAAGCCCGTCAAGCAGGGGATGTTCGGCATCTTCGAGGTCTTCGCTGATACCATCGTCATCTGCACCCTGACCGCCATGGTCATCCTGTGCAGCGGCGTGCCGGTGGGCTACGGCAGTGCGGCAGGCGCAGAGCTGACCATCTCCGGCTTCACGGCCACCTACGGCGGCTGGTCGTCCATCTTTACGGCGGTGGCGCTCTGCAGCTTTGCATTCTCCACCATCATCGGCTGGGGCCTCTACGGCTCCCGGTGCATCGAGTTCCTGTTCCACACCGACAAGGTGGTCGGCCCCTTCCTCGTGGTCTACTCCTTCGTGTCCATTCTGGGCGCGACGGTCGATCTGGGCCTGCTGTGGAGCATCGCCGACACCTTCAACGGACTGATGAGCATCCCGAACCTCATGGCCCTGCTCCTGCTGTCCGGCACGGTGGCAAAGCTCACGAAGGAGTTCTTCGCGGGCGAGGGCGCAGGAAAGTAAAGAATGATCCAAAGCGCCCTTCGGCCCCCGCCGGAGGGCGCTTTGCTGTCAACAAACTTCTGATTTTGTCCGCTTTCTCTGCAAAAACTCAAAAAAGCATAAAAATTTAGTATAAATTTTATATCTGATTTTTGATTATCCGCATAAACACTATACTTTCAAACATTT
>ENA-OUQS01002614-OUQS01002614.1-human-metagenome-genome-assembly--contig:-NODE-2614-length-10969-cov-3.586769_pt1 | contig 10969 bp, 5 predicted proteins | sample MGYA00248463_ERZ548848 | MGnify/ENA primary metagenome ERZ548848 (study PRJEB26491, sample SAMN04978192) | human metagenome | host: Homo sapiens | study: EMG produced TPA metagenomics assembly of the human... | reverse complement strand
ACACTGATATTGTGTCTGTTTTGCCTGGGAGAGGCCGCCGTGGCCTCTCCGGGCAAGGCGGATGCGGCACCGGCCGCACAAGCTCAGTCGTCGAAACTGACGGTCAAGGGATTCGTCAAGGACGACAAGGGCGACCCGATGATCGGCGTGACCCTTATCGTCAAGGGTACGAACTTCGGCACCGTGTCGAACGCCGACGGCAGTTACAGCATCGACGTCCCCTACGGCGGCGCGACGCTGATGGTCTCCTACATCGGTTACGCACCGCAGGAGATCAACGTGAACAACCGCACGAAGATCGACATCACGCTGCTCGAAGACAGCAAGGCGCTCGAAGAGGTCGTCGTCGTGGGTTACAACGTCCAAAAAAAGGAGACGATCACCGGTTCGATCGCCACGATCACGACCAAAGACCTCAAACAGTCGCCCACGGCCAACATCAACAACGCGCTGGCCGGACGTATGCCGGGTCTGCTGGTGAACCAGTTCTCCGGCGGCGAGCCGGGCAACGACGCCGCACAGCTCAACATCCGCGGTATCTCGACCTACGGACAGTCGGGCGTCATCATGATCGTCGACGGTATCGAGCGCGACATGAGCTATCTGGCTCCCGACGAGATCGAGACCTTCACGATCCTCAAAGACGCATCGGCGACGGCACCCTACGGTATCCGCGGCGCCAACGGCGTGATCGTCGTGACGACCAAGCGCGGCCGCAAGGGCGAGAAACCGACCGTCGACTTCAAGGCCTCGGTGGGCATCAGCGAACCGATCCGCTACCCCGACTACCTCGGATCGGCCGACTACGCGACGCTCTACAACGAGGCGATGCTCAACGACAACCCCTCGCTCGCGGCCGACTCGCCTTCGCTCTTCACGCAGACGGCGATCGACAACTACCGCCGCGCCAAAGGCGACAACTCCGACGGGCTGGGTTACAACTGGGATTATTTCGACTATGCGTTCCAGCCCTCGGTATTGCAGGATTACAGCCTCTCGGTACGCGGCGGCACGGACCGCGCCCGCTACTTCATCCTGGGAAGCTACTACAAGCAGGGCGGCAACTACAAGCACTCCAACTCCGACAACGCCAACAACTTCCTGCGCTATAACTTCCGCGCCAACGTCGACGTCGACGCCACCAAACGGCTGAAAATCTCGGTCGATCTGGGTGCCCGCGTGACGGAGTATACCTATCCCGGCGCCACGGCGGCCAACATCATCTCGCTGGCCAACACGCAGCCGCCCTACCTGCCGATCGTACTGCCCAACAACGGCAACGAAGTCAATCAGGGCGATTTCGAGGAGAACGGAGGCTACCTGCTCTACGCCGACAACGACTACCGCTACAACATGCTCGGTCAGTTGAGCCGTTCGGGTTTCAGCAAACGCACGCGCCGCTACCTGCAAGGATCGTTCAAACTGAGCCACGATCTGGACTTCATCACCGAAGGTCTGAGCATCGCCGCGCAATTCTCCTACGACACCTTCAACCAGCACACGATCAACAACAGCGTACCGACCCACAGCACAGGTAATCTGACCTACCCGGGCTACTCGACGTGGATGCTGCCCGAGGAGTACAGTATCGACGAGTGGAAGAACAACTCGGCCTATTGGATTCAGAACGGTTCCTACGTGACGGCCAACCAGCGCACCACCGACGACGCGCAGGGCAACAGCCTCAGCCACGCCAACCCCGAAGGGACGTCGCGTTTCCAGGCCCGACTCGACTACGCCCGCAAGTTCGGCGACCACAACGTGACGGCGATGGTACTCTACTACATGCAAAACAAGATCGTCGGCAAGGAGGTTCCCTATCGTTACATGGGTTTTTCGGGACGTGCGACCTACGACTACAAGAACAAATACCTCTTCGAATTCAACATCGGCTACAACGGTTCGGAGAACTTCGCACGCGGACACCGTTTCGGCGTATTCCCCGCAGGTTCGATCGGTTGGGTCGTCTCGCAGGAGGAATTCATGAAGAACGTGCGTTGGATCGACCACCTCAAACTGCGTGCATCGTACGGTCTGGTAGGTAACGACCAGATGGGGAGCACCCGCTTCGCCTACCTGCAATACTACACGTCGGGCAGCAACATGAACATCTACTTCGGCGAAGACAAGAAAGCATTCGGAACCACCCTCATCGAAGGCATCTTCGCCAACCCGTCGCTGACATGGGAGAAGGCACGCAAGTTCAACTTCGGTATCGACGCCGAGTTCTTCCACCAGCGGCTGACCCTCTCGGTCGACGTCTTCAAAGAGCACCGCTACGACATCCTCACCTCGCTCAATACCGACGATAAACTCGGCTTCCCCTATATCGTGGGACAGACCGCCCCGATCGTCAACTCGGGTATCGTGGACAACCGCGGTATCGAGTTCCAGCTCGGCTGGGACGGCCGCATCGGACAGCATTTCCGCTACTGGATCCGCCCGAACTTCACCTTCGCCCGCAACAAGGTGAAATTCTGCAACGAGATCAGCTACATCGACAACAACGGTCGCGACTGCCCGTGGCGCTACCAGACCGGCCGCCGCGTGGGTGAGAATTTCTGCTACATCTTCGATCACTTCGTCGCCGACCAGGACGAAGCCGATCGCCTGAACGCCATGAACGGCGGCAGCGGGTTCGCTATCTGGGGCCCCGTACAACCGGGCGACGTGGTTTACAAGGACATGAACGGCGACGGTGTGGTCAACAACTACGACCGTGCGGCCGTCGGCAACCCCCGTACTCCCGAAATCCAGTACGGTATTCCGGTCGGGCTGTCGTACAAGGGATTCGATTTCAGTATGCTGTGGCAGGGCTCGGCGCTCTGTTCGGTGCAGTTGAGCGGCCCGGCCGTATGGGACTTCCCGCTCTACGATCAGTCGCGCACGGGCAAGGTGCGTAAGATGCACCTCAACCGCTGGACGCCCGAAACGGCCGCCACGGCGACCTATCCCGCCCTGCACTACGGCATCCACAACAACAACAAACAGCAGTATTCGAGCCTGTTCCTCTACGACGCTTCGTACATCCGTCTGAAAAACGTCGAGATCGGCTATACGCTGCCCAAGGCCTGGACGTCGAAGGCCGGCATCCAAAGCGTCCGCATCTATGCACAGGGACAGAACCTCCTGACGTTCGACCGCCTGGGCGACGTCGACATGGACCCCGAAATCAAGAACGGCGACGGAAGCTGGTTCCCCGTGCAGCGCGTCGTGAACCTCGGCATCAACATGACATTCTAACCATTCCAAAACATTCGAATCGACTATGAAAAACATATTGAAATACCTGCTCCTCTGCTGTTCGGCCCTGTCGCTGTTCGGCTGCGAGGACTACCTCGACAAGACGCCGCAGGGCGACAAGACGGAAGAGGATGTTTTCACCCGTTTCAACGAAACGGAACAACTTATCAACCGCCTCTATTTCTACGTGCGCGCCGCCGACCAGCCGCTGGTGCATATCCGCTATTTCAGCGACTCGGCGCTCGCCGACGAGTGCGAAGGTTCGTCGGCCGAGAACGGCTGGTCGAACAAGTTCAACGAAGGCGACTGGGAACCCGGTGCGGAACTCTACTCGAAATGCAACGCCACGACCGACGCCGGAGCCTGCCACACTTTCTGGCCTGCGCTCTATCAAGACATCCGCTGTGCAAACGTCATTCTCGAAGGTATCGAGAAATACAACACGCCCGACTCGCAGGTACACCCCGGAACGCTGTCGCAGCGTATCGGCGAGGTCTATTTCCTGCGCGCCTACCTGCACTACTGCGTGTTGAAGAGCTACGGCGAATGCCCCTACGTGGACTACACGGTCGACCCCAACAACCTGCCGAAATTCGAGCGCGAGAACGTCCACTCGATCGTCGAAAAGATATGCAACGACTGCGACAACGCCTTTTCGCGCGTTCCGGAGCGCTATCTGGCCGAGCAGTTCGGCCGTGTGGAGAAGGGTACCTGCCTGGCATTGAAAGCCATGGCGCGTTGGATCGCCGCCACGCCGCTCTACAACGGCTCGACGCTCAAAGGCGATAACCGCAACTACGCCTCCGAGTACCAGCGTTACGATCCCGCCCGCTGGGACGCTGCCGCCGCGGCAGCGAAGGCCGTCATCGATTTCACGACCAACACCGGCGAAAAACGCTATTCGCTCTACCAGGGAGCCGATAAGAGCAACACGACGAACTTCGGCAACGTAGACGAAAGCAACGGCAAGGTCTACACCCGTCTGTGGGAGTTGTTCAGCGGAACCGCCCGCTCGCTCGACGCCAAGAAATGCGAATGGATCTGGTTCTTCCTTCAAGCCAAGACCGTCGGTTATCACAACGACATGTATCCCCCCTCGTCGCAGGGACAGGCACGCGAAGTTCCCGTACAGGAGCATGTCGACGAATACGAGGTAATCGGCCCCGACGGCTACGGCTATCCGATCTACGCCCTCAAAGAGAACCACAAGGCGCTCTACGGCGGTCTGATCTCCGAGGAGGATATGGCCAAGGCCTACGACGACGCCAACCCCTACGAGAACCGCGACCCGCGCTTCTACCGCGACATCACCTACCACGGCGCGATGTTCAAGGGCAAGTGGATCAACACCGCGACGGGTTCGGATGAGATCAACGCCGCAAACTCGACGACGACGGGCTACTTCACCCACAAATTCTTCGACGGCTACTACACCAAGGGCATGTCGGGCGACTGGAACATGGACGCTCCGCTGATCCGTCTGGCGACGATCTACCTCGTCTACGCCGAGGCCGTCACCCGTTCGAAGGGCGCGACGGACGAAGTCTACAACATGATGAACGACCTGCGCGCACGCTCGTTCATGGCTCCCATTCCGCCTGCCGCGAAGACCAACAAGGAGCTGCTGCTCGACTACATCCTGCGCGAACGCCGCGTCGAACTCTACCACGAAAAGAGCCGTTTCTTCTCCACGCGCTTCTACCTCGAACCGACCAGTCCGACCGAGTTGGCCAAAGAGTCGCAATGGAACGCATTGCCCGGCAGCAACGACGAGAAGGCCCAGCAGTACTTCGCCAAGTACGGCGCCTATCCCAAGACGCAGCACCGCATCTGCGGCATGAGGCCCGTGGAAGACCCCGACGGCAAGATCTCGGTAGGAGGCAAGAAATACCGCATGGAACGCTTTTGGAAGGAAGACCGCGTGCTCCTCGAAAAGCACTATCTCTTCCCGATCCCGACCGAAGAGCTACAACGAGCTAACATCCAACAGAATCCGAATTGGTAAACAATCCTCAGACCAGATGTCCGGCGGACATCTGGTCTGAAACTAAAATGCAACTGCTATGAAAATGAATCCGATCTTCAATCTGCTGCGCCGCACGATGTTCGCAGCATTGGCCGCAACGACGATCGCCTGCGGCGGAGACGATCCGGTCGTCCCCCAACTGCCCGGCGGAGGCAATAACGGCCAGGACGGCACGGAAGAGGAGAAACCCGAGATCAAGCCCGACGAGGGCATCACCCTCTACGGGCTGGTGAGCGACAGCGAAGGCAATCCCCTCGAAGGCATCGTCGTCAGCGACGGTTACAGCGTCGTCGCCACCGATGCGAAAGGCGTCTACCAGATCGTGCGCAGCGCCAACGCCAAGTACGTCTTCATCTCCGCCCCGTCGGGTTATGAAATTCCCACGCAGGCGAATTACGGCTCCTACCAGGGAACCTACCAGGCGGCGAACTCGCTGACGGGCAGCAGCACGAAGCCCTACCGCGCCGACTTCACGCTGACGAAACTCTCCCAGAGCGACACCCGCTTCCTGCTCTTCGGACTGGGCGATCCCCAGCCCGACAACGACGAGCACATCAAGCGTTTCCGCACGGAGACCGTGCCCGACGTCAAGAAGATCAAGGCCGACTACACGATCCCGACCGTCGGCATCGCGCTGGGAGACATCCTGGGCAAGGGCGACGCACAGACCTTCACCTCGATGAAGCGTGCGCTGGGCGAGACGGGCGTCCCCTTCTTCACCACCATCGGCAACCACGACAAGAGCTCGGTCGACTACACGGGCGACACCTATCGCGACGTGCTCGGCCCGCGGTGGTACTCGTTCAACCGCGGCGAAGTGCATTTCGTCGCGATGGACAACTGCCTCTTCTCGGGTCAGGACTACACCGGCGGCTTCACCGACGAGCAGGTGGCGTGGCTCGAAAAGGATCTGTCCTTCGTCCCCACGAGCAAGATGATCGTGCTCTACTACCACATCCCGCTGCGCGACACGAACTACCGCAACCGCCAGAAGGTGCTCGACCTGATTTCCAAATACCAGAACCCTACGCTGATGTGCGCCCACACGCACTATTTCCAGCCCTATCACATGCGCTCGCATAACCTCTTCGAACGTATCCACGGCGGTACGTGCGGCTATTTCTGGCGCTCGAACTGCGGCGGCGACGGCACGCCCAACGGCTTCATGGTCTACGAGATCGACGGAACGAAGATCGTCGACACCTATTTCAAGGCCTCGCAGCGTCCCGACGATCACCAGATACGCCTCTATCACGGCGACGCCGTCTTCGCGGGGCCTTACGCCACCTACAAATACGATTTGGGGGCGGACGTCGTCGTGGCCAACGTCTTCGCCGCCGGCATGGACGGCACGACGTGGAAAGTGGAGCTCTCCGAAGACGGCGGCAAAACGTGGAGCGACATGAGCCCGATCGAGCAAAACTACGGCGACCGCTGGATTCGGGGATACCACATCGGCGTCGAACACCACCCCACCGAAAGCGGTACGAGCCCCTGCTATCACCAGTATCAGTACAAACTGAAAGATGCGGCCGCCACCGCCATCGAGGTGCGTGCGACCGACAGCTTCGGCCATGTCTACACGCAGGATACCTTCACTGCGGACAACGACTTCACGGAGGCGGAAAAATACTGACCGCACCCCTCCCGCACAAACGGACGGACTGCCTTTTTCAGGCAGTCCGTCCGTGTTTCCGAAACCGGCCTTAGCCTGACCGGCGAAGCGAGCCGAAAAAGATTCGTACCCGCAGCCGCCGTATTTTCAAGAAAAAACAGTACCTTTCTCAACCGGAACCGGACACCTGCTCCCGACCGAATCGGAACGGCTTTTGCACCGGACGCGGACAAAACGAAAGGCATTATTTATGGAGAAAGTCATTCATCGGGCCGCCACGCGCGGTTACTTCGACCACGGCTGGTTACAGACGTTCCACACATTCAGCTTTGCGGATTACTACAACCCGCAACGGATTCATTTCGGTGCGCTGCGCGTGCTGAACGACGACACGGTGGCGGGCGGGGAAGGTTTCGGCTCGCACCCGCACGACAACATGGAGATCGTCTCGATCCCCCTGTCGGGCGAGCTGCGCCACGAAGACAGCATGGGCCACGGCGAAGTGCTGCGGCCGGGCGAAATACAGGTGATGTCGGCCGGCACGGGAATCGTCCACAGCGAATTCAACAACCTGCCCGACCGGAAGGTGAAATTCCTGCAAATCTGGATTTTCCCCGACCGTGACGATTTGACGCCCCGCTACGAGCAGATCCGCCTCGCAAAGGCCGAACCCGACCGGCTGCGCCCGATCGTCGCACCGAAAGGAGAAGGCGGCGAGCACGTGGGGTGGATTCACCAGAAGGCATGGCTCTCGACGCTCGACCTGACGTCCGGCGCCGAAACGGATTACGAACTGCACGGCGCCAATCACGGCGTCTACCTCTTCGTACTGGAAGGTGTCGTCGAAGCGGCCGGAGAGACGCTCCGCATGCGCGACGGCATGGGCATCCGCCGGACGGAACGTGTCGCGCTGCGGGGCATTGAGAATTCGCACCTCCTGTTGATCGAAGTACCGATGTAACGAAACTATAAATTCAATCATGCAAAACGAAACACCCGACTTCCCGACGCACCTCGCCGCCTGCGCCCGACAACTCCGCCGCCACGGTTTCGAAGCCGTGTGCGTCGCCGACCTGGCCGAAGCGGGCCGGAGGCTGCGCGACGAGATCGCCCGCTGCGCACCGCGGTCGATCTCTTACGGCGATTCGATGACGCTGCGCGCCACAGGGATCGTCGAAGAGCTGCGCAACGGCAGCCGCTATGAATTCATCGACGGATTCGATCCCGCCCTGCCGCGACCCGAACAGCTCGAAGTACGGCGCAAAGGATTGCTCGCCGACTTTTTCATGACGGGCGTCAACGCCGTCACGCTCGGCGGATCGCTCTATTGGGTCGACATGGTGGGCAACCGCACCGCGCCCGTGATCTTCGGGCCGCGCCGCGTAGTGCTGCTGGCCGGTCGCAACAAAATCGTCGATACACAAGCCGACGCCGAGCGGCGCGTCCAGCAGATCGCAGGGCCGAAGAACGTCGCACGCCACACGGGATTCCGCACCCCGTGCGCCGTGACGGGACTCTGCGCCGACTGCAACTCGCCGCAGCGCATCTGCAACTCGCGCGTATGGCTCGAACGGTGTTATCCCGCCGGACGAATTCTCGTGCTGCTGATCGACGAGGAGGCAGGACTTTAAGCCTCTTTCGCGCGACGCAGCGACTCGGGCAACGCCAGCGAAATGCGGGTGCTGCTGGCCAACGCGCCGGCCAGTGCCAACGCCGCCGAGACATAGAGCGCCAGATGCGTGCTGTTCGACGGAAAGAGGTGGAAAAAGAGCGCCATGAGCGCCGCGCCGGTCGTCTGACCGATGAGCCGCGCCGTGGCGAGCATCCCGCTGGCCGAACCGCTGCGGTAGGCGGGCGCCGAAGCGATGAGGATGCTGTTGTTGGGCGATTGGAACAATCCGAAGCCCGCGCCGCACACCACCAGCCGCCAGATGATCGCCCCGTCGGTCGGATGGTCGGGCAGCAGGGCCAGCAACAACAGTCCGGCAGCCATGACCGTCAGTCCCACGCCGCCCAACACACCCGCATGGACGCGCTCGACCAGCAGCCCCGCCACGGAGGCAACGACGACGATCACGGCTGGCCACGCCGTGAGCAGAAGTCCGGTCTGGACGTCGCTGTAACCCAGCTCCTTCTGTAAGAAGAACGGCAGTGCCACCAAAGCCAGCATCTGCGCGACGAAGGAGCAGATCGACGTGAAAACCGAGAGCGAAAAGATCGGAATGCGCAGCAGATCGAACGGCAGCAACGGATAGGGTTTCCGGAGCTGGCTGCGCACGAAGAGATAACCCACCACGCAGAACGCCGACGCGCCGCAGGCCACGATGCGCGGATCGAGCCCGTGCGAAAAACCCTCGACCGAAGCGATCAACAGCCCGAAGGTCAGGGCGTTCATTACGCCGTCGCGCCAGTCGAAGCGACGGTCGGAGAGCCGGACGGGATTGTACGGCAGGAAACGCATGCTGAGCCAGACGGCCGCGATGCCGATCGGAATATTGATGGCGAAGAGCCAGTGCCACGACGCCATCGAAAGAATCGCGGCCGCGAGCGTCGGCCCCGCCACCGAGGCGATGGCCACCACCGTGGCATTGATGCCCATGCCGCGCCCCAACTGGTCGCGCGGGTAGATGATACGGATGATCGACGTATTGATACTCACCACAGCCGCACCGCCGAATCCCTGAATCACCCGCATGGCGATCAGCATTTCCAGCGAGCCGGCAAAAGCGCAGCCTACCGACGAGAGGGTGAAGAAGACGAGTCCGCCGATGTAGATGCGGCGGTAGCCGACGACATCGCCCAGCGTCGAAAAACTCAGCAGCGAAACGACGATCGCCAGCTGATAGGCATTGACCACCCAGATCGAATCGGCCGACGAGACTCCCAGCTCGTGGGCGATCGTCGGCAGCGCGACATTGGCGATCGTACCGTCCAGTACCGACAGCGCCACGCCGAACGTGACGGCCAGAATCGCCCACAGTCGGCGCGGCATCGGCAGCCCGTTCCATTCGGTATCGCCTACGATCTGTCCTGTCATGACTCCTGTGCTGCGTTATCAGTCGACAAAATTACAACTTTTCACCGGAAACGCCTGCTCAAAAACGGAAAATCGTTATCTTCGGCGTCAGCCGAAGATACTTCGCCTCGGCCATACAAATAAATTTGCATGGCGCACGGCTTAATCGTATCTTTGTTCGAACGCCGTCTTCGTCGGGCCGAACCGGACCGCCGCGTATCGGGCCGGAAACAGGGGAACGGCGATCGAAAACAGATGTTTTCCCCGAGCCGAGCGCAGAGGCGAACAAAATTCGGGCTATGCCGAGGCGAGAAAACGACTGCAAAAAAACAAACCATTTCGTCAAGCCGAGTGCAATCGAGTTTACTCGAATTGCCGAGGCGAGAAATGGACGAACGAAATTCAACATTTTTCCGTTAAAACCATTCAGCCATGAAAAACCTGCTTTTCGTCGCAGCCGCCCTGTTGGGAGCGTGCGCGACACAGCCGCCCAAGCCGGCGGCCACCCCCGTCGAGATGACCGAATGCATCGCACTCGCCGCACCTGCGGCCAAGGCCGGAGCGACGATCAACGAGGCGCTTGCCGCTCGCCGCTCGTGGCGGGAGTTCGGCCCTGAGAAACTCTCGCTTGAAGAGCTTTCGGGCGTACTGTGGGCCGCAGCGGGCGAGAACCGCACGGACGGAAAGCTGACCGCGCCGTCAGCACTGGCGCTCTACCCCATCACGGTCTATGCCGTTTTCGAAGAGGGCATCTACCGCTACGACGGCCGCGAACAGACGCTGACCCGCGTAGCCGAGGGCGACCACCGCGCCGCCGCAGGACGCCAGCCCTTCGTGGCGACCGCACCGCTCAACCTGGTCTACATCGCCGACCTGCAAACCTACGAAGGCAAGGGCATCCCCGAAGAGAACGTACTGATGCTCTGTGCAATGGATGCCGCAGGTTATGCCGAGAACGTCAACCTCTACACCGCAGGCCATGCGCTGCGGTCGATCACGCGCGGCAGTGCGGCAGCCGACGAACTGCTCTCCCTGCTGCGGCTCGATCCGGCGCGCTACCGCTTCATCC
>ENA-OUQS01002608-OUQS01002608.1-human-metagenome-genome-assembly--contig:-NODE-2608-length-10995-cov-5.303016_pt1 | contig 10995 bp, 7 predicted proteins | sample MGYA00248463_ERZ548848 | MGnify/ENA primary metagenome ERZ548848 (study PRJEB26491, sample SAMN04978192) | human metagenome | host: Homo sapiens | study: EMG produced TPA metagenomics assembly of the human... | reverse complement strand
CTTGCAGGGTGCAGGGACAGCGTCCCTGCTGGGGTTTGGGGCAACGCCCCAACTGCTTCACGGGCGACCACTCAAAAGGAAAATTCAAGCGTGGCAGCCTTGGTCGCAGGCAGCGAAGCGTCCCTGCGCAGTAACTTTGCGCGTCCGCAGACGCGCCCCCAAGCTGCTTTTTCCACCAAGATAAAAAACCGCCTGCCCACGCCAATCATCGCATGAGCAGGCTTTCCTTCATTCCAAATAGAGTGCTGATGCCGCCGCGACGCCCGCATCGTGCGTAATCGTCAGCAGCAGATGCCCCGGATAGCGCAATGCCGCTTCGCCGGATAGCGCCGCCGTCGGCTGCCCCTGCGCCGTATGCGAAATGGCAATCTCCGTCAGCGGAAAGGCAATGCCGCAGCCGAGCGCCTTGACGATGGCTTCCTTTGCCGCGTACAGCCCAGCCAGCGTGTCTGCCGCCGACGCGCCGCGGCTGCGCAGGTACGCGATTTCCTCTTTCGTCAGGATGCGCTGGAGGAAATGCGTGTTGTCAAGCTGCTGTGCCATCCGCGCAATGCCGCAGATATCCAGCCCGATGCCGCGAAGCTCAGACATAGCCCATGACCCCGCGCACGGATACGTCGCCGGACAGCACGCGCTGCAATACGCCGCTTTCGTCGCGCACCAGCAGCGCACCCGTCTCGTCAATGTCCTCCGCCGTGCCGATGAAGTCAATCTCCGTGCCGATGACGTGCACCCGGCTGCCCAGCGTGCAGCAGTGGCGGCGGTACGCTTCCTGTATGCCGGGGAAGCCGTGCTCCTCCAGCAGCGTCATGTTGTCCTCCAGCGCCTTCAGGTAGTGCACGACAATCTCCCGGCGCACGGGCGGCTCGGCGAACTCCTCCAAGGCGGCGGCGCGGTCAGACAGCTCCGGCGGATATGCCCCGCGCAGCACGTTCAGCCCCGTGCCGACGACAACGTACTCAATCTGGTCGAGGTCAGCGCTGATTTCCAGCAAAATGCCGCACAGCTTCTTGCCGGAGAACACGAGGTCGTTGGGCCATTTAATCTGCGCGTCAATGCCCGTCACTTCGCGGACAGCGTGCGCCATCGCCATCGCGGTCGCGAGGGTAATCAGCGGCGCGTTTTTCGGCGGGAGCTTCGGCCGCAGGAGGACGCTCATCAGGATCGCCTGTCCCGCGGGGGCTGACCATGTGCGCCCCAGCCGCCCTTTGCCCGCCGTCTGGCATTCGCACAGACACAGGCTGCCGCTCGGCGCGCCCTGCACCGCCATCTGCTTCACCAGCGTGTTGGAGGATGTGATGGTGTGCTCGTAGTGGTTGATGGCACGTCCAAGCGTCTTGGTCGTCAGCTGATTCACCCAGAAAATGGGGTCGAGGCTGTCGCCGGGGATGAGGCGGTAGCCGCGGCGGCCGGCGGCTTCAATCTGCCAGCCCTCTTCGCGCAGCTGGGCAATGCGCTTCCACACGGCGGCGCGGCTGATGCCCAGTTCCTGACTGATTTTTTCGCCGGAGACATAATCGCCGCCGGAGAGGATTGCAAGAATGTCATTCATTGGTTTCATCTCCTGAAAAGAGGTGCTTTTGTTGGAATATATGGTTTTGCCGGAGCAGGACGGAATGCGCCTGCGCGATGTACTGCGCCGCGTGATGGGCGTGAGCTACACGGCAATGAAGTCCGCCAAGTGGAACGGCGGCATCACGGTGGATGGCGTCGTGACCCCGGTGGATGCGTTTGTGCGCGCCGGGCAGGTGGTGGCAATCCGCTTCCGGGAAAACGCGCCGGCGTACGCGGTCAAGCCGTATGACCTGCCGCTGACCATTGCGCATGAGGATGACTGGCTGTTCGTGATTGACAAGCCCGCCCCGCTGGCGAGCCAGTCCAGCGCCCTGCACCCGGACGACACGCTGGAAAACGCGCTGTACGCTCATTTGCGCTGTCCGGCGGATTTCGTCTACCGTCCGGTGAATCGGCTGGATAAGGGCACAAGCGGGCTGATGATTGTCGCCAAGGACGCGCATATTCAGCACCGTTTGCAGGCGCTTCTGCATACGCCGGAGTTCATCCGGACGTATCAGGCGGTGGTGGAGGGCTGCCCTACTGACGACAGCGGCGTGATTGACGCGCCCATCGGCAAGGAGGACGCCGCCAGCATCCGCCGTATCGTGACCGCATCCGGCAAGCCGTCGGTGACGCACTATCGCGTGCTGAAGCGCGGAAAAACGCGCACGCTGGTGGAATTGGTGCTTGAAACCGGGCGCACGCACCAAATTCGCGTGCATATGGCGTCCATCGGCTGTCCGGTCGTCGGGGATTTCCTCTACGGCACGGAAATTCCGCAATTGCCGGGGCGGTTTGCGCTGCACGCCAGTGCCTTGACGCTCCATCACCCGATGACGGGGGAGTGGCTGTCGCTTACCTCGCCTTTGCCGGAATCGCTTGCGACACTGCTTGACTGATGGCGGATTGCAGGAAGTCCAAACCTCGCTGCCGCTGGATGGAAAGCTGCTCGTCCACCACGGAAAAATCCGGATGTGTGGGGTCGGCGACTTGCAGCGTGCGCAGCAGCTGGTCAACGCGGCTGTTGCGGCTTTCGGGGTCGTCCTCGCGGTAGCGGCGGAGAATTGTGCAGGGCGTGTGCAGCAGGAGGGAAAACGCGGCGGCGTGGAAGCTGTCCGTCAGCACCATGCTCGCGCCCGCAATCAGCCGAAGCCACTGCGCGGGGGTCACGCCCTTTGCCAGCGGATACGCGGACTGGAGTGCCGATTCCGTCCGCGGAATGACGCGCACGCCCAGACCTGTTTTCTGCCGAATCTGCTCCACCTGCGTCCAGTACGCGGGATTGTCCGCCAGGAAGAAGCACAGAATATCATTGCCCATCGGAATGTCGCCGCCGATGAGTTCCAGCCACTTTTCGCGCGGCAGGAGCATCACGGGGTCGGGCATGACGGCGGGCTTTTTGCCGATGAGCGCTTGCAGGAGCGCCGCGCCCTCTTCCTCCCGGACGGAGATGGCGGCGAACCCCCGTATCAATGCGGCGATTTTGCGCCCTTTCGCGCTGTCCGTCATCGTCGATACGCCCAGCGACGGCGCGTAGGCGACTTTCGGCTTCTTCGTGAAATTCAGGAAATACGCCGGATTGAGCCACGTCGGCGACCAAATCTGGTCTGACCCGCAAATCAGCGCGTCGTATGACAGCGCCTGATGTGCCAGCGCGCTCTGATCGCGGCAGATGGGCGACAAAATCATCTGCGTCTGCCGGAATTCATCGAAGCCCTCGTTCAGCCCGCGTGACGCGCTGCGCTTTTTCATGCCGTCCAAAATCAGGCGGGGCGAATTGCCGCTGCACAGCAGATTCTTCATCTTTTCCGTCTGCGAGGGAACATAGTCGATATGCTCTGCGTCGTACCCCAGGGAACGGACGGCGTTTTGTAGCGCCCACGCTTGAAGAATCGACCCGTAATTGTCGTTGTGCAGGAAGGTCATGATGCCGATTCGTGCCATGCGCTCACCTCTATCGCGAAAGTTCGCTATCATTATAGCATACTTCTTCGCTGGAAGCAAACAAAACCGCGAAATCCGCTGGACAAGCGGCGCGAATCGGCGTACAATGGGGTTGGGGATTTACGACTGCACGCTTTCCAGCCACTTCTCCAGCGTGACCTCGTCATCGAACCCCAGCCCGGGACGAACCTCCTCCTGCACATCGTCCGGCAAGTCGCTCAGCGGCACGCCGAGTTCGCGCACCAGCGCCAGCGCGTCGCCGTAGCGGTTGCGGAAGATGCACAGCTGCCCGCTTTCGTCCGGCATCAGCACAACATGCTCCGGGCAGTAGAGGGCAAGCGCGCGTTCCATGCTCACCTGCGCGGGCGAAAACGACGTGATGACCCACTGGTCGTACTTCGCGGCGAGTTCGTCCTTCGTCATGCCGGCCAGTTCGGCTGGCAGGCGCTGGCGGCGCGTCATTTCGTGCCCGCAGGGGGAAAAGGTGACGCGCTGGAGCAGCTCACACTCGGCGCTCAGGCGGGCGGAGGCGTCGGAGGCGGTCAGTGCACCGTCCTCGGCGTCGGGCGCGGCGGCACGGCTGGGCTTCAAGCCGAAGCAGAGCAGCAGGGCGAGCGCCGTCAGCATCAGCACCCCGCGCAGCAGGGCGGCACGGTCGACGGTTGCGCGAATGACGGAATCCTTGCGTTTTTTGTCCATGTTCATCGCTCCTTTCTGCCTTAGCATGGCAGCACGGCGCGAAATCCATTCATCACATAAAGGAGATTTTTTTGATGATTCAGGCGGTTTTGTTTGATTTGGACGGTACGCTGACGAACACGATTGACGACATTGCCACGGCGATGAACCGTGCCTTGCGCCTGCACGGGCTGCCCGGCTGGGAGACGAAGGAATACTGCTACCTCGTCGGCAACGGCGCGAAGATTCTGGCGCAGCGGGCGGTTCGCGACCGGCAGGACTTGGCGGACGCGGTGCGGGCGGAGTATCAGGCGTACTACGAGAAGCATACGCAGGTGAAAACGCAGCCCTACGACGGCATTCCGGAGCTGCTGCACGCCTTGGCGGAGCGCGGCTTGAAGCTGGCGGTGCTCTCCAATAAGCCCGACGCGGATACGAAGAACGTCATCAGCCACTTCTTCCCGGATGTACCGTTCAGCGTCGTGCGCGGGCAGGTGGAGGGCGTGCCGGTGAAGCCGGACAAGGCGGGCGCGCTGCTGGTGGCGGAGCAGCTCGGCATTGCCCCGGCGGATTTCCTCTATCTGGGCGACACGAAGGTGGACATGACCTGTGCGTGCAGCGCGGGCATGAATCCAGTGGGCGTGCTGTGGGGCTTCCGCACGGCGCAGGAGCTGCTGGACAACGGGGCGAAGGTGCTGATCGCCCACCCGATGGAGCTGTTGGAGAAATTCAACTTGTAACAAATGCGTAATAGTTCTTTACAATTGCGTGATTTTCTGATACAATAGCCGCAGGTACTTTGGAACATTTGGAGGGGAATGCTATGAAAAAGAGCATCGTGCGTGTGCTGGCGCTGGTGCTGATGCTGACGCTGGTCATCACAAGCAGCGCGGCAGCCTTGAAGCTGCAGAAGAACGACAAGAGCGACAATGTGCGCCGCTTGCAGCAGGCCTTGACGCAATTGGGCTACTACTCCGGCACGGTGGACGGCAGCTTCGGCAGCGGCACGAAGGCGGCGGTGACCGCGTTCCAGCAGGCGAACAGCCTGACGGTGGACGGTATCGCCGGTTCCGCGACGATCGCTCTGCTGGAAAAGCAGACGGGCATTGACATTGACGGCAATTCGTCGTCCTCCTCTTCGACCGCGACGGGGCTGTTCAAGGGCGATTACAGCAAATTGCAGTACACCTCCAGCGGCTCGCGCGTGCGGGTATTGCAGCAGGCACTGAAGGACTTGGGCTTCACCATCTCCAAGGTGGACGGCGTGTTCGGGCAGTCCACGTTCGAGGCGGTCATGGCGTTCCAGAAGGCGACCGGGCTGACGGTGGATGGCAAGGCGGGCAGGAACACGCTCGTCAAGCTGGAAAGCTACTTCGACAGCAATGGCAACGTCACGCAGCCGATGATTACGCCCAAGCCCACCGCGGATTTGGACAACATCGCCTATGGCATCCCGACCCGCACGCTCCGCGAGGGCATGGGTGGGCAGGATGTGCTGTACACGCAGGACCGTCTGGCGGCGCTGGGCTACCTGACCGGCATCTCCGACGGGCAGTACGGCGCGGCGACGAAGGCGGCGGTTCTTGCCTTCCAGAAGAAAAACGGCTTGTCCGCTGACGGCGTGCTGGGCACAAACACCCGCAAGCGCCTGTTCTCCGAAGGCGCAATCGGCGCGAAGGAAACGTCGCAGCCCGACGGCGTGGGCGAGCGCAAGCTGACGCTGGGCATGAAGGGCGACGACGTGAAGAGCGTGCAGACGAAGCTGATTGCGCTGGGCTACTTGACGGGCAAGGCGGACGGCGTGTACGGCACGGCGACGGAAAGCGCGATTCGCCGCTTCCAGACGCGCAACGGGCTTACGTCCGACGGCATCTGCGGCGAGGACACGGTCAAGGCGCTGTACAGCAGCACCGCGATTGACGCGGGCAGCTCCGTCACGCCCTCGCCCAAGCCGGTGGATGAAAGCGCACCCACACGCATTCTGCGCCCCGGCATGTCCGGCGACGACGTGAAGAGCGTGCAGAGCCGACTGGACAAGTTCGGCTACTACTCCGGCGCGCTGGATGGCATCTACGGCGCGGCGACGGTGGCGGCGGTTCAGGCGTTCCAAGCGCGCAACGGCTTGACGGCGGACGGCAAAGTCGGCGCGAACACGGTTAAAATCCTCTATTCGAGCAATGCGGTTGCGGCTGATCCGTCGGCTGCTGTGCCCACGCCGACCCCCACGCAGTCCTTCGGCATCGTGCCCACGCGCACCCTCCGCGAAGGCTCCTCCGGCGATGACGTGAAGAGCGTGCAGAGCCGCTTGAAGGCGCTGGGCTACTACACGGGCACGGTGGACGGCAACTACGGCACGGGCACAATGGCGGCGGTTGCGTCGTTCCAGCTGCGCAACAATTTGAGCGCGGACGGCGTGGCGGGCACGCGCACCTACAAGAAGCTGTATTCTTCGGATGCGCTTTCTGCCATCAGCACGCCGACGTCCACCCCGACCACGGGCGTGACGCGTCCGACCCGCCTGCTCTATTCCGGCTGCACGGGCGACGACGTGAAGAGCGTTCAGCAGCGCCTGAAGGATTTGGGCTACCTGACGGACAAGGTGGACGGCAAGTACGGCGCGAACACGGTCGCTGCCATGCGCGCGTTCCAGCTGCGCAACGGCTTGACCGGCTCCGGCAACGGCGATACGGCGACGTACACCATCCTCTACTCCGTCAACGCGATTACGGCGGAGGGCAAGCAGGTTGATTCCACCACGCCGACGGTGTACACCAACCTGAAAGTCGGCGCGACGGGCGACGCGGTGCTGCGCCTCCAGCAGGCACTGAGCAACCTGCGTTATACCGTGACCATCAACGGCACTTATGACGAGACGACCCGCGCGGCGGTGCTGGCGTTCCAGAAGCGCAACGGGCTTGCCCCGGACGGCATCGCGGGCGTGAACACGCAGACGAAGCTGTACACGGGCGACTGCGTGACCGGCGACACTGCGCTGCCGGACGAAAATAAAAACGGCGGCACGGGCAACAGCGGCGCGTCCTTTGGCAATGGCCCGGCAAAGAGCCAAATTAAGCTGCAGATGTGGTACACGGAAATCAAGCCGACCATCAAGAGCGGGCAGACGGTGCTGGTCTATGAGCCGAGCAGCGGTTCCTCCTTCCGCCTGCGCTTCTATTCCTTGGGTCGCCATGCGGACTCCGAGCCGCTGACGGCGCAGGATACCGCGATTATGAAGGCGGCGTGGGGCGGCAAGTTCTCGTGGGACGAGAAGCCGGTGTATGTCCTGCTGCCCAGCGGCACATGGGTGCTGGCCTCCATGCACTGTATGCCCCACCTGTCCGGCAGCATCAAGGATAACGACTTCGACGGGCATTTGTGCGTCCATTTCCCGCGCACGATGGAGGAAACCGCGAAGCTCGACCCGAAGAACGGCGTGCGGCATCAGAAGGATATCCGCAAGGCGTGGAAGGCGCTGACGGGCGAGGATATTACTTGGTAAGCGGATTATCCGCAAAATAGGGCATCCTGCGGTCAGATGGCGAAAAAAGCTGTCTGACCGCGTTTTTGGGTCGTGCAAAAATCCCCCGAAAGGCTTGCCAATCGGGCGGGAATATGGTAGAATGTACATGTCAAAATCGGCAAGTATCACTCGTTTTCGGATGGGCAGAAAGGAGAAGCGCGGTGGCTGCAACGCTGTCTGTGGTCGTTCCGGTATATGGGACGAAGCGGGATTTGCCCGCGTGTCTGGAGTCGCTGCGCACGCAGTCACTGCGGGACGCAGAGTTCCTGCTGGTGGATGATGCCTCGCCGGATGGCGCGGGCGCGGTGCTGGCGGAGTATGCCCGGCGCGACAGCCGCTTTCGGGTGCTGACGCATTCGCAGAACCGCGGGCTTTTCGCGGCGCGGATGACCGGCGCGGACGCGGCGACGGGCAAGTACCTCGCTTTTCTGGACAGCGACGATTTTGTGTCGGTGGATTTTTACCGTGCCGCCGTCGCATTGGCGGAAGAAAACGACTTCGACCTCGTGATGGGCGACACGGTCTGGCAGCGCGAAAACGGCGACCGCTTCGTGCGCCCGGTTCATGCGGACTGTGTGCTGGAGGACGAGCTGCGCGGCAATGCGGTGCGGGATGCGTTTTTTCAGCAGGCGATGACGTGTTACAGCTTCCACACCATTTGGAACAAGGTGATTCGGCGCGATTTGTGGCTGCAGTGCGCACCCTACTACGCGCCGCTGGCGAAAAAGCACATTGTGATGACGGAGGACATTGCGTTTTCCGTCGTGCTGTATTTCTTTGCGCAGGGTTTCGGGCGGCACCGCGGCGACGGCGTGTTTTACTGTGAACATCCGTCGTCCTCGACGGGGGCGGCGGGAAATCCGGCAAAATTTCGCAAAAATTACGCCGATATTGCGCAGGTGTTTGCCTTTGCGGATGAATTTCTGCATCAGCAGGGGGCGAATCAAGCGCGTCAGCAGCTGCAGAAGGCGCGGCACTGGTATGCGCGGATGTGGGCGGAGCAGGCGCGGAAGGCGGCGAATCAGCCGGAAATCAGCCGCTTGACGGCGGCGCTCTGCCCGGATTTTTCGCCGGATGAGGACGCGAATCTGCCGGAAATCTTCTGGTTCGACCAGCCGATGACCCCGTGGCGGGACGGGACGGAGCGCATCAAGCGCGCGATTCTGGGGCTGGACGGCATCGACTGCCCGGTGATTTCGCTGGATGTGTTCGATACGCTGATTCTGCGCCCCTTCCGCACACCGATTGACCTCTTCCACACGCTGGAAGGCAAATGGCAGCGGGCGGCGCGGCGGAACATGACATCCTTCACACAGGCGCGGATAGAGGCGGAAAGCTGCGCGCGCGCGTGGCTGCCCGAAACGCAAGCTGACGTGACGATGTGGAACATTTATAGCGCCATGATGCAGAATCTGGGCGTTTCGGACGACTGCGTGGGTCAAATGACCTACAACGAGCGGGAGGCGGAGGTGCATTTCTGCCGCCCGCGCAAAACCGGCGTGCAGCTGTTCAATCTGGCGAAAGCGGCGGGAAAACGCGTCGTGCTGACGTCGGACATGTACCTTGACGCGGACACGATTCGGCGGATGCTGGAAAAATGCGGCGTCCGCGGCTGGGACGGCTTCTTCCTCTCGAATGAGCAGAACGCGCTGAAATGGAACGGCGCGCTCTATCGCAAGCTGACGGCGCAACTGGGCGTGAAGCCGGATAATGTGCTGCACATCGGCGACAATGCGAAAATCGACGTGGAAGCCGCGAAAAAAGCGGGTTTGCACGCCCTGCCGCTGCCGCGCCCGGCGGATGTTTTCATGGATGCGGACTGCACGCAGATGGCGAATCTGGGACACGGGTGTCTGGCGGGCTTCACGACGGCGGACGCGATGCAGCCGCTGGCGCTCAGGTGCGCACAAGGGCTGGCGGCAAACCGCTTCTTTGACGACGGCTATGCCCCCGCGACGGCGGATTCCGCGTTTGCGGCGTATCCGTCCCGGCTGGGGTACTACGCCGTCGGCACACACCTGCTGGCACTGGCGAAGTGGCTGCTGTGCCGCTGTCGGGCGGATGGCGTAAAGCGGCTGGTGTTCCTCGCGCGGGATGGCGCGCTGCTGCGGCAGGCAGTCGAGCTGCTGCGCACGGATGCGGATGCTGTCGAAACAGACTACATTCCCGCGTCGCGGCGGTGCTTGCTGCCCGCGCTGATGGCGAATCCGACCGACTGGGCGGCGCTGCCGGTGCGCTGGGCGGTCTACACGCCCGAAAAGGCGCTGAAGCTGCTGTCCTTCTGCACACTTGACGCGCCGGAAAGCGAACTGCGGCATCAGGCGGAGGCGGCGGGTTTCCCGTGGCAATCGCCGTTTCAGGAAAAAACGCGCTGGGAATCGTTTCTGCGCTTCTTCCGCGACAAGCTCTACGACGGCTGCCGTCATCAGGCGGCATACAGCGCGGCGCGGGCGTATTATGAGGAAAAGCTGCCGGAAGGCTCAGCGTGCTTTGATATGGGGTACAGCGGGCGTTTGCAGGCGGCGCTCTGCCAGCTGACGCAGCGCGCGCTTCCGGTCTACTACGTCCATGCGGACGGGCGGAACAGCGAGCGCTTGTCCGCTGCCTACGATTTCCCCGTACACTGCTTCTATCCGATGCCGCCCGCCATGTCCGGCGCGTTCCGCGAGTTCCTGCTGTCCTCCGACGAAGCGCCCTGCGTGGGCTTCGAGCGGCAGAATGAGCGTGCCGTCCCGGTGTACGCGCAGGAGGGGCGCAATGAAGCCGCGCATTTCCTGTCAACCTGCGTCCAGCATCATGCGCTGCGGTTCGTGCGCGACTTCCACGATACCTTCGCCGGAACGGGCGTGATGCAGTCGCTTGACAATCCCGGCGTGCAGCTGGCAATGTCGCTGCCCTTCGAGGGGGCGCTGCGGCAGCTGCCCGAAGCGGACGCGGAGCTGCTGCGGAACATCCCGTTTGAGGACATGGTGTTCGCGGGGGAGAACGCGCTGGATTTGCGGACGCTGGTGCGCGACCAGTCGGCGGAGGCGGCGGTTGCGGCGCACGAGCTGGGCGCGGCGGACGCGCCGAGCCGCATGATTGGCTTCATCCCGGAGCAGACCGGGCTGGTGAAGCGGACGATTGGCTTCCTGCTGTTCGACCGCGAAACGTTTCGGAAGAAGCTGCGCAAGCGGATGCACCGTTCTCAAAAATAAACACGCGGGTAAATTATGCAGTTGTCACCAACTCAATCGCGAAAAAGGGAGTCCAGAGGGTCGAAGACCCTTTGGCGGGTCAAGGGCAGCGCCCCTGCG
>ENA-OUQS01002601-OUQS01002601.1-human-metagenome-genome-assembly--contig:-NODE-2601-length-11015-cov-15.788230_pt1 | contig 11015 bp, 10 predicted proteins | sample MGYA00248463_ERZ548848 | MGnify/ENA primary metagenome ERZ548848 (study PRJEB26491, sample SAMN04978192) | human metagenome | host: Homo sapiens | study: EMG produced TPA metagenomics assembly of the... | reverse complement strand
GCCCCTGGGCTCCATTGAACGCATCAATATTCTTTTCGCTGAGAATCTTCTCAAAAATCCGGTCTCCAAGTTGTTTTATTTTGGTGACAAGAAATCCGCCATTTGTTTTCATGCAAATACTCCTATATAGTAGTTTATAAAATCATACTATATAGGAGCTTTATTGTCAAGAGCTTGTATGCCTTAATAGAGGTAAATTTCGATTTGTTGCTTCGTTTATGCTACAATTTGTTAATGAGATTTCTCGCTTTTTTACTTTTGTTGTATTTGAGCAAAAATAAAAAAAGCCGAAAAGCCTTGGCTTAACAGTGATAAGGAACTAATTTACTTATCAACTGTTAGCTGACGGTTTCCGGGGTGCATACGGACAAATCCCGTCTGATTTCTAACAGGAAGTCAGACGGGATTTTCGCTTTATATTACGAATTATGGAGGACATACCATGAAAACCTTAATATCTTGTGCCTACAATATGGATAATTGCTGTGTGGAACTGAAATTCAGCGACGGCAGTATGATTGCGATTGACACTATCGCCGTTGAGAACGAGATTGCTGACAATATATATCAGCGGTCAGAGCTGGATTATTTGATCTACAACGCTCCTTTGGAGTATGCAGACCTTATCTTGAACGGCGATCCCGAAACCTATTTGAAAACTGTAACAGAATACAAGCCTTGGGATAGCTGACAACACGCTGCCCGCAGGAGAAAATCCTGCGGGCGTTTTTCTGTTTATATTATTTTCCTCCGCTGGATCTCAATTTTGGATAGAAGATGGCTATCTTAAAGCCCTTTCCCCACTGGGAAGCTGCTTCCAGACGAAGGTTTAGATCATCAGCCATCTTCTTAACCAGGTAAAGCCCTATACCGGTAGCCTTCTTTCTGCTGTCAGTAGAATCCCCGGTAAAACCCTTTTGAAAAATATACGGCAGATCATATTTTTTTACACCGATGCCGTTATCCTCAACAGAAAGGACATCTGCGGTCTCCGAATGTATCATGGAGATCGTTAGCATGGGACTATCGCTGCTATATTTGATGGCATTGCTCACGATCTGTCCCAACATAAACTGAAGCCCTCTACGGTCTGTATAGACTGTTTCAGATTGCAGTTTGTTGAGAATTACAAACTGCTTTTCTTCCAGAAGTGGGGCATAGTCCTCCAGAACTTCCCCCAAGCAGTCATTCAAATTGACATCCTCAAACCGATAATCCTTTGTACTGCTCTTTAACCGGGCATAGTACAGCATCTGCGTGACATCCTCCTGAAGCTGACTGCGGACATAATCCAGCTTTGCTTGCAAGGATGGAGATATTTCGTCGTTCCGGTTATCCAGAAGCATGGTCAGCAACGATAGGGGCGTTTTCGCTTCATGTGCCCAGCCCTCCACATATTCTTCATAATCCCGTAGGGCATCTGCCATACTGCTGCTCTCAGTTTTGTGTTTCCGTAAAACTGAGGCCAGAAGCCGGATAGATTCTCCTTCTTTCCGGCTGATGGCACTGAGCAGCCGTTCCTCGTTGCAGATAGTAGGATCACTGAGGAAATCCCGGAACAGCTCCCGGCGGGTGGTCTCCCACTTGTTTAGTACAAACAGAATCGCTGAAAACAGAAGGATGCTTGTCAGAACTACTAACCCAATCAAGGTTTGAAATGCCTGAATGTCAGAAATCCAAAGAATGATAGCACAAAAGCAATCCACGCCCAGCAGCAACAGCAGCCAGGGGTAGTACCGTTCTATCATGTGCCAAAGCTGCTTCATGGAGATACCTCCGCTTCCAAACGATAGCCCATCCCACGAACCGCAACGATTCGTTGCTTCATCTTAAGACCGGACATTGTTTTTTTCAGCCGGGTTAGGTTAACCTGCAAGGCATTTTCATCTATGTATTCCGTGGTTCCCCATAGTGCCATGCAAAGCTGCTCCGTCGTGACCAGAGCATCGCCGCCGGACAAAAGAGCGACCAACAGTTTTCCCTGATTTTTTGGAAGCACCACAGAGGTATTATGAATATAAAGCGTGTAGGTCTGCTGGTCTAACAGGAAATCTGGTCCCTCTATGAAATTGGTACGGCCTTCATACCTTTTGAGAATATTGGATACCCTGGCAAGAAGTCGATCTTTTCTGCACGGCTTCGTCAAATATTCATCGGCACCCAACTGGAACGCTTGCAGTTCATCCTTTACCTGATCTCTGGAAGTCAGCACCAGGACGGGGATAGCAGTTTTATTCTTTAGCTCTTGGCAGATTTGAAAGCCACTGATTTCCGGTAAATTCAGGTCTAAGATCACGAGGTCAGGACGGAGGGCTGCCAAGAGCCGAGCGGCATCTTCAAACTCGGTGATTGCCTTCACAAGATACCCGTCCTTTTGGAGCATATTGCAGAGTTCTTCCCGCATATAGACTTCATCTTCCACAACAGCAATTCTTTTCACGACAGCACCTCCTTCCAAATTATTCTTCTCTCTGCGGCTGCATCAGTGTCAGCAAATACCGATCACTGGATCGCCTGACCACTCTCATATAAATATATTCTATCACGCAAAGTAGCAAAATCATAGCAGCAGATACAAGCAGCATTTCAGACACTGTCCCACGGGTTCGGGACGAGAGTATCCCTGTAAATAACGCCCTGACTCCAAACAGACTGCTGACAGCCGCAACCAATACAGGAAGTCCCATAAACCAGGTAATTTGCTTTCCAGCAGACTGGCAAAGGGTTTCGTAAGTAGCTCCCAGGCGGATCAGAGTCTGGTATCTGCGCCCGGTTTTCTGCTGACTCATCAGGAACTGAACACCCACGATGGTGTTGGCAACTACCAGGAAAACAATCGCAAGATAGAGGGTAATATAACTGGATGCTATGGTGTAGAAAAGCTGACGACCCATATTCTGAAGATAGCTTTCATATTCAATGTCAGTTTCGTCCAGCTTCTCGTTCAAATCCAAATATGCAGTCATAAGGCTATTTCCATTCAGAGCCTGCTCACTGAGCACCGCATTGACATAGGTATCATACATTCCCTGACTATAATATAGGAATGCTTCATCCGGAAGAATCAATGCAAAGGACAAGGTTATAGAACGGTCCGTGACCAAATTCACAGACTGAACCTCTCCTGTAAGATGAATCGGATTACCATCCAGTTCCACCTTGGGCTGCCCGGCCAATACTTGGTTCAGCATTGCGGTACGGCTTGCCGTAGTAAACTCTGTATCAATATAGACAGTGGCCTCCTTTTCGCCTAATTGGAGAGCCGGATTGCCGGACAATTCCAACAAACGATTATAGTCCGATAAACAAATCAAATATGGGTATGTGGCATAATCAAGATTGTTCAAAAGGACATCCCGGTCTTCCGACTGGGGCAGGCTCCGAAGAGAGTCCATAACAGCGTCCATGCTGTAGGCATTATCATAATCTTCTGTGGTGCGAATACGCCCAACCCTCATTTCAAAAAGCTCTGAAAATTGATTTTCCAAACTGTTTTCTTTCAGGACTGCCTTTATATTCGGAAGAACCTGCGATGAATCTTCTGCAGTATGATCTTCAAAAGTATAGTCGATTACATGGCCAGAAGACAGGTTATTCGTTCCTGCAATTCCTATGCCCGCACCAAAACAACACAGCGCCGCCAGAATCAGCAGGGAGCTGATGGCCATGGAGTTTGACTGATGAATGACATTCTCCTGAATCTGCCGGAAGGTAAATACATGAAGCTGCTTATTTCCTTTTCCTTTCTTAACAATCAAAGCAATCAGCGCACGCATCCCATAGAAAAGCAGCATCGTACCAACTATGCCCAACAGCAAAGTCAGTCCCATCATACTTACCTTTGTCCATGCAATTCCCTGAATCGCCATGTAGTAAGCCACTGCCAACATCACACTTCCGCATATAGCAGCCAGTCCATAGATAACAGATGGCATTTGCTTTTTGGGGCGGTTCGTTGGCTGGGATAGCAAAGTACCGATCTCCTGGCGGCTGATTCGTCCACTCAAAATCAGAAGTGCCGTCAGCTTAATTGCCAGAAATCCTGCCAGCGTCCATTCAATCGCAGACCAGGATAAAGAAAACTGATGACCGATGATCCCCATGCCTACCAGCTTGGCGGTGACAAGACTGACAATTTCTGAAAGCACCACAGCCACAGGTAAGCCTATGAGCATGGCAAGAATACTGGTCAGGAAATCTTCCGCCAGAAGCATACCAAACAGTTTACTTCTACGCATCCCCAACATTAGATAAACACCAAACTCATGCCGTCTGCGCTCGAACTGATACTTGCAGGCAAAATAGATCAAAAAGAACAGAATACCGAGGGTCATCCCATAAAACGCAGGAATCAGAAGCAGGAGTTTGTCAACTGCGTCACTCTCCATTTTCTGCAAAAAGAGCATCACATCTTGAGTGGAGATGGAAAGAATCATGTAAAAGGCAACAATAGAAATCACCAGGGAGCTGAAAAACAGACCGTTTTCCTTTCGGCTGCGGCGGCTGTTCCGAAGAATGAGATTAGAGAACATTTGCGCTGCCCCCTCCCAGTTGCGCCATCACCTTCAGGATGCGCCCGTAGAACTCCTGCTGGCTTTCGTCTCCACGCCGAAGCTCATGAAAGATCACGCCATCCTGGATGAACAGGATGCGCTTACAGAAGCTGGCGGCATTGGAATCATGGGTTACCATCAGGATCGTAGCTTGTTCGTCACGATTCAGGCCGGACAGCTTCTCCATAAGACTTCTTGCGTTCTTAGAATCCAGCGCACCCGTCGGTTCATCGGCAAGGATCATTTGGGGATGTAAGATCAGAGCCCTTGCTGCCGCAACACGCTGACGCTGGCCGCCGGACATCTTGGACGGAAACTTATCCAGAACATCAGTGATTTCCAGATAGTCAGCCAACTGCTTCAGCCGCTGGCTGCTTTCTGCTTCGGATACCCCATGCAAGGAAGTCGGGAGCAGGATGTTTTCCCTGCCAGTCAGGTTGTCCAGCAATTCAAAGTTCTGGAATAGATAACCAACTTTTTTGCCACGGTACTCTGCAAGAGCCTTTCCCTTGAGGGATTGCAGAGTATCGCCTTCCACCTGAATGCTCCCACCGGTGGGCTGAATCACAGTTGCAATACAGTTGAGAAGCGTGGATTTACCGGAACCACTGCTTCCCATAATGCCGAGAAACTCTCCCGGCATCACCTGGAAGGTGATCCCATTCAGTGCCTTTGTTTGACTTGGCACATTGCCATAGATTTTTGTTAAATTTTCAATATTCAAAATGGGTTTCATGTGAATACCTCCTATCATTTGTAATAAAATGATAGCATGGGAACACAGCAAATACCACTTACAGTTGTTGTAAGGATTCAGGATATAAGTGGCGGCTCAAGGGGGACGAGCATATATTTTTTAAGAGCATCAGGCGACAATGATAAAGTATACCGGATCGCCTCATTGGCAAACCAGTTCGTTTTAATTGTATCCCAATCGGCAAGCCGGACTATTTCTGCTGTACCGTTCTCAAAATCAAATGAAATCTCGCCCCATTCGCCGTCGCAGTCTGCTTGGTATTCGTAGATTGCGGCGGCGATTTTCTTTTTGCGCTTGGTTTTGGATTTCTGTTTCAGTCGGACAGCATGGAGCGCACCTTCGGCAACCAGCAGTTCTGTCAGTTTGTCCACCGCTTTCCGGTAGGCTCGCTCTGCACCGCTGGCTGTGCTGCCCTCAAACATAATCGCCAATTCTTCAAAAGTGGGGCGGTTCTTCCATGAGCCAACTCGCCCGCAGGTCATACAGATTGCTAACCGTTTTTCGAGCAAGGTCTGTTCCCGGTAATTCAGCTTCTCAAATGCCTGCTGTACCTTTTCTGCTTGTATGCCGTTCCAGAGGATGTCGGTATAGTTCCAGCTATCGTCAAGGGCAACATCTTCGCCTGTTTCCTCGCCATCCTCGTCTGTTACATAGAACAGTTGCTGATTGCGGATGCCACGGACAACTTTCAGATATTCTTCCGCAAGGGCAAGCTCGCAGTTGTACTTCTTGGAAAACTCGCTGACCGCATCCTTGGTGTTATGGTACAGCCATGCCATTGACCGCACCATTTTGTAATTGGTCAAAGAGGACACCGACCATTTTTCTTCGCCCATGCGGAAACGGAGCATAGCATCCCGGATAAACGGGAAAATGTAGGTAGCATACTCTGCACCCTTGGCAGGATCATAGTCCATCAGCTTTTGGAGCATTTGCTCCCGACAGGAGAGCTTTATATCTATAAAACGGTCTGTGTCATACAAATCGCCGCCATCCACGCCGAGAAAGAATTTGATGCGCTTGTTGAGCTGCGGTTCGTAGTGGTGCAGGAAGAACGAAAAATAAAGCAAATTCTTTTCCTGCAAGGCAGACAGAATATGTTCATTTGGATTGCTAACCGCTGGCGGTTCCGGCTCCAGTTGGAAGATGCGCTCTGCCACATAGGGAATGATGCCATCACCGTATGGATTGACAGCGTGTTTCGGTATGTATCCGGTCATATTCCATGTAAAATCATTCAGCATAGCGCACCTCCTTCCAGTTTAGTAATACTCATAAATATCCCGTGGTCAACTAATGGGTTATTTATTACTTTTTTTTCTTTAACATACGGTGATAAATAGGTGCATTTGGTGCAGGAGTTGTGATTGGGACCAGAAGTCCCTCTTTGATAAATTGTTCCACACGCAAAGCAATCCACCCATCACCGATCCCTAATGGATTCTTTCCAAGAACCTGTCCAACAAGCACGCTTTCCTTAAACTCGTCGTCCAGTGTATCCAATTCTCGAAGAATAAATGTATCATACAGAGTTTCTGATACGCTGACCAGTTTGCCGTTTATAACAGCACGAAGAGGAGAATTTTCCTGTTGGAGTTCTCTCCAGCGGTTAGCCAAACTACGAAGGTAATTTGTTGGCAACTTCTTTCCAAGAGATGCCATCCGTCCCAAGTGATAAGGTTCAACTTCTCCCCAACCGTTATACTGGACAATGCATCCATCTGGTCTTGTTTCCCACATTGGAAGCTCCACAATGGTAACATCCAATTTTTCAAAGCCGATTGGTCGTAGTTGTTCCAGAAGCCAATACAATCCGCACACATCATCTGGTTCTCGTCCGACCCAAACACGAATCGGCTCTCCGTTTTGTGCTTTTTCCAGTAGCGTAGCATAGTTCTTTCGGGATGTATTGAGAAGTTCAGTTACGATTTCAGATGCCATATCGGGCAGTATGCTTAGTAGCAAAGATAATGCCGACTCACGCTCCAAACAAATTCCTGCTTCGGAGATGTTGCCCACAGACAATGCCAACGGAAGATTAACTATGTCCTTACGATTTCCCTCCAACGGTATAGCATTCTCCCAACCAGAACGCTCCCGTTCTTCTGCTTGATGCTGGAACTTTTCTATTTCTTCTTTTGAAACTGTCCCATCAGAGATAATTACACTGGTTGCTCCGCCTAAAAAACCCTTATGTCCAATCGCAACCGCCATAGTCCCTGCGGCACTGTCGCTAAATACTACTTCTAACATAACGTTGCTCACCTCTTAGCTAAATTCAAATTCTTTTTAGTGCTTCTTTCTTCAAAGCCGCCTGTCCCATTTCTTTTTCATAATCGCCCTTGGCATAAGCGACATTGCTCAATGCCTGGAGCATCTTATCTTTTGCCAGCTTTTTCATGACCTCCGCAAGATCTTCATCCAGAGTACCACGCTTTATATAGCGGTTTATGGTGTTCAGACGCTTCTCATGTATCTGCTTCACTGGATGATCATCCGCAAGCTCCCGTTGTTCTCTGCCTTTCAGATTGCCGATCTGCCGACAGGTGCGGTGCAGCTTATCTCCCGGCGCATAACCGCCGCAGTATTTGGTGTGCCTTGCGTTGGTTGTCAGAAACCATTTGCCGCAGATCCGGCACTTCTTAGGAGCGTGACCGACACACAATCCCTCAAAGAGATCTGACCGGAACATCCCTACAAAGGACACATAGTGCATCCGTTTGACGAGCTTCGCCACATTTTCGCCGGGACGGATGACAGATACATACTGAACGGAGTTGTTCAGGGTAGACATCCAGGCATTTCCCTCAGTAATAGAAAAGTCCGGAGGGAAATAGCTTCCAAACATTTTTGCAAAGCCCTCTGCGGTGCGGTCAGCTTCGTTGCCGTCTGATTTTTCTGCAAAATCAAGCATTGCCTTTTGGTATTCCCCAAGGGAGTATGCCAGATGCCCGAATACAGCGGTATAGCGTTGGAGCATCATCGCATCGGCATATCTCGGAACTTCTTCAAGCTGCAAGGAGTTGGTTGTGGCTTTTATGGCAAACTCCATATATTTCAGAGCATTGTCCGCAGTAAAGACTTTTTCAATCTGTTCTCTGTGTTTTGGAATATCCATGTAGGAGAACGGCGGTGTTTTACTGAGAATATCAAGCATCGCCAGAGCAGCTTCCCTTGCCATAGGAAAGAGTGCAGAAGCGTCCTCTCCGGCGTTCAACATTCCAAGCAGCAGATTGATTTTTTCGCATTGCTCATTCATCTTTGCAATGGCATCCGCAGGAACATTCAGCGCATCACAGGCAAGAGTGCCGACAGGGAATGTTTTGCCCTCATATATGACCGTATCCTGCCAAAAATCCAATGTCATCAGTTCTTGATTCATGCTTGCCCTCTTGTCCTGTTTTTTTACTTTTCCAATTATACCATGCAAATGTGAAGAAATCTATATCCTCCGAAAAGTTGTCCTGTTTTTTGAAATAGGCTTGTCCTGCTATTAGCCTGTTTTTTGAAAAATCCGTCATAACCATAGTAGAAAGAGCGAAGCACCTGCCAACCACGGCGGGTGCTTCGTGCTTTCCAGACTATTATGAACGGAGATTTTTCTATGACAATTTATGAAACCATCAAGGCGGCAATCAGCGTAAAGCAAGCCGCAAAACACTACGGGCTGAATGTCAACCGCAATGGTATGGCTTGCTGCCCGTTCCACAACGACAGGCATCCGAGCTTGAAGCTGAACGAGGATTATTTCTTCTGCTTCGGCTGCGGAGCCAAGGGGGATGTAATCGACCTTGTGGCAAGACTGTTCGATCTGAGCAGTTATGAAGCAGCGCAAAAGCTGGCTGCGGACTTCGGGCTTGACCCGAAACCGCCCACTGCCGCAGCTATGGTCAAGCCAAAGCGTCCCTATATCCGTCAGTTTCGGGAGGACGAAATGCTGTGCTTCCGGGTGCTGATGGATTATCTGCATCTGCTGGAAGATTGGAAAGTGCGATATGCACCGAAAACACCGGACGATGATCTGGATGACCGTTTTGTGGAAGCCTGCCAGATGATTGATTATATCGAATATCTGGCAGATATTTTGACAGTCGGTGATTTAGAAGAACGGGTTGCCGTGGTGGACGAGCTAATGAAGGAGAGCAAGATTGCTTTCCTTCGGAACTATGTGGCACGGAAACGAAAGGAGGGGTTGTCCCATGGGGAAGAAAGGTAAAATGCCGGATATGAATCTGCCGATCTGGTTTGACGGGCAGAACATCAATGAAGCTCTGTTCTGTGAAGAATTTCTACGTGAGCGCAGAATCATCTTCGCAAACGGAGCTTTTTTTACGCCCGATGGTCGGGTAACAGACGATCTCCCTCTCCGGGGTGAGATTTACGACAAGCTGAAATTCTGTGCCGTGAACAACATCCCCCGGAAGATCACCAATATTCTGGAGGTGCTGAAACTGGAAGCACAAGTGCCTGACTTTCCTCCGGAGCAGGATCGGATTCATGTTGCCAACGGTACGCTGCTGCAGAACGGAACATTCACTGAGGGCAGACCTGCTATCGTGCGGAGCCGTCTGCCTATTGCCTACAATCCCGATGCTCCTGCTCCTGTGGTCTGGCTGAACTTTCTGGATGACCTGCTTCATACAGAGGACATTCCCACTTTGCAGGAGTTTATCGGCTACTGCCTGATTCCCTCCAACAAAGGACAGCGCATGATGGTGATTAAGGGCAACGGCGGCGAGGGTAAATCCCAAATCGGTGCGGTGCTTTCGGCAATCTTTGGCATGAATATGAAAGACGGCAGCATCGGAAAGATTTCCGAAAACCGCTTTGCCCGTGCCGATCTGGAACATATCCTCTTGTGCGTGGATGATGATATGCGGATGGAAGCTCTGCGCCAGACCAACTATGTGAAATCCATCGTGACAGCACAGGGCAAGATGGATTTGGAACGCAAGGGCAAGCAGAGTTATCAGGGCTGGATGTTCGCCCGGCTGCTTGCGTTCAGCAACGGCGATTTGCAAGCTCTTTATGATCGCAGTGACGGATTTTATCGCAGACAGCTTGTGCTGACCACCAAGGAAAAGCCTGTGGATAGAGCTGATGATCCTGACCTTGCGGAGAAGATGAAAGCCGAGGTGGAGGGCATTCTGCTGTGGGCTTTTGCGGGATTGCAGCGGTTGGTAGCGAACAACTTCAAGTTCACCGAGAGCCAGCGCACCAGAGAGAACCGGGAGGCCGTCAAGCGGGACAACAATAACGTGTTTGATTTTCTGGAATCCGAGGGCTATATCCGGCTGAAAGCGGATGCGTCCATCAGTTCAAAGGATTGCTACGACATTTACCGGATGTGGTGCGAGGAAAACAGTCTGACCGCACTCAAACGCCGCAGTTTCAGCGATGCGTTGGTGACCGCCTGCGGCAAGTACAATCTGGAACACTGCAACACGATTACCAATTCGGCAGGACGCCGGGTATGGGGCTTTATGGGGATCGAGGCAGTGGCAAGGCCGCATATAAACGAGTTTACGGACGCTTCACAGTGTACGTACGTACCGGAAGACTGGCGGGATTGATTTCCGATCTGGTCGCCGGTACGTATGTACGCAGCGATTGACCCTGTTACCTCATATATTGTAGAGGCGCTTCATTTGGATAAAGTGGTCGTGCCCATTTTGGGTACACCTATTTTGATGTGTAAAAGTGGT
>ENA-OUQS01002591-OUQS01002591.1-human-metagenome-genome-assembly--contig:-NODE-2591-length-11069-cov-15.685310_pt1 | contig 11069 bp, 8 predicted proteins | sample MGYA00248463_ERZ548848 | MGnify/ENA primary metagenome ERZ548848 (study PRJEB26491, sample SAMN04978192) | human metagenome | host: Homo sapiens | study: EMG produced TPA metagenomics assembly of the... | reverse complement strand
TCTGGAGCAGCTGATCGGCAGTGACGCAGATATTCTGATCTGCACAAAGTCGGATCTTGTGGTACGGGATATTGATCTGCTGAAGAAGCTTGGACGTGTAACCGTTTCATGGTCGATCAACACACTGGATGAAAATTTCAAGAACGATATGGACTCTGCTTCGAGCATTGAGCGGCGTATCGCTGCTATGAAGCAGGTATATGAAGCAGGTATCCGTACAGTCTGTTTCGTATCCCCGGTATTCCCCGGTATCACGGACTTTGAAGCCATCTTTGAGCGGGTAAAGGATCAGTGCGATCTGTTCTGGCTCGAAAATCTCAATCTTCGAGGCGGTTTCAAAAAGACAATTATGGATTATATCGCCGGAAAATATCCTGATCTTGTACCACTTTACGACGAGATCTATAACAAGCATAACCGCAGCTACTTTGAAGCGCTTGAAGTAAAAGCTGAGGAAATGGCTAAGAAGTATGATTGTCCCTTTGTGGATAATGAAATGCCTTATGGCAGAGTCCCGCAGGGACATCCGGTGATCGTAGATTATTTCTATCATGAGGAAATCCGAGGGACAGAGAATACCGGAAAAAGAAATCGTTAAACAGAAATTTGACCGAGCTCTTTGAACGAGGGAGACTCCTCGTCCGAAGAGCAAGAAGGTGCAGCCGAGAAGACTTACCGTTTTAATATCTGAATATAGCTTGAAACCGATAACGGACATCAGTTTACGTTCTGAAAAGCCGGTAAAATCAAAGATTCTTGATGATTTTGAGAAAATTAGAAATTTCGTTCAGAGGCTTCTCCTAAGGGTTAGTTGTGAGTTCGATTCACGCAGGGGGTGCCAAAAAATAAAAGCCGCTCGTCGTTCAATATGATGTGCGGCTTTATTCTTTTACAGTTTGTTGCTTCCCCTATTCGATAAGTTAATTTGTTACCCTGTTTATCTCTGACATTAATAAAAAGTACAAGAAAACTATCACAAATGCGTATCAAAATGCTTGACAAAGAAATATATCAGTGATAAAATTAAATAAGATTATTTATTCATTACCGTAATTTCGTTTGCTATATCAACAAAATTTCCCTTGTATATCACTATATCTAACATACGTTATATTGAAACGTCCGACAGAATTGCAGATTATATTACAACAGTATTGTACACTTACTGTATCGGACGGCAAGAAAATTTACCACAAAAAAGAAATTATTAGGAGATTGTCAGTATGAACATGAAAAAACTTTTTAAACCTCTGACAGCATCGTTTCTTGCTCTTATCATCTCCGGCTGTTCATCTGCCCCTGAAGCTATATCGGGCGGACTTGTCAGTGCAGACTTTGAGATCTCGCAAAGCACCGATATATCGGCATCGCAAAATGATCGTTCCGAAGAAGATTTAACACCTGAGGAAAGATCCGCAAAAGCACGTGAAAAGCTCATTTCACTCGGAAACGGAAACGTGTTATGCGACATAGATGACAAAGTTGACACTGTTGAATATAACGGCGGCATAATGGAATTGCCTTGCAGTATAGAACAGAGCTGTAAATCGGAAGAATCTTTCACAGATGTATCAACAGGATGCCTTATAGCGATAAACGGCGTACTTCAGAAAATATCATACGGCGAGCAAATAGATCAATATATGTATGTTCAGACCTATGAAAAGGACGATTTCATAAAGGAAAACGAGGATTACACTGCACGCAAAAAAGTTACCTTCAGCTTTGAGCCGCAGATAAACGAAAAGGATAAGGACCTGACAAAGCTGCAGCTTACAATTATCACAGTAGACAACCCGCTTTTCAGACTTCAGCCTGAATATCCTGTGGGCTTTTTGATGCATCGGGCAGCTACAAGCCACGTGCTTAAAATGACGCTTAATTCACCGATAACCAACTACACCAAGGATAAAATTTCAGAGAGCGGTATTACCGAGCTGGATTTAACCGATGAGGTTATAGAGAAATACTCGGAAATGGCTAATATAAAACCAAAAGCCATAACTGAAAATACACGCCCCTTTGCAAATGTCGATTCCGAATATCATTCACATTTCAATTTTGATGAAAACGGAAAGCTTGATCTGGGTTTTATCACATCGGTAAGTGAAGACGGTGAATTTGACTGTGAAATATCTTCACAGGGCAGATACCTTGTTTCTATGTTTGTAAACGGTGCTCCCCACGCTTTTCCGGACGGAAGTATCTATAAAAGCATAGATATGAAACCGGGAAAGCTGTATGTATATGAAGCACAGGATTTTTCGAAAATACTGGGCGAATGTGACACGATAGTCTTTTTACCTGTTGCCTGCCTGCGTGACGACGGGAAATGCATAATGAGTCATACTGTTCAGTCTGAAGCTATATGGCCAAAGGATAAAGTGTAACTGAATTACGGATGATCAAGTACTGACAGTTAAGGCAACACACTTTCAGCAGAAGAAAGCATACAGTACGTTATAAAGACGCACTGTATGCTTAGTCTATCGAAAAACCTCTATCATTATCAAAAATGGGGTTTGGGGCGAAGCCCCAAGCGGGGTGAGGGCGGCAGCCCCAGTAACCCCCCTTTCCCTGGGAAAGGGGGCAGGGGGATAGGGACAGTAAGTTAGAAGTTTGTTTCAAAAACAGACTTTTTCTACAAGCTAAGCATACAGCACATTATAAAGATGCACTGTATGCTTTGAATTTAACAAACGAGGGAAAATAATGGAACTTAAATTAGAAGGTATCACAAAATCCTACACAAAGGGTAAAAAACGCAAAAACGCACTTGAAGACTTTACTCTCACTCTCACTGAAGGAGTTTACGGACTTCTCGGACCCAACGGTGCGGGAAAATCAACGCTGATAAATATTATCACGGGGATAATCGGCAGGGACAGCGGCAATATATCCTTTACCGACGGTAATGACAACAGCTTTTTGTCGCATCTCGGCTTTATGCCGCAAGGTATGGACTTTTATCGCAACTTTACCGCAAAGGACTACATAAAGTACATAATGGCACTGAAAAAATACTCTCCCGATAATGCAGACGAGTACGCTTTGACAACGCTCGGCAAAGTAAATCTCCGTGCGGATGCCGACAAGAAAATCGGCGCTTTTTCAGGCGGAATGAAGCAAAGACTCGGCATAGCACAGGCTATAGTCGGAGAACCGAAGGTGCTTATATTTGACGAGCCTACCGCCGGACTTGACGCAAAGGAGCGTATACGCTTCAGAAATGTTATTAGCTCTCTTGCCGCAGACAAAATAGTAATACTTGCAACTCATATCGTGACCGATATTGCGTATGTAGCAAAAACTGTCGTGCTTATGAACGACGGCAGGATAATAAAAACAGGAACGCAGGAGGAGCTTTGCTCCGATATTTCAGACAAGGTATGGGAGATAACCGCACAGAGTGACAAAGTAATGGACTATATGAACCGTATGCGTGTATCAAACGCAGTGTCTGACGGCAATAAGTATACCCTGAGAATAGTATCCGATGAATATCCCGAAAACGGCGCTGTTTCAGTACCGCCTACACTTGAGGACGTATGTATATATTATTTCGGAGATATGTGATATGAAACTGTTTAAATATGAACTGAAAAAGAATATACTGCGGCTTCCCGTTCTGCTGTTGTTTGCGGCTCTTATACTTGTAAGCCTGTACAAGCACAATGAAACCGTTCAATTATACGGCACACAGGATTATCTTGCCGACGGTCCTATGCACAATATTTATCAGGCGTACAAAGGTGAGATTACCGATGAAAAGATACAGCGGATAGCCGCATACAAAAATGAAATGTCGGCTATTGTAAGCTCATCGGATTTCGACTATCCGACTACGCCCGATGACAGATATTATACCGGCTTTGCATTCGGAGATAACGTGTCGTCAGAAAAAGTTATCGAAGAAATGAAATATGCGATAGAATACATAAACAATATCATTGTGCTTAGAGAGAAAACACAGACCGCAATTGCGTTTTACGAGGGTAAAAACGACTACAAGGTGAGAGAGGCTCAGCAGATTGAACGCCTGTACGGAAACCGTCATATAGACGTATACGGCAATTACGATACTTACGCCCTTTACTTTGACTATGAGTTTTCTGCCTTTATTTCGATGATAATGGTGCTGTTTGTATTTGCTCCCTCGTTTTCAAAACAAAAGGCTATCAGCGATGACAAGATAATATGCGCCTGCGGAAAGGTCAAAAGCGTATTTTTTGCAAAGCATTTGTGTATGTACGCATTTTGTGCCGCCATTACGGTGATAATGACATTTACGGATATTTTATCCTTTGGCTGTCGGTACGGCATTGAATTTTTGGAGCAGCCGATATATGCGATACACAGCTTTACTTATGCGCCGCTTGACATAAGCATATTTACAGCAATACTTATTACGGCGTTTATGAGATTTCTGCTTACTGTGTTTATCGGTGAAATTGTACTGCTCATATCCTCTACCCAGAAAAACATCGGCATTTCCTATGCCCTGAGCTTTTGTGCAATAGGTGCGCTGATTTATTTGCACGGCTGGGTACCATCACAATTCTCTCCTTTTTCTATGATATGTATGAGTAACTTTTTCACCGATGCGGAATTTGTTAATGTGCTGGGCTTCCCTGTGCTTAACATAATTTTCATGCCGATACTTACAATACTTCTTTGCGTTACAGTAAATCTTATTTGCTTTGCTGTCGCCTGTCCGCAACGTGCGATACGGCTTACCGGAAAAGCGAGGAGTAATGCTATATGAAAATATTTGTATATGAGATGAAAAAGATACTGATAAAACAGTACGCAATAATAATTCTGGCAGCTGTAGTAATAGTAAGACTGCTATCTTCTCTGCCGCTTGCAAAGCAGACATACGGATTTGACTCTGCCACAGAGCGAGAGAAATATTTTGAGATAATCTCTCCGTTTATAGGAGCAGTGACTGAAGAAAAAATTGGCCGTGCAGACGAGCTTGAAAATCAGCTGAAAACGGCAAGTCAACAATACGATAAGCTGATTGATCAGCGTCTGGAACACAAAATATCGGATATTGAATATTACGAGCAGATGAAGCTGTACGAACCGACGCTCAATATCAAAAAACAGATTGAAAAAACTGTCGAACAGGTACGCCAGGCGCAAGAACGCCAATGCGATATTCTGCCTGTAAGCTATATTCCCATAATATGTGATGCGTCGGCCGATTACCTTTTTGTGCTTGCAATCTGTCTTATATGCAGTCTGAGTGTAATCACAGAGTATACAAGCAAGACAAGATATATCCTGTGTACTACTCCGGCAGGACAGTCACGCAGTATGGCGGCAAAAACGGCAGTTCTGCTCTTATCGGTCGCAATTGCATCGGTTTTACTCTCGGCGGTTGAGGGATACTGTCTTTCAAAACAGCTTCCCTTTGAATACTGGGCGTATTCCGCAAGAGGTATAGAAATAATGACGAACTGCACGGCAGAGCTTTCTATAGGCGGCCTGTTTATTCAGACCCAGCTTATTAAACTGGTGGGAAGCATTTTTACCGCTTCGGTTGCAATTCTTATTTCCGAGCTTTTTAAAAGCTATGCCGCAAGCGTATTTTCACTTGTAACCGTGCAGATAGTTGTCGACTATGTCGGCAATCGCTCAAATCTCAGCTATCTTCTGCCGACAGGGGCTATGCGTGGCTACGGTTATTTTTACGGCGATGTCACACCGACCGCCGAAAACAATTATATGCAGTTTTCGGAAGTGCCTCTTTGGTATACCGCAGTGCTTATATGCGGTTTGCTGATTTTTTCGGCGGCAGCTTGCACAGGAACAATTCTTTCCTGCAATAACCGACTGAAAAGAAAAAGGAAAAAGATACGCAAGGCGGCACTTTTGTCAACTATGTGCATTATCACTTCACTGCTTCTATCCTCGTGCAGTGTTGCGAATAACCGCTACGACCCCGAAGATACAATGAAGCTTGTAGGCGGCTCATATACCTTGATCGGCGAATATAATATTCCCTTTACAAATGAACTGAAAACAAGCAAATATGAAATCGTTCTTGATACCAATCAGTCTTCCGGCGGATTTTCAATATCGCTGATTGACCTTGCAAGCAATGAAAAGCTCGATATTCCGCAGAGCTATTTTTCAGACGAAACTTTCATTCATTGCTTTATAACCGAGCATTACATTTTAGTCGAGTATATCGCCAAAGACGGAACCGAAGCGATGCGGTACTATGACCTGAATGACTTTTCAACACAAACAATCGCTCAGAACACCCGAGGAGTAGAAAAAAATCTGTTCGGACTTACCTTTAAGGACAGCGAAAGCATATTTACGACAAGCTCCTTAATTTTCACCGATGACAGAGATTTTTTCTTTGTTACAGACAGCGGTTTGTATAAGGTAGGCATAAATAAAAATGCGTCACTGATAATAGACGAGCCTGTAACCGAAGGCTTGATTTACGATGCTCACAGCATCTATTTTATCAGCGAAAAGGACAGCATCAAGCGTTACGACCTTTCAACAGGCATTCTCAGCGAAATTGTAAGCGCTGAAAAAATAATCCCACGTTCGTTGTGGGGAGATTACGATTATATTTATTACACAAGCGAGAACGGCGAACAAAAGTTAGCAAAATAGCACTGCAATCATCGCAATAAATCCGCCGATTATCCGTGTTTGTAAATTTAAATTCAGCTATAACAGCTTCGACAAAACCCCGATTTGCTTTTTAATCGGGGTTTTGCCATAGTCTGCACTCTGATAAAACATACCTTTGCAAAACCTCTCAAAATGTGTTATAATAATATCCGAACATTCATCAAATCAAAAGGAGTTTCTTATGTACAGATACGAATTGCATATGCACACCAAAGAAGGCAGTGCCTGCGCTGTAAGCTTGGTAGAAGATATGATAAAGCAGTACGTTAAAATCGGTTTTTCGGGTGCTGTTGTAACAAACCATTTTATACGAGGCAACACCTGTATTTCACGTTCTCTGCCGTGGGAACAGCTTATAGAGCAATACAGCAAGGCATACACGAACGGCAGAAAAATCGCCAAAGAACTTGATTTTGACCTGTTTTTCGGCATTGAAGAAGGCTACGGTAACGGCAAGGAATTTTTAGCATACGGCTTTGAGCCGGAATTTCTTTTATCACGTCCGTTTCTGAGAAATGCCGATCTGAATATATGGGCACAAGAGATCCACTCAGTCGGCGGATTTATAGCTTACGCTCATCCTTTCCGTGACAGAGATTACATAACAAATCCCGATGAAGTACCGGATATTTCGATAGTTGACGGCATTGAGGGCTACAACAGAGGAAACCGTGATATTGAAAACGAAAAAGCAATCCGTGTTTTCGGCAACGAAGATACGGTTATAACCGCAGGAAGCGATCTGCACAGCACCGACTTTGACAGTGCCTACGGAATTGAAACACAGCACAGGATAAGGAGCAACGAGGAGCTGGTGAAAACGTTGCTTGAGAGGAATTTTAAGGTTTATCTTGGGGGATGAAAAACTGTCAGATAGCAGATCTTACAGTTTTATGCTCTCGTAAAACAAATTAATAATTATGGCAAGTCGTAGAAATACGGCTCGTTTTTGTTTTCTGCCTTGCTTTTGTATGTAAATTTATCTGCAATGTAACAGTGTAACTATTCCGGATCCGATTACAAGTATCAGTGAATAAACATTCGGAAAATGCACAAACATTACAGGTATAACCAACTCTCCGTTTTCGCCACATATTTCCTCAACCGTCAACTTCTTCTACTTGACATTACAATAAATTCTTGATACAATATCTTTTATACAATATAACCTGAGGTGAAAAATGAAAAAATTCTTGATACCGCTGTTATGCAGTGCAATATTGCTTTTATGCGGCGGCTGCAACCTAAGTGATAAAGTGAGAATCGGCACAGCGGCTGAGGGCGGAAATTACTACATTTTCGGCAGTGAACTGAATGCTATAGATTCGCTCGAAAGCTACAATATCAATATCAAAAGAACGGCAGGCTCTGCCGCAAATATGCGTCTGCTCTCAGAAAACTATCTTCAGATGGCAGTGGTTCAGACCGACATAATAGACGATGCGTGGAACGGCAGAAACGGCTTTACCGAAGAATACCATGATTTCGGCGCAGTAGCAGGACTGTTCACCGAAAGCTGTCAGATCGCAGTACGCAGTGACAGTGATATAAAAAGCGTTTCGGATCTTAAAGGAAAGACTGTAAGCATCGGCGAAGAAGAATCCGGTACTGCGCATAACGCAAGGCAGATACTGACTTCATACGGCATTGCCGAGGATATGATAAAGACGGTAAACCTTGATTACAAGGATGCCGCAAGTCAGCTTGAAAACGGCACTATAGACGCATTTTTCTGCACCATAGGCGCACCTAATCCCACTGTGAAATCACTCTGCGACAAGGGTGTTGCACGTCTTGTTTCGCTTGACAGTGATAGAATAAACGACCTTGTAAGCTCCTATGGCTACTACTCTGCCTGCACAATACCGACAGGCACTTACAAAGGTCAGACCGAAGACGTCAAGACTATAGGTGTTACCGCTGTTCTGCTTGCAGGAAATTCTTGCCCTAAGGACACGGTAAAAGCGATAACAAAGGCGATTTTCGATAACTCAGAAACTATACAAAATGCACTTCCCGTAAATATCGTAACCGACAGAAAATCAGCTGTCAACGGCATCAATATCTCGTTTCATCCGGGTGCCGCCGAGTATTACGGCGAAAACGGAATAAACGTAGAAACGGAGTAACAAGATGAGCATAGCACTTGATATGTATCAGACAGTAGCAATAGCTGTGCTTGTCCTGATGCTTGGCGCATTTCTGCGCAAAAAGATACATTTCCTTGAAAAGTTCTGCATTCCCGCTCCCGTTATAGGCGGTCTGCTGTTTGCAATACTCACCTGCATCCTGCACGGCACAGGTCTTGCAGACGTCAGCTTTGATGATACACTGAAAGAAGTCTGTATGGTACTGTTCTTCACATCTGTAGGCTTCCAGGCAAACCTTAAAGTCCTCAAAAGCGGCGGAAAGTCAATGATAGTATTTCTGATACTGGTCATACTGCTGATAATCGGACAGAACTTCACCGCACTCGGACTTTCAAATCTGCTCGGACTTGATCCTCTTATCGGTATGTGTACCGGTTCTATACCAATGGTCGGCGGTCACGGAACAGCAGGCGCATTCGGTCCTGTTCTTGAGGATCTCGGAGTATCGGGAGCCACCACCCTATGTACTGCGGCGGCTACATTCGGACTTGTCGCAGGAAGCCTTATCGGAGGACCTATCGGCAGACGGCTTATAGTAAAGCACGACCTATTAAAGACGGTTGTACCCGAAGACGACAGCCTGCTTGTCGAAGAGGGCAAGAAGCACGAGCGTCACTTCTCTATGTACGCTCCCGCCGTATATCAGCTTGTACTCGCTGTCGGCGCAGGCACGGTAATCTCCTACCTGCTGACTATGACGGGAATGACGTTCCCGATATACATCGGTGCGATGATTGTTGCCGCTCTTATGCGTAATATCGGCGAATACACGGGCAAAATCACTATTCATATGGGCGAAATAAACGACCTCGGCGGTATATGCCTGTCGTTATTTCTCGGAATAGCAATGATAACGCTGAAGCTCTGGCAGCTCGCCGACCTTGCATTACCGCTGATAATCATGCTCGGCGGACAGGTACTGCTGATGTTCCTGTATTCCTATTTTGTCGTATACAGGATTATGGGCAGAGATTATGACTCGGCAGTGCTGACAGCCGGTATGTGCGGCTTTGGTATGGGTGCAACACCAAATGCAATGGCCAATATGCAGGCTATATGTCAAAGGTATGCACCGTCTGTAAAGGCGTATCTCCTTGTTCCGCTTATAGGCAGTCTGTTTGCGGATTTTCTCAACAGTATCACCATCACGTTCTTTATAAATATGTTGTAAACCTGCAGTGGTTTGCTTTTGGAGGGGTTTATATGTTCGGCAAAGATAAAGACAAGCAGAAAAAGAAAAAAGAAATTACTCTGAGAAATGAACGGCTGTCAGAGTATTTTGAGGAAGAAACCACAGAAGAGGAAATGATGAAAATCATTTTAGAGTTATTGGATGAATGGAAACAAAAGAGAGGAGGCGGACAAAATGAATAAGATTATTTTACTGGGAAATGTGACGAGAAATCCAAAAACTACAAGAAAGAAAAGTGAGGATGGAACGGACATTGTTATTACCAAATTTGATCTTGCGGTCAATCGAAAGACAAAGCAGAAGTCAAATGCGGATGCGGATTTCTTTCATTGCACCTCATTTGGAAAGCAGGCGGAATTTGTCGAGAAATATTTTCACAGCGGCTCTCGTGTATTGGTTATTGGACGGGTACAGAACAATAATTATACAACCAAAGAGGGAAGCAAGGTTTATGGATTCAGTATCATTACAGAGGAGGTTGAGTTCGCACAGAAGAAAAGTGCGGAAAAACCGGCAAATAAAGAAAGTGATTTTTCATCTGTTGAAGATGAGGATCAACCATTCGATGGCAGGTAGGTGATATCATGGCAGAGGGTTTCTTCCGAAGTAAAAAGGGTTTTACAGTCGTTCAAAATGAAATAACAAAGGATGCAAACATTTCTTTAAAAGCAAAGGGATTGTATCTTGTCATACAAGCATATATCTCCATGCCGGATAGGAAGTGGAAAAAAGAAGATTTTCGCAATTTGACCAAAGAGGGTAAGAAGGCATTTGACAGTGCATGGAAAGAATTAAAAGATTTTGGATACTTGAAAGTTCATTTCATGCCTGATAATGGTGTATGGCGGGCTGAGTATGAGTTGTTAGATGAACCGGATCCCGGACCACATACACTATATCATAGCTGCAATGGAACGGTTTCCAGTAACAACCTGACACGAGCAGAAAAGAAGCGACAGGCGGATTTATCTGTAGAAGAGAATAAACAGGTTTCGCTTGAAAATATCAGTGATCCAACGGCAGAAAAAGAAGAAAATCACCGTTACCCCCCTTTTGGTACTAAC
>ENA-OUQS01002574-OUQS01002574.1-human-metagenome-genome-assembly--contig:-NODE-2574-length-11130-cov-3.653363_pt1 | contig 11130 bp, 5 predicted proteins | sample MGYA00248463_ERZ548848 | MGnify/ENA primary metagenome ERZ548848 (study PRJEB26491, sample SAMN04978192) | human metagenome | host: Homo sapiens | study: EMG produced TPA metagenomics assembly of the human... | reverse complement strand
TGAGCTATGGTGTAATGGTAACACAACAGATTCTGGTCCTGTTTTTCCTGGTTCGAGTCCGGGTAGCTCAACTCGAAGGCCGGTCAAGCATCGCTTGACCGGCCTTCATTTTTTAAGCGATCGCAGCCGGATTTGTGCCTGTATGCAAAGAAGGTTCCCGTCTCTGTTGCGGATGAGTCCGGAGCGGTTCGTCGATCTCTTCCGAAAGGTGACGGCCGCTTCCCTGTTGCAGACGGCGCCGCGGGGAGGCTCCTGTGCGGAAGACGTACCGGCACCGAGGGCCAGAAACAATACGAAGGTGGTGGACTTTTTCGTGATCCGCATGAGTCGAGATTCCGAAAATCGGGCAGGGAAACGCTTTTCCGTCCCGCCGGGTTCAGGGTAGCCGGACGTTTTCCGGCGATACTCCGTGCATCAATACATGTTGTCGTACATCGACTGGCTCTTGTCGTATTTGAGGTCGGCCAGCGATGCGGCCTTGACGCCGATGTTGAAGCTCCAGCTGCGGTGGGCGCCGAACGGAATCCACGAGAAGGACATCTGCCAGCAGTGGAGGTCGCGCGAGATGCTGACCGACGAGGTGGTCAGTTTGTTCTCCTTGATGTCGTAACCGCCCTGGAACGTGATGCCCATCTTGGGCGTGAGGTTGACGCTGCCGTTGAACCCGATGTTCTGCGTGATGTTCTTGCGGTAGCCCGTCGTACCGTTGTTGACGTAGTTGATCGAGTAGGAGACCGTGTAGTTGAAGCCGAGGTTCCACGGCAGCGAGAAGTCGTAGTACGACTGCGCCATGTACTGCCTTCGCAGCACAGGGTCGAGGATGCCGTAGGGGTCGTAGAAGGGGTTGGCGTATTCGGGCGGGACGCTGTTGATGTCGTTGATCGCGGGCGTGGAGTTATCCTGCCGCGATTTGAAGGTATAACCGAACGACCAGCCCGTCGAAACGATACGTCCCGGAAAGAAGAGTTTGTCGATGCGCCGTCCTTCGGGGGTGACCCTGTACGGGTCGAGCGTGGCGTTGAGCTGGATGCCGAAGTTCGTGCCGAAGACCGTCGTGCGGAACTGGATGGGAATGGTCGAGAGCTTCATCGAGTCGGCCAGGAAGTTGTACGAGGCGCTGACCGACAGGTTGTCGATCAGCTTGATCTTCTTGATGCCCGACGTGTCGCGCTTGGAGAGCACCTTCATCTCGAGCGTCTGCGACAGCGAGAAGTTCATCGACATGCTGCGGCCCGAACTGGGAACGCCGTAGGCATTGTCGGCGAAGGGCGAATAGACCTGGAACTTGCCGGTGGAATCGGTCTGTACGGTTTTGTAGTAGCCGTATTTCTGATCCGAGAAGTCGGGGGCGTACGAAAAGCCGAACGACGGGGTGAGCGTGTGCCGGATCGCCTGTATCTTGCTGGTCTTTTTCTTGAACTGATACATGCCGTAGAGCGTCGTCGAGGCGCTCACCGAGGTGGTGTAGTTGTAGAGCCGGTAGAATCCGTATTCGGGATCGAGGTAGCGCACTTCGTTGGTCACGGGGCTCCATTCGCGCTCCTGCTTCTTGAAATACCACTTCTCGGTATAGTTGAACGACGGCGAGACGTTGATGTAGTTGAAGAGGTTGAACGAGGCCGTGACGGGTATCGAGTGCTCGATGCCGTTGCGCATGTTTTCGAGCGTCTGTTTGGTGAAGACCTCCGACTCGGTCGTGGAGACGGTGTTGGTCATCTTGCCCGTATACTGCATCGAAATCTTCTCGTACCACCGTGCCTTGCCCTGCGCCTCGCGCCGTTTGAAGGGGTAGAAGCGCGAGACGTTGAAGACGATGTTGGGCAGCGTCATCGAGATCGTGGAGTTCTGCGAGTTCTGCGACACGGCCATGTTCATCGAGAGCGAGAAAGGGGTTCCCGCCCAGTTCTTCGAGTAGGAGATCGTCGAGTTGGTCTGCGTCTGGAGAATGTCATTGATCGTCGTGGCCGCGTATTTGGAGTAACCGCTCGTGGCGAAGTTGACCGATGCGGAGAAGGTGGAGCCCGGGTTGGCCTTCGGATCCTGCGAGTGCGTCCATTGCAGGCGGAAGGTGTTCTGTTTGAGGAAGTCGGGTTCGCCCTTCTCGCCGGTGCGGATGCTCGAGAACTGGGCGTTGAGGTTGCCCGTGTACTTGTAGCGTTTGATGTAGCGCGATGCGGCGGCTCCCTCCCACGATCCGAGCGTGTAGATGCCCGCCGTGAGGGCGAGGTCCATGTGTTGGCTGAGGGTGAAGTAGTAACCGAAATCGCGGAAGAAGAAGCCGCGCTGGCCGTCCTCGCCGTAGGTCGGCATCAGGAATCCCGACTTGGGGCCCGAACTGATCGGGAAGAAGCCCTCCGGAATACCGAGGAAATAAATCGGTACGTCCTCCATGACCAGGTAGGCGGGGCCGGTGACCACCTTCTTGCCCGGAATCACCTTCGCCTTGGTCATGGCCAGATAGAAGTGGGGGTGATCCGTCTGGTCGCAGGTGGTGTATTTGCCGCCCTGGATGTTGATGTTGTTGTCGGGCATCTTCTTCACGCTGCCGCCGATGAGCCATCCGTCGCCCTCCTGCGTCGCCACGCCCTTGATCTTGGCCTTGCCCGACTTGAAATTGTAGGTGATGGTGTCCATCTTGTAGGGCGAGGCCGAACCTTCGGTGAATTCGGGGCGGGTGACCGTGGGCTGCCCTTCCAGCGTGTCGGGCTTCCCGTAGGCGTAAATCTCCCGGGTGTCCATGTTGACGCGCATGAAGTCGGCTTTGAGGTTCATGTCCTGGTAGTTGATGTCGCCCTCGTTGTAGATGTAGACCATCTTGTTGCGGATGTCGTAGACCAGCGAGTCGGTGTTCTTGCCGTTCATGATGTCTTCGAGGAAGGCTCCGCCCTCCTTTTTGCGGCGCGTGGTGTCGCGTTGGAGCGAATCGGACGGCACCCGCAGCGAGTCGGGCGGCAGGAGCGAATCCGCCTGCAACACGAGCGTATCGGAGACGACGGGCGGCTCCTGGGCTTCGGCGGCCTGCTTCATGCGGCGGCGTTCGCGCCGCGAGAGGCGCTGCGCCCTGCGGTCGTTGTCGGTCGATCCGCTGTCGGCAACGGCGACGTCCGTCTCTGCGGGACGTTGTATCGCGGCGTGGGGGGCAAAGCCGAAAACCATCTCCGTGAAGAGAACGACGACGAACGCCGCAGCGAGATATTTTAATGAAAATCGCTTCAAAATTCCAAAAAAATTCATACCTTTGCCGACGAGTCGGCAAAACCGCCGGAATCGGGCCTTCGTGATTGTCTGAGGCCGATTTTGCATCCGACAAAGATAGGTAAAAAATTAGAGAAACACCATAGTTAATCCCACTTTTGCCATGCGGCGTCTGGTTTTCATCATATCGCTTTGCGTATGCTTCGCACTGAGTGCGAACGGAGCCGGAGCGGAAAATATTGCGCGCGGGGTACGGGTTATCGTCATCGATGCGGGCCACGGCGGGCCGAAATTTCCCGGAGCGCACTATCGCGGAATCTACGAGAAGGATCTCAACCTGAAAGTGGCGCTCAAACTGGGCGCGCTCATCGAGCGGGAACTTCCCGAAGTGAAGGTGGTCTACACCCGCAAGACCGACAAGCAGTTTTCCGAGTCGCTGACCAAGGATTTGCAGGCGCGGGCCGACATCGCCAACAAGGCCGAGGGCGACCTGTTCTTTTCGATTCACACCAACGCGGCGCCCACCGCGGCGGCGCGGGGCGTCGAGACGCTCATCATGGGCGAAAGCCCGCTCGAACAGCGCATCAACGACGAGGTGCTCTTCGCCAACAACAAGGAGGAGTTCATCGACATGAGCGACCAGCGCACGGCGGCGATCGTGCGGGCCTATATCTCCAATCTGCGTTTTACCTACGGCGAGTACAGCGAGGCGATGGCGCGGCTGTTGGAGAAGAACTACAAGCAGGCGGGGCGGTACGTGCGCAAGACCAAACCCCAACTGCTCAAAGTACTCTATGCGACCAACATGCCGGGCGTGCTGACCGAAATCGGTTTCATGTCCAATCCCGAAGAACTGCGCTACATGTGTTCCGAGAAGGGACAGAACGAGATCGCCCGTTCGCTGTTCAACGCCGTGAAGGACTATGTGAATTTCGTGCGGGGTATGCAATTGGTCGAAGAGTGCGACGACGCCACGACGCAGGCGCCGGTCGAACCGGCGCCCGTTGTGTCCGAACCCGCTCCGCAGCCTGCGAAGGCCGCTGCTGCGAAGAAGCCGTCGAGCGGCTATACGATTCAGATTCTTGCCAGCACCAAGCGTCTGAAATCCAATGACTGGCAATTCAAGAGCTACAAGAACAAGGTGATCGAGCTGCGTTCCGCGGGCCGCTACCGTTATAAGTATTGTGTGGGTCGTTACGCGACGCAGGCCGAAGCCAAACGTGCGCTGTCGCAGGTGAAGAAGAGCTTCGGCGACGCTTACATCGTGCGTTACGAAGGCGATGCGATCGCCCGATAAACATTCCGAATTATGAGACGAGAGGTAAAGATAGGCGTGTTCGCCGTCGTCATGCTGGGCTGCCTGTGGGGCGGCATCCGCTTTCTGAGCGGCATCGATATTTTCAGCCGCAACATTCCCTATTATGTGGCTTATCCGGAGATCAGCGGGATCCAGACCGCCACGCCCGTCACCATTCAGGGCGTGAAGGTCGGGACGGTCACCGCGATCGGCTTCGATCCTTCGGTGAGCCGCGACGTCGTGTTGCAGCTCACCGTGCGGCGCTCCTTCCGGATTCCGCGCGACTCCAAGGCGCGTATTTACAGCGACGGTTTCATGGGCGGCAAGGCGATCGCCATCGAGATGGGCGACAGCCCGCAGCTGTTGTCGAAGGGCGACACGCTCGTGGCGGCCGAGACGCGCGACATGCTGGCGGCGGCCGGAACCGAACTGGCCGACGTGAAGGAGCGTCTGACGCGGGTGATGGACAACCTGTCGGTCACGCTCGAAAGCGTCAACGCCGTGCTGAAAGACAACAAGGGAAATATCGACGGGACGCTGACGCACCTGAACTCGATTTCGGGCAATATGGACGCCGTGCTGGCGGCCGAAAAGGGCAGTTTGCGGACGGCGATCGACAACATCGGCAAGTTTTCGACCGCGCTGGGCGAGAACTCCGAGCGCTTCTCGTCGATGATCGCCAATCTGGACCGGTTCTCGCAGCAGCTGACCGAGGCCGACATCGATTCGCTGTCGCTCGGCCTGCGCACGACGCTGGGCGAATTGAATCGGACCGTGGCCCGCATCAACGAGGGGAAAGGCACGGTGGGCCGATTGATGAACGATCCGCGGCTCTACGAGTCGTTGGAGACGGCGAGCGCCAATCTGGCGGCGTTGCTCGAAGATTTGAAGGCTCACCCCAAGCGGTATGTTCATTTCTCGCTCTTCGGTCGCAAGGACAAGGGCGAGAAGGTGAAAACGAAAGAGGCGGCGATCTCGGCGGGCGACTCGCTGCCGGCGGCCCGATAGCGCGGTGCTGTCGTTACAAGAGGCTATCGGACGATGATTTATCCTGCGAATTTCGAAGAGAAAATAGGTTTCGACCGCATCCGCGAGCAGGTGACGGCGCTCTGTTCCACCCCTTCGGCGAAAGCGAAGCTGGCGGAGGAGGGTTTCTCGACCTCGGCCGATGAGATCGAACGCCGCCTGTCGCTGATGAACGAAATGCGTTCGCTGCTGATGCTCGAACGCGACTTTCCCGACGGCGACTATCCCGATCCTGCGCCGCTGGTGGCTAAAATCCGGGTCGAAGGGAGTTATCTGCTCGCTGCCGAAGCGGATCAGCTGCGCAAGGCGCTCGTTACCGTCGGGGCGATCGCGGAGTTCATCCTGGGGCGGGGCGGGGCACGCTATCCGCGCCTTTGGGAGTTGAGCCGCCGCGTGACGCTCTTTCCCGAAATCGTGCGGGCGATCGACGCTATTCTCGACGACCGCGGCGAGGTGAAGGACAGCGCTTCGCCCGAATTGCAGCAGGTGCGCCGCGCCATCCGCGAACGCGAGGGGCAGGCCGCCAAGCGGTTGCAGCAGGTGTTGCAGCGCGCCAAGCAGGCCGGTATCGTCGATGCCGACGCCGTGCTGTCGGTGCGTGACGGGCGGCCGGTGATTCCCGTTGCAGCGGCCAATAAACGCAAATTGCAGGGTTTCATCCACGACGAGTCGGCCACGGGCCGGACGTTCTATGTCGAGCCGGTCGAGGTGGTCGAGATCAACAACGAGCTCAAAGAGTTGGAGTATGCCGAGCGGCGCGAGGTAGTCAAGGTGCTGAGTGCCTTCACCGAGTCGATCCGTCCCGATGCGGAGGTGATCGCCGATGCGGGCGACTATCTTTCGTCTGTCGACATGATTCGCGCCAAGGCGCGCTGGGCGCTTGCCAACGACGCCGGCAAGCCGATCCTTTCGACGGACGACCGGCTGGAACTGCGCACGGCGCGCCATCCGCTGTTGCAGCAGACGCTGCGGGCGCAGGGCCGCGAGGTCGTGCCGCTCGATCTTGCGCTGGACCGCCGCAAGCATATCCTCGTGATTTCGGGCCCCAACGCGGGCGGCAAGTCGGTCTGCCTGAAAACGACGGGACTCATGCAGTACCTGTTCCAGTGCGGCTATCCCGTTCCGGCATCGGAGGTCTCGGAGCTGCCCGTCTTCCGGTCGATCTTCATCGACATCGGCGACGAGCAGTCGATCGACGACGACCTGTCGACCTATTCGTCGCATCTGCGCAACATGAAAAACATGCTGGCCGGCGCCTCCGACCGCACGCTGGTGCTTATCGACGAGTTCGGTTCGGGTACCGAGCCGACGATCGGCGGCGCCATCGCCGAGGCGATTCTCGAACGGCTGCTCGAACGCGGCTGTTACGGGGTCGTGACGACGCACTACGCCAACATCAAATATTTCGCCTCGAACGCCGAAGGGGTCGCCAACGGCGCGATGCTCTTCGACGTGCAGCGGATCCGTCCGCTGTTCAAACTCGAAATCGGCAAGCCCGGCAGTTCGTTCGCCGTGGAGATCGCCCGCAAGATCGGTCTTCCGGAGGAGATCATCCGTGCGGCGAGCGACAAGGCGGGTTCGGATCATATCAACCTCGAACGGCAGCTGCGCGAGATCGCCCGCGACAAACGCTACTGGGAGCAGAAGCGCGACCGCATCCGCCTGACCGACCGCAAGATCGAGGAACTGGAACAGAGCTATGCCGCGCAACTGGCGCGTATCCGTCAGGAGCGGAGCGAGATTCTGCGTGCGGCCAAGGCCGAAGCGCGGGAGTTAATGGCTGAGGCCAACCGTCGCATCGAGCAGACGATCAAGGAGATCCGCGAGGCGCAGGCCGAGCGTGAAATGACGCGGTTCATCCGGCGCGATCTCGACGCCTTCAAGGAGCGGGTCGAGCAGGCGGATGCCGTCGACACGGAGAAGGCGGCCCGCATCGAACGCGAAATGGAGAAGTTGCGGCGCCGCCGCGAACGCCGCGAGGAGCGTCGCCGCCAGCCCGTTGCGGCGGGCGACGCGCAGCCCGTCGTCGCGCCGCCGCGCGAAATCGAGGTCGGCTCGAAGGTGGTGCTTGAAGGGCAGCAGACGCCCGGCGTGGTGCAGTCGCTCAAAGGCGACAAGGTGCAGGTGGCCTTCGGCCAGTTGTTGACGACGGTCGATCGCAAACGTTTGCGCGTGGTGTCGAACAGTGAATACCGCGAGGCGACGCGTCCCGTGACGGCGCGTACGGTGGTGTCGGTCGACGTGGCGGCACGCAAACTCAATTTCAAGGATCATATCGACGTGCGGGGGATGCGTGCTTCGGAAGCGGTCGAGGCCGTGCAGAGCTTCATCGACGATGCGCTGATGGTGGGTGTCGGTTCGGTGACGATCCTCCACGGCAAGGGGACGGGGGCGCTCAAAGAGGAGATCCGCCGTTACCTGCGCACGGTGCCGGACATCGCCGGCGTCGCCGACGAACATGCCGACCGCGGCGGCGCGGGCATTACGGTCGTCACGTTCGGGAGCGAATGAGCCGTGCGGACGGGATGCCGACGGCGGAGCGGCCGTACGGTCGGCTCCGGCGGACAGAGAGAGAAACGGAGGAAAGATGAACTATACGTTAAGCGAAATAGCCCGTATCTGCGGGGGAACCTTCACCGGTGAGAACCGGCGCGTGACGGAAGTGGTGACCGACAGCCGGAGTTGCGGTATGCCAGCTGCGCCGCTCTTCGTCGCAATGTGCGGCGCGCGGCACGATTCGCACGATTTCGTCGACGGGATGTATGCCCGCGGTGTGCGGGCGTTTCTGGTCGAACGTCCGCTCGACGAGCGCGACGGGGCGGGGTATGTCGTCGTCGGCAATGCGATCGACGCCCTGCAACGGCTGGCCGCCGACTGGCGCCGCCGTTTCGGCGGTACGGTGGTGGGGATCACCGGCTCGAACGGCAAGACGGTCGTCAAGGAGTGGATCGCCCAGACGGCGCCCGACGGCGTGAAGCTGTTCCGCTCGCCGCGCAGCTACAATTCGCAGCTGGGGGCGGCGTTGTCGCTGCTGATGATCGAGGGCGACGAACGGTTCGCGCTGATCGAGGCGGGTATCTCGCAGCCGGGCGAAATGGCCCGGCTGGAACGGATGATCTCCCCCGACGTCGTGCTCTTCACTTCGCTGGGCGACGCGCATCAGGAGCATTTCGCGTCGGTGGAGGAGAAGTGCGCCGAGAAACTGTTGCTGGCGCTTCATGCACCGAAAATCATCTATCACAGCGCCTACGAGCCGCTGGCTTCGATGCTGCGCGAGGTCTATGCCGCGGGGCACGAACTCCACGATGCGGCGGCGGAGGCGGGCGGCGGACTGGCCGACGCGGCTTCGGAGCGCAATTCGCAGCTGGTGGCGGCCTTCTGGCGGGTGGCGGGGGAGCCGGCGCCCGATTTCGGGCGGTTGCAGCGCGTGGCGATGCGGCTCGAAGTGAAAGAGGGGATCAACGACTCGCTGCTGGTCGACGACGCCTACAATTCCGACATCAACTCACTGGCCATCGCGCTGGACTATCTGCACGGCGTGGCGGCGGGACGGCCCACGACGCTGATCCTGTCCGACATCCTGCAAAGCGGTATGGACGACGACGAACTCTATGCGCGCGTGGCGGCGATGGTCGCGGCGGCGGGCGTGGGGCGATTCGTCGGCATCGGCCCGAAGTTGCAGGCGCAGGCGGAGCGTTTCGTCTGCGACAAGGCCTTCTATGCCTCGACCGACGACTATCTGCGGCGCATCGACCGCGCCGACATCGCGGGACGCGCCGTGTTGCTCAAAGGCAACCGCGACAGCCGGTTCGAGAAGCTGGAACATGCGCTCTCGCGCAAGAGCCACACGACGGTGCTCGAAGTCGATCTGGATGCCATGACCCACAACCTGAACTATTTCCGGTCGCAGTTGCGGCCGGGCGTGCGGCTCGTGGCGATGGTCAAGGCCGCGAGCTACGGAGCCGGCGATTTCGAGGTTGCGCAGCTGCTGCAGCATCAGGGTGTCGACTATCTGGCCGTGGCGTTCGCCGACGAGGGTGTGTTGTTGCGCGAGCGGGGCATCACGATGCCCGTCGTGGTACTCAACGCCGATGCCGACAGTTTCGACGCGATGGCGGCCAACCGGCTCGAACCGGAGATTTACAGCCTGCGGTCGCTCCATGAGTTCGCTGCGGCGGTCGAACGTTACGGCGAACAGCGTTATCCGATCCACGTCAAGCTCGATACGGGAATGCATCGTCTGGGCTTCGTGGAGGAGGAGTTGCCTGCGCTGCTCGATGCGCTCGCCCGTTACGGGCGGACGGTGCGTGTGGCGAGCGTCTTCGCGCACCTCTGTACGTCGGACGATCCCGCGCAGGACGATTTCACGCGGTTGCAGATCGCGCGTTTCGACCGCATGAGCAGCCGCATCGCGGAGGCGTTGCCCTATCCCGTCCTGCGTCATACGGCCAATTCGGCCGCGATCGAGCGTTTTCCCGAAGCGCAGTACGACATGTGCCGGCTGGGGCTGGGGCTTTACGGCTTCGGATTCGAGCACAACGCGGCGCTGTGTCCCGTCTCGACGCTGCGCACCCGCATCGTGCAGATCAAGCGGCTGGCTCCGACGGAGACGGTGGGCTACGGCCGTGCGGGGGTGTTGTCGCGGCCGACGGTGACGGCCACCGTGCCGATCGGCTATGCCGACGGACTGGATCGCCATCTGGGTTGCGGTGCCTGGTCGATGCGTGTGAAGGGCCGGCCGGCGCCGATCGTGGGGCGCGTCTGCATGGACAGCTGCATGATCGACGTCACCGACATCGACGGGGTCGCCGAGGGTGACGAAGCGGTGGTCTTCTCGCCTGCGGCGGGCAATACGCCCGAGGCGATGGCCGAGGTGCTCGGCACGATTCCCTATGAAATACTCACGTCGGTCGCAGGCCGCGTGAAACGGATTTATCTCAAAGAATAGTCGTCTGTCATGCCCGGAACGCTCTACCTGATTCCCTGTCCGATCGCCGAAGAGGGCGACGTGTGGGACGTGCTGCCTGCCGCCAACCGTGCGGTGATGGCCTCGCTGGATTACTTCATTGTCGAAAATACCCGTTCGGCGCGGCGTTTTCTGTCGAAGGCGAAGTTGGGAAGGCCGATCGAGGAGTTGGAGTTCAGGGAGCTGAACGAGCATACGGTCGCAGGCTGCGAAGTGGAGGAGCTGGTGGCGCCGATTGCGGCGGGCCGTTCGGCAGGCGTCATCTCGGAGGCGGGCGTGCCGGGCGTGGCCGACCCGGGGGCGCTGGTGGTGGCGTTGTGCCACCGGCGCGGCATCCGCGTCGTGCCGCTGGTGGGCCCTTCGTCGATTCTGCTGGCGATGATGGCTTCGGGACTCAACGGGCAGTCGTTCGCCTTCAACGGCTACCTGCCCGTGAAGCCGCCCGAGCGGGCGAAAGCGATCCGCTTTTTCGAGCGCCGCGCCCTGAGCGAAGGGCAGTCGCAGCTCTTCATCGAGGCTCCCTACCGCAACGAGAAGCTCTTCGGGCAACTGCTCCGGACACTCGGGGCGGAGACGCGTCTTACGGTGGCCGTCGATCTGACGGCGCCCGGCGGCTGGGTCGAGACGCATACGGCGGGGGAGTGGC
>ENA-OUQS01002566-OUQS01002566.1-human-metagenome-genome-assembly--contig:-NODE-2566-length-11172-cov-16.561572_pt1 | contig 11172 bp, 8 predicted proteins | sample MGYA00248463_ERZ548848 | MGnify/ENA primary metagenome ERZ548848 (study PRJEB26491, sample SAMN04978192) | human metagenome | host: Homo sapiens | study: EMG produced TPA metagenomics assembly of the... | reverse complement strand
CCTGCTGCAGGAAGGTGTTGATCTGCTCGGTCTGGGTGTTCTGGTCGTTCTTGCCATCGACGATGGTGACGGCGTAGCCCATGTCCTTCAGGTACTCTTCCAGGTCGGTGCGGTACAGGGTCATGAAGTTATCAGCAAACTGATAGATGCAGACGCCGACGTTAGCAGAGCCGGAAGCAGCAGCTGCGGTAGAAGAAGCAGCGGTAGAAGCTGCAGTAGAGGAAGCAGCAGTAGAAGCGGAAGAACCGCCGCAGGCAGTCAGAACGCCGGTAGCACCCACAACAGCGGAAGCTTTCAGGAAGTCACGACGAGAAATCATTTTCATAATCTTGTTCTCCTTCATTAACGCTTATCACAGCATCTCGCAAAGCGCACTCGTTACACGTTTTGCGGTTTCTGTTTGTATTATAACCGTCCGCCCGACCGTTCGCAATAGAACAAATAGACAAGATTATTTGCCATATTTTGTGAGTGTTCCACAATACATTCTGTTGTATCCCAAAATCTTTTTGTTAAGCAGCACAATTCTTCATATTTGTGCAACCAGCGTCCAAATTTATTGTGTCTGTGCGTATTTTTATCAAATCGGTTACAAACTTTTCGAGCCGTTTCGCGCCGGGATGCAACAATTTTATCGGTCTGCTTCAAATTTCTATTTTCCCGGGAATCCCGGCAGACTGTCATTCCATTTCGGAAATATTTTTCTATGCATTGACGGATTTTCCATGATTGTGGTAGTATATTACATGATTATCATGATCCGCTGCAGAAGGACTGCTGTTTCTCGCCCTCCTTCCACACCCTATCTCGTTACCTCGTTATAATAGGAGCGACACCATGTCCGAACTTACCGACCAAAATTTGACACGCCAGCAGGCCGAACAGGAGATGGCCTGTCTGCGCAAGATATATGCTTCCGTCCGTCTTCTCGACCCGAAGATGCTGGTGGAAGAACCCTGCTACCCTCCCTGGAAGAATGTCCATCCCTGCACCAGCTGCGTGGGGCGCGAGGCAATGGCAGGCAAATGCCAGTGCTCCAAGCTGGAAACGCTTGGCAGCTCCCTCTATCAGGTCACGGCCCGCTATATCGAGGTGGACGGCAAGCCCTATGTGATGGAGATGATCCTGCCGCTGGACGCCAGCGCCCGCAGCTCCCTCCACTCCAACGAGCTCATCTACCGGGACGCCCTCACCGGTGCCTACAACCGCCGTTTCTATGAAGAGGAATTAAAGCACAAGTACCTCAACGCCGGCGTCGCCATGATAGACCTCGACGACTTCAAGCTCTGCAACGACACCTACGGCCACTCAGCCGGCGACGCAGCGCTCCGGCTCATCGTCTCCATTATCCACCGCTGCATCCGCTCCACCGATATGCTGGTGCGGTACGGCGGCGACGAGCTGCTGCTCATCCTGCCCGACATCTCGGCTGAGGCTTTCGTGCGCAAGCTCAAGGACATCAACAAGCGCCTCTTCGCGGCCCATCTGCCCGAGTTCGAGAAGCTGCACGTCTCGGCCAGCATCGGCGGCGTGATGACCGCCGGCATCCCCATCAGCGACGCCCTGCTCATCGCCGACAAGCGGATGTACCTTGCAAAGCGCCGCAAGAACACTGTCGTCACCGCGGACATCGCCCCCGATGCCGTCTGCTCTGAAAATGAGCACCGTCCGATGGTGCTCATCGTGGACGACTCCCCCATGAACCGTGACATCCTCTCGGAGATCCTCTGCGACGATTTCGAGATCCTGGAAGCCCCCAACGGCCCCAAGTGCCTCGAGCTTCTGAACGCCTGGGGCTCGGATATTTCCATCGTGCTGCTGGACATCGTGATGCCCGACATGGACGGCTTCGATGTCCTCTCCCGGATGTCCGCCCAGGGCTGGCTCGAGGACATCCCCGTCGTGATGATCTCCAGCGAGGATTCCTCCCAGACCGTCCGCCGCGCCTACGAGCTGGGTGCTTCGGACTACATCAGCCGCCCCTTCGATGCCCGCATCGTCCACCGCCGCGTCTCCAATGTCGCCCGGCTCTACGCCCGTCAGCGCCGTCTCAGTGCGCTGGTGTCCCAGCAGTTCTATGACCGGGAGAAGAACGACCAGATCATGATCGGCATCCTCAGCCAGGTCACGGAGATCCACAACAGCGAGAGCATCCACCACATCTCCCGGGTGCAGCGCATCACCAGCATCCTGCTGGAGCGTCTGTGCCAGAAGACCGACATCTACGGCCTGAACGGGATGGACCGCTACCTCATCACGACGGCCTCTGCCCTCCACGACATCGGCAAAGTTGCTATCGACGACCGCATCCTCAACGCCCACGACCTGACGCCGGAACAAACCGCCATCCTCCACACCCACCCCATTCTGGGTGCGCAGATGCTGGAAAATCTGTCCCAGTATCAGGACGAGCCGCTGGTGAAGTTTGCGATCCAAATCTGCCGCTGGCACCATGAGCGCTGGGACGGCAGCGGCTATCCCGATGGCCGGAAGGGCGATGACATCCCCATCGCAGCACAGGTGGTAGCGCTGGCGGATGCCTATGACGGTCTGGTCGGCAAGCGGGACAAGCGCGAGGCCCTCTCGCAGGAAGAAGCGGTCGCTGAGCTGACCGCAGGAAAGCACGGTGCTTTCAATCCGCTTCTGCTGGAATGCCTGCGCGACGTAGAAAGCCGGCTCGCGGAGGAGACTGAGGCCGATGCCCCTCCTCCCCCGAAAGAAGGAATTCTCTTTGACGAAACTGTTCTTGGGTGAGGTATAAAAATGACGTTGGAACAAGTATATGCAGCCATTGGCGGCGATTACAAGGGCGTGATGGAGCGTCTGCCCAGCGCGGACTTCGTCCGCCGCTTCGCTCTGAAATTTCTGCAGGACGACAGCTTCCCGAACCTGAAAAAGGCGCTGGAAGAGAAGGATGCCCCGACAGCATTCCGTGCCGCTCACACCCTGAAGGGCGTCTGCCAGAACCTCGGCTTCGATGCACTGTACGTCCCGTCCAGTGCTCTGACGGAAGCCCTCCGCAGCGGCAGCCTTGACGGTGCCGACGAGCTGTTCCCTCCGGTAGAGAAGGAATATCAGCGTGTGGTCGAGGCGCTGAAAGCATTAGAATAACAAAAAAATCCCCCACAGCGTCACAAAGCTGCGGGGGATTTTTCTATTGGATGAATCTCAGGAACTGTCTGTCATTATTTCCGGCTTGCCAGCAGAGCCTCGATCTTCTTGATGGGGTCGATGATGCTGGAAACGGACATGTCGTGGTTCAGGGCCACGACGAAGTATGCGGCGTACTTGGAGACGTCAACATCGACGTACCAGTCACGGGTCAGCAGCTCAGGCATACGGTAGGTCAGGTTGGTGCCGGTGACGTAGTCCAGAATGCCGTCGGCCACAGCCTTGTCGAACTTCTCGAGGCCGCTGGTGAAGAGCGGGAAGGTGGCGTTGGCGATGATGCGCTTTGCGCCGCGCTCTTTCAGGTTGGTGGCAACTTCCAGCATGCTCTCGCCGGAAGCGATGATGTCGTCAGCGACGAAGACGGTCTTGCCCTCGACGGAATCGCCCAAGTACTCGTGAGCGACGATGGGGTTGCGGCCATTGACCACGCGGGTGTAATCGCGGCGCTTGTAGAACATACCCAGGTTGCAGCCCAGCACGCTGGAGAAGTACATGTTGCGGCTCATGGCACCCTCGTCGGGGCTGACCACGATGAACTTGTCCTTGTCGAAGCTGATCTCGGGGTTCTTCTTGAGCAGGTTCTTCAGCACCTGATAGGTGGGCATCGCATTGTCGAAGCTCATCAGAGGCACAGCGTTCATCAGGCGGGGATCGTGAGCATCAAAGGTGATGATGTTCTTGACGCCCATGGCCTGCAGCTCCTGCAGAGCCACAGCGCAGTCTAGGCTCTCGCGGGACACGCGGCGGTGCTGACGGCCGCCGTACAGGCTGGGCATGATGACAGACACACGGTGTGCCTTGCCGGCCACGGCCTGGATGAGGCGCTTCAGGTTGGCGAAGTGGTCATCCGGAGACAGGTGGTTCTCATAGTTGAACAGCTTGTAGGTCACGCTGTAGTTGCCGGGGTCAACAACGATGAAAATATCGTCGCCGCGCACCGACTCCTTGACCAGACCCTTGGCGTCGCCGCTCTGGAAACGGGGGCAGGCGCTCTCGATGATAAAGCTATTGGTCTGGTAGCCGGCCTCGCTGGCCCAGCGCACCAGATGCTTGTCGATGAGGTTGGTCAGCTCCTCGGCGCCCGGGCAGGCGATGAGGCGCAGGTCGGCGACCTGAGGCTGGTGGAAGCAATCCTTAGGGATAATGACAGACATAATTACAGCTCCTTAAAGTTTCTTTTATCAGTTGATAAAATTAGACGTTGAAGTGCATATCCGTTATTTATTCTATCACATTTTCGGCGTTTCGACACTACAAACTTGCATCCAACCTGCATTTTCTGCGCCTTGCACATCTCTTTTTCGAAAAAGAGCCGGAGACTATGTGTTTTTTACAAAAACCATACATTCTCCGGCTCAAAAGTCATTCTTTTAAGTTTTTACCCTTACAGGGCAGCGACAGCAGCCTTCAGCTCTTCGACGCGGTCGGTGTTCTCCCACTTCACGCCCAGGTCCTCGCGGCCCATGTGGCCGTAAGCGGCCAGCTTGCGGTAGATGGGCTTGCGCAGATCGAGGTCGCGGATGATGGCGGCGGGGGTCAGGTCGAAGACCTTCTCCACAGCCTGCTCGATCTTCTCGTCGGCCACGACGCCGGTGCCGAAGGTGTCCACCATGATGGAGACGGGCTTTGCCACGCCGATGGCGTAAGCCACCTGCACCTCGCACTGCTTGGCCAGACCAGCGGCCACGATGTTCTTAGCCACCCAGCGGGTCGCATAAGCGGCGCTGCGGTCCACCTTGCTGGGGTCCTTGCCGGAGAAAGCACCGCCGCCGTGGCGTGCGTAGCCGCCGTAGGTATCGACGATGATCTTACGACCGGTCAGGCCGGTGTCGCCCTGAGGGCCGCCCACGACAAAGCGGCCGGTGGGGTTGATATAATACTTGGTGTTCTCGTCCAGCAGCTCGGCGGGGATGGTGGCCTTGATGACCTTCTCCATCACGTCGGCGCGCAGCTGCTCCATGCTGACGGCATCGCTGTGCTGGCTGGAAATGACCACAGCGTCCACGCGGACGGGCTTGCCGTCCACATACTCGACAGTGACCTGGCTCTTGCCGTCCGGACGCAGATAGTCCATCTCGCCGCTCTTGCGGACTTCGGTCAGCTTCTTGGCCAGCTTGTGGGCCAGGCTGATGGGCATGGGCATCAGCTCGGGGGTCTCGTCGCAGGCATAACCGAACATCATGCCCTGGTCGCCGGCACCGCCGACCTCATCGTTGGTGCCGAGGGCGATGTCGGGGCTCTGGCCGTCGATGTTGGAGATGACGGCGCAGGTGTCGGCATCGAATCCGAACTTTGCGCGGGTGTAGCCGATGTCAGCCACGACCTCGCGGACGATCTTCTGGAAATCGACGTAGCAGTTGGTGGTGATCTCGCCCATGATGTGGACGAGGCCGGTGGATGCGCAGGTCTCGCAGGCCACGCGGGCGTCGGGGTCGTGGGTCAAAATCTCGTCGAGGATGGCGTCGGAGATCTGGTCGCAGATCTTGTCGGGATGCCCCTCGGTGACGGATTCGGAGGTGAATAAACGTTTTGCCATGGTTATTTTTCTTCCTTTCTCGTTGTTGGGAAAAACAAAAAATACTCTGTCGAACCGACAGAGTATCGCGCTTTCTGCTCTTCCTCATCTTTCGATTCGTTCGTCGGATTTGGCACCTTGCCTCTTCGGGCAGGTTGTCGTGGTGTCATAGGGCCGATCCCTCAACCACTCTCGATGAAGTATTCACTTGTGGCTTTCGCCGAATCGTATTCTATCATGTTTGTGCGTTTTGTCAAGTGACATTTCCCCAAAAACGTCCAAATCGGCGCAAAATGCGGTGTTCTTGCAATTTTTGAAAAAAAGTGCTATATTGAGGAAACTTTGCACACAAAATCTATTCGACAGGAGCTCGTTTGCGATGGTCTTCAGCAGTGTCAGCTTTCTTGTTTTCTTTCTTCCCTGCCTGCTCGTTCTTTATTTTATGGTGCCGCGCCGGTACCGCGGGGCACGGAATTTCATCCTGCTCGCGTTCAGCCTCGCCTTCTACGCCTGCGGCGGGCCGAAGTTTTTGCTGCTCATGCTGCTCTCCATCGTCATCAACTACTGCTGCGGGCTCCTCGCGGGGCCAAAGCACCGCCCCGCCGTCCGGAAGGCAGGCGTGACGCTCGCAGCCGTGCTGGGGCTTGGGCTTCTCGGCTGGTTCAAGTACGCGGGCTTTTTCGGCGAGATGCTCCACGCCCTGATGCCCTTTATCCCCGTGCCGCAGGTCACGCTGCCCATCGGCATCTCATTTTTTACCTTCCAGGGTCTCAGCTATGTGATCGACGTTTTCCGCGATGCTGCCGCCGTGCAGAAAAATCCGCTCAAGCTCGCACTCTATATCTCGTTTTTCCCCCAGCTCGTCGCCGGTCCCATCGTGCGCTACACCACGGTCGCAGACGAGATCGACGAGCGGCACGAGTCCGTTTCCGAATTCTCCGCGGGCGCGGTGCGCTTTCTCTTCGGCCTTGCTAAGAAGATGCTGCTCGCCAACGCTGTCGCGCAGATCGCCGACGCCGCCTTTTCCGCCGTCTCCCCCTCGGTGGCCCTTGCGTGGCTTGGCGCCGTCGCCTACACGTTTCAGATTTATTTCGACTTTTCCGCCTATTCCGACATGGCCATCGGCCTTGGCCGGATGTTCGGCTTCCACTTTCTTGAAAACTTCAACTATCCCTATGTCTCCCGCAGCGTCACCGAGTTCTGGCGGCGCTGGCACATCTCGCTCTCCACGTGGTTCCGCGACTATGTCTACATTCCCCTCGGCGGCAACCGCTGCTCCCGCGCGCGCAATATTCTGAACCTCTTTCTCGTCTGGGCGCTCACGGGCCTCTGGCACGGGGCCAACTGGACGTTCATCGCGTGGGGCCTGTGGTTCTTTGTGCTGCTCATCGGCGAAAAGTTTCTCTGGGGTAAGGCGCTCTCGCGCCTTCCGTCTCTTTTGCAGCATGTCTACGCCATGCTGCTCGTCATTTTGAGCTGGGTGCTCTTCCGCGCGGACGATATCGGCGCTGCGCTGTGCTACATGGCCGCGATGTTCGGCCGCGCCCCCGCCCTCTGCGACAGCCGCGCCGTGTACTACGCGCTTGAATTCTGGCCGGAGCTGCTGCTCTGCTGCATTGCTGCCCTGCCGGTCAAAAACCTGCTCGAAACGGCGCTTGAAAAGCGTAACAGCAAGCTCTCCCGCGGCATCCTCATCGTGGGGCCGAAGCTCGCCTCCCTCGCACTGCTCGCGCTTTCCTACTGCAGGCTCGTCACGGGCTCGTTCAATCCTTTTATCTATTTCCGCTTCTGAAAAAGGAGGTGTCTGCGCATGAAACGTATCTGTGAATGGGCGATGGCCTTGCTCTTTTCCGGCGTACTGCTCGTCCTGATGGCTGCGACCATCCTGCTGCCGAAAAACCGCTACTCCTACTACGAAAACCGCAACCTCTCCGCCTTTCCCGAGATCACGGCGGAATCGGTCCTCAGCGGTCAGGTCTTCGACGACCTCGAGACCCTGTTCTGCGACTACGCCGCCTGGCGAACTCCCGCGCTCAAGGCCGTCACATGGGCCGATCTGAACGTTTTCCGCCGTCCCGTGGTCAACGAGACTGTCGTCACGGACGATGTCCTGCTGCCGCAGCTTTACGATCCCGCCATGAGCGATGACGACATCCGCGCGCAGGCAAAGCTCGTCGCGGAGGACAACGCCGCGCTGCAAAAGCAGGTCGAATCCTACGGCGGGCATTACTGCTATGTCGCCGTTCCGTGCCAGTATGTCTACTATGAGGACAGCTACCCCGCCTATCTCACGAACCGCTCGCACTATACCGACCTTGAGCTCTCCGCACTGACGGAGGAGATGAACGCGCAGGGCGTGTGCTTCCTCGACATGGGCCCCGTCTTCGACTCGCTCGGCCATCCGCCCGAGTTCAGCTCGCGGGTGGACAACCACTACGGTCTTCTTGGCGCGTATGAGACCTACCGTGCCGCCGTGCAGAAGATAAACGGCGACTATGGCCTCGCGCTCTCCTTCCCCGAAGAGGGCACGGATGTGACGTTTTCCGCGCTGCCTAACCCCTATATGGGCTCACGCACGCGCAAGCTTCTGGGGCTGCGCGGCGATGATGAAAAGCTGCTCACCGCCGCCTTCCGCGAGGATATCCCCTTCACCCGCCTTGACAACTGGCAGGAGGTGGCCTCCGCAGTCTACGCCCTTCCCGCCACCGAGGATGAAGCCCTGACCTACGGTCTCTACATGGGCGGCGACATCGCCGAGACGTGCATCCGCACGGACCGCTCCTCGCTCCCCACCGCCCTCATCTTCGGCGACAGCTTCACCAACGCCGTGGAGAGCCTCGCCTATTACAGCTTCGACGAGATGCGCTCTGTCGACCTGCGGCACTATAAGACGCAGAGCATCAGCGACTATATCGCCGCCTATCAGCCCGACGTCGTCATCTGCATCCGCGATTACGAGGCGCTCCTCTCGCGCAGCGACAACGGCGGCCTCTCCTGACTTCAAGCAAGGAGGTCTTTTATGACCGTCTCCCTTTCCGATCATTTTACGTATCAAAAGCTGCTGCGCTTTGTCGCGCCCAGCATTTTGATGATGATCATCACCTCTATTTACAGCATTGTCGACGGCTTTTTCGTCTCGAACTTCGTCGGCAAAAATTCGTTTGCCGCGCTGAACCTCATCTTTCCCGTCATCATGGCGCTCGCCGCCGTCGGCTTTATGATCGGCACGGGCGGCAGCGCGCTCATCGCCAAAACGCTCGGCGAGGGCAAGCCCAGGGAAGCGAACGAGATCTTCTCCATGCTCGTCATCGTGCTTGCCGCCGGCGGCGCGATTTTAAGCGGCGTGTGCATCGTTTTCCTGCGCCCCATCTCGTTCGCCGTCGGCGCGACGGATCTGACGATCGATGACTGCGTGCTCTATGGGTGCGTGCTGCTCGCATCTCTTCCTTTTTTCATGCTGCAAAACAGCTTCCAGAGCTTTTTGGCGACGGCAGAAAAGCCGCACTTTGGCCTGCGCGTGACGGTGTTCGCGGGGCTGACGAACATGGTACTCGATTTTCTGCTCGTCTACGTGTTCCCGTTCGGCCTTCTCGGCGCGGCGCTCGCCACGGTGTTTTCGCAGATCGTCGGCGCGCTCATCCCGCTCGTCTACTTCCTCCGTCCGAACGACTCACCGCTGCGACTCACGCGTCCGCGCTTTGACTTCCGCGCCCTCGGCAAGGCCTGCTACAACGGCTCGAGCGAGATGGTCAGCAACCTTTCGACCTCGCTCGTCGGCGTGCTCTATAATGTGCAGCTCATGGCGATTGCCAGGGAAAACGGCGTGAATGCCTACGGCGTTCTGATGTACGTGAGCTTTATCTTCATGGCGTTTTTCTTTGGCTATTCCATCGCCGTCACGCCCGTCGTCGGCTATCACTACGGCGCGCAGAATCACGCCGAGCTCAAGAGCCTCCTCAAAAAGAGCCTGACCGTCACGCTCATCACGAGCCTTGCGATGACGGCCTCGTCCATCCTGCTGGCAAACCCCATCGCACATCTTTTCGTCGGCTACGACGCGGAGCTGTGCGACATGACGGTCAACGCGCTGCGCATCTACGCGCTCTCATTCCTCGTCTGCGGTTTCAATATCTTCGGTTCGGCGTTTTTCACGGGGCTCAACAATGGCACAGCCAGCGCGCTCATTTCGTTCCTGCGCACGCTCGTCCTTCAGGTCGTCGCGGTGCTTCTTTTGCCAAAACTTCTCGGCATCAACGGCATCTGGCTCGCCATCACCGTGGCCGAAGCGCTCACACTGATCGTCACAGAAACGCTTTTCCTCCTCGGACGGAAAAAATACCACTACGCATAAAGCAGATCATCCAAACAGCCGCGGTGGCTCGAACCACCGCGGCTGTGCTTGCGCTTTCTGACGGGCTGTGGCATAATAATTCTATCAAATTCTACTTTTGGATGTGAATGTTATGTGCTTTTGGTGGTTTATGTTACTATGCGATTTGATCATTCCCATTGTTATGGTCATTGCAGGAAGAATGATGTGGAAGCATTGCCCAAAACATATAAACAGCATGTTAGGATACAGAACAACTCGTTCAATGAAAAATATGGATACATGGAAATTTGCTCATGACTATTGTGGAAAACTTTGGTGGAAAATAGGATGGGTAATGGTTATACCATCTGCCTTGATACATATTCCGTTATACCATAGTGATAAGAATACGATTGGATTTGCAGGGATAATTCTTGTAACAATCCAATGTTTTATTATGATTCTATCAATTTACTCGACAGAAAAAGCTTTGAAAAAACATTTTAATGATGATGGAAAACCCAGATAGATTCCAGTTTGTCATTGCCACATAATTGATTTTTCACCGACCGGTGCAATCACCGGTCGTTTTTTTGCATTTTCCTCTTGACATCTCATATTGTTGTGATATTATTTTGATATCAAGAGATGAGCAAAACAGGCAGAAGGAGCAGCCCGCAAACAGGCAAATGGGAATCAAAAGAGCTTAGGGCGTCTCAAGGGCGCAAAAACCATAGCGCGGTAGACCCCGCGCCTGAAAAAGGTATGGAAAAGACAGATCAGGCGGAACGCCGAAGCTGTTTGGCAGAACGGTAGGAGTGAGAGCCGTGCAGAACGGCGGCCAGCGCAACAGTCAGGGCAGAGATGTGGGCCAGCGTATTGAGGTTTGCCGCGCTGGTTCCATTGCGCACCCACAGCCGTTCCTGACCTGTGGATTTGAAGCGGGAATTGTAACGCTCACACTCTGTACGCAAGGCGGATGTTCTCTTGAAACAGAGGCAGCTGCGGTCAATGGAAAGCCTGTAATCGTTTGGAACGGTCTTGTATTTCGTGCAGCCCCGGTTTTTCTTGCCGTTGTTCCAGGTTTTGTGGTTACAAGGGCAAACACCGGTCTTGGACTGGCGGAAGGGGCAGCAGTATTTCTGGCGGGTACGCCCATTGTTGGTCGTTTTGC
>ENA-OUQS01002561-OUQS01002561.1-human-metagenome-genome-assembly--contig:-NODE-2561-length-11215-cov-8.416039_pt1 | contig 11215 bp, 11 predicted proteins | sample MGYA00248463_ERZ548848 | MGnify/ENA primary metagenome ERZ548848 (study PRJEB26491, sample SAMN04978192) | human metagenome | host: Homo sapiens | study: EMG produced TPA metagenomics assembly of the... | reverse complement strand
ATCTTGTTACATATCGGTATTGCGGTGTGTTAGCAGAGTCAGATGGAAAACTGGGAAATATGTGGGAGTGTCCCAATCTTACATCACTCGGAGGGAAAGAGATATTGATTTTTTCTCCAAAGGGCTTAAGAGCCGAAGATGGATTCCCATGTGAATATGAAAGTGGATACTTTATTGGAAAGATGGATTATGTAGAGTATAAGTATTGTTATGGAAGGTATAAAAAGCTAGATTATGGCTTTGATTTTTATGCCCCGCAGGTAATGGAATGTGGGAAAAGAAAGATTTTGTTTGCATGGTTTGCGGTTCCTAATTCGTCTGGGAAAGAGATGAAAGATGGATGGAGACACTTGTTGACACTCCCAAGAGAACTTTCCATATCAGAGTCGGGAACTTTATGTATGAATCCAATAAAAGAACTAGAGAAAATTCGTTCAGAAGAAGTGATTTGTGAGCAATATGCAGGGCGATGGAACTGGAAAACAGAACAAAAATGTTTAGAATGTTTGTTTACGTTTCAATATGGAAAAGAAAAGAGATAAAAAAATAAGTTGCGAGGGAAATGGTTGAGAGGAATTATCATAGTTTACTTGTTTTTGATACTATGTAATCTATTTCACGAATTTCCTTCAAGATTAGGGAATTTACATAGTATTCCGGTTTCGGAGGAGTGGTATTTAATTGTAGTAAACCGTTGGAATGAAATACCGGAAGATTATAGAGTGGAATTAACAGAATTATCGAATGGTCAAAAGGTGGATAGTAGGATATATCCGTATTTACAAGAAATGTTTGATGCAGCAAGGAAAGATGGAATATATCCGGTTGTTCGGGAAGGCTATCGAACTTATGAAGAACAGCAGAAAATATTAGATGATAAGATAAAGGCTTATATAAATGAAGGATATTCACAGTCAAGAGCAGAAAGAACTGCTAAGGAATGGGTAGCTTTGCCCGGAACAAGTGAACATCAATTAGGCATTGCAGTTGATATTAATGCTGATAAATCAAAGAGCTCAAATGATGAGGTATATACGTGGCTTGCCGCAAATGCACATAATTATGGTTTCATATTACGGTACCCACAAGGGAAACAGGAGATTACAGGGACAAGCTATGAGCCATGGCATTATCGATATGTAGGAGTAGATGCGGCACGAGAAATTTATGAAAGAGGAATATGTCTTGAAGAATATTTTGAGCAATAGATTGGGGAGTGAGGATTATAGCTAAGTTACTGTTGCTTTCACTTGAGGAAGATGAAGAAGTAGTATTAAATGCAGTTATGTCTGCATTGGGAAGTTTTGAAAATAAAACACAGTTAAAAGAAGAAATAGCGTGTGAAAAATTAGCCTTTGCAGGAATGGAAATAGATGCATCAAAACGGTTAGTATATCGTGGTGAGAAAGAAGTAAATATTACGTTTACAGAATTTGAAATATTGCATTTATTAGCAAGGAATCCAGGCAGAGTGTTCAGCAAGGAGCAGATTTATGATATTGTCTGGAAGGAATCCTATTCCGGCGATTACAACATCATCATGAGCCATATCCGTAATCTACGTGAGAAAATAGAAGATAACCCAAGTAAACCGATTTACATACAAACAGTATGGGGAGTTGGGTATCGTTTTAACAAAAATTTAAGCAGTGGTCTCTGAAAATATTCCAGATCACTGCTTATTTTTCCTTTTTAACACCCAAGAGATATTCACAAGATACATGAAAAAATTCTGCAAGAGCAACGACTTCATAATCCGGTACAAAACGTGTTCCTTTTCGATACGAAGTACGGTAAGGTCACTGAATTCATATCCGGCCAGTTGTAGTTGTTCGGCTAATGCTTTTTGCGACATATGTTTTTCGATTCGTAGGGCTTTTACACGTTGTCCGATAAGGTTCTTGGAATTACTTTCCTGATTCCAGTAAATCTTCATTCAAACACCAACTTTCTAAAGATGAAGTGTTACATGATTGATTTTACGGAATATTATTGATAATATACTTCTAAAGATGAAGTATAAGAGAATAAAGTTGTTGAAAATAATGCAAGGACTGATAATACTGCCTGCAAAATGCAATACTTATACGGAAAGGTGGATACAAAAATGAACGAAGTATTTGAAATGGTGGCAGAGGTATTGGAGGAGCTTCGTAGCGAAGCAGGAGAGCGTGAGTATTCCGTTTGTACGAAAGAAGCGAAAAATGCAGCTAAAGAATTAAAAAAGGCAAATCAGGAATATGAGAAGTTGCTGGCAGAGATTTCAGGAGAACAGAGGGAGCTTTTGGAAAAATATATGGATATTGTGGATCATGCCCATTTTCAAGAAGAACAAAGAGCATATTATCAGGGAATGATAGATACGATACAGATATTTGAAGGATTGGGAATTTTGAAAAAAAGAAATAAAGTAAAAGAACTGCTTATGCATACTGAAAAATAGTTCAAACGGGGTGGAAGGCTTACAGACAAGCTGACCACCCTGTTTTATCCAGAATTATTCAGAAATAATCCAGAAAAAATAGAAATCTTTCTGCTATTCTGTTTCATGGGTTTTATATGTACGAAGATAGGCTTCCACAAGTGCAAGGATGGTGGTTATCTGATCGGGAGTACATTCTGAAAGATAGATCAACAGCCTTTGGTAATCCAGATTATCGTTCAGAGCCGCTGGATAAAAAAATGGATCGGCAGAGATGTGTAAAGCACGAATGAGCTGTCCGAGTTTTTCAAGACTTGGAACATTGCCATGATTTTCAATCTCTTTAATATATCTTGATGAAACACCGGATTTTTCGGATAGCTCATCATAAGTCAGCTTTTGGTCTAATCTGGCTTTCTTCAGGCGAAAACCCATGTCTTTATCAATTTTCTTAGATTTAGCCATATCATACACCTCCATATATAGTGTATATTTCACTTTAGAGAAAGAAAATGCACTAATAAATCACTATATTAGAGGGGTATCATGCACTTTTAGAAAAAGTAAGAAACTTTGGATATTGCATATAAAAAAAACGCAATGTTCAAAGGCTTTTTTTCGTGTTTTTATCCTTTGAACATGTTTGGGAGAGCTATGTATTCTGAACTGTTGAAAGGATTTTTTTGTGCTAATCAAAGCCAATCCTGCGTAATGCGTGGAAAGGCAGATAAATAAGTTGCATTTTAAGCAATGTAAATAGTTATGCAGTTGAGAGTGCATTATACCCACTCGAAACATGTGGGGAAAATTTAATATCAGATATAAATAACGTCCTATGGGTATCGGCCTGTAAGGGCGTTTTTTATATAAAAAAATATTTTTTAAAAACAGTGTCGGGTGTTCGACGCTGGATATATATCCATTCGTGCTATGGAGTGAAAGGGAGATATTTCACTCTGCTTCAGGTGGTTACGGAAGGAGGTGATCTCTTATGAAGAAATCTTCTTCCGAACAGCAGCCAAGAATAAGGAAACAGTTTGACAGTTTCTGCAAAACCCTGTTGAAGAATGAAATGATAGATTATGAGAGAGAAAGAAATTATCGTTTAAAATATGAAATTTCTTTTTCGGAATTAACGCAGAAGGAACTACGACAACTGGAAATCATGGATGATTACATAGTTGAATCAGAAATGTTCCATGTCTTTGATTATGACATAGAAGTAAAAGATGAGTTGATTGGTGAAGCATTAAAGTCTTTGCCGGAAAAGAAGCGAAATGTAATTTTATTATCTTTTTTTCTGGATATGACAGATACAGAAATTGCAAAATATATGAATCTTGTAAGAAGTACCATTCATCATCATCGTACAAGTTCCCTTATAGCTTTAAAAAAGATTATGGAGGAGATCAGGACTGGAAAAAAGAAATAATACAAAGTTACTACCGTATCATATTATTGTGTCGGCAGCGTCCGGAGATGTGGAAGCAATTAACAGGATTTTGAAACATTATGAAGGTTATATTGCAGTGTTATCAACCAGAAAATTATATGATGAATACGGAAATTTACATTATTGTGTGGATGAAACATTGAGACGCAGACTTGAAACAAAATTGATTACTAAAATACTGAAATTTAAGATTGCATAATTTTTATCTGAACGACTCCCTTTCGTAAATTGATATAAAAAGAGCAATCATTGTACCTTGAAAATTTCATATTTATCCTGCAGGACGAATGAAACAGAGGAGCTATACAGTAGATACGCCAGGACTGTCTGCATTATTGCTTTGCGACATCGTGACGCAAAGTGGAAATGGTATCAAAATGATATGGAAGCAAAGGCATGAGCGATAAATATTTGACTGTGATCAGAAAGTGGGATTTTTGTAGCGAAGATACTGTTTTTGTTAATGATACTTCCGGGAAAGCTGCCCGGTCTGAGAAGATGGTGAAATACCAATGAGGCTGTTACCCGACAGCTACTGCAGGATTTTTGAATAAAAGTAGATGAGAAAGAATAGAGAGGGAAAATGAATAGTGCAAAATTGTTGAGATACAGTATGCAGCTGTCAATGTTGAAACAATTACGCTCGTTAAAACTTATAAGTGAAGCAGAGTATCAGCTGGTAGAGAAAAAGTTAAAAAAAGATTATAGTGTTATTTCTAATATTACCGCTTGACTATCGGAGTGTTGCGTTGTATGATTATATCAACACTATGGTAGGAACACAAAAAGAAAGGGGCGGTGAAATGGAAGTTGAAATCATTAAGGCGAAGGGTGCTGGTGAGGATACTTCTACGGGAAGAAAGATTGATAGATTAAGAGTTGCCGCATATTGTCGTGTTAGTACTGATGATGAAGATCAGATTAAAAGTTATAATTCAATGGTCAGATATTACACGGACTTGATAAAGAGTAATAAGCAATGGGTTTTTGCAGGAGTTTTTGCTGATAAAGCAATTACAGGCACGAAAACAGATAAAAGAGAAGAATTCCAATTACTGATTCAGGAATGCCTTTCTGGTAATATTGATTTAGTGATTGCCAAAAGTATTCCTAGATTTGCACGAAATACATTAGATACATTAAAATATGTAAGAATGTTAAGAGAGAGAAATATAGCGGTATATTTTGAAGTCGAAAAAATTAATACCTTAAAAGATGGAGAATTTTTACTGACTATTTTAAGTTCTGTTGCACAGCAGGAAGTGGAAAATACATCTGCATATGTAAAAAAAGGTTTGAAAATGAAGATGAAACGTGGAGAACTTGTTGGTTTTCAGGGATGCCTTGGATATGATTACGATGTAGTAACAAAGTCGCTGTCTATTAACGAAGAAGGTGCGGAAACGGTCAGATACATATTTGACAGATATGTTGCAGGTGCTGGAAGTACGATGATTGCAAGGGAACTGAATGAACAGGGGATTCCAACTATTAAAGGGAATCCGTGGACTTCTTCCAGTGTAATGGGAATTATTAATAATGAAAAATACAAAGGTGATATTTTATTAGGAAAAACCTTTACCGTAGATCCGATATCAAAAAGAAGGCTGGAAAATCTTGGAGAAGAAGATCGGTTTTATATCAAAAATCATCATGAACCGATTATATCAGAAGAAAAATTTGCAAGAGCTCAGGAGATACGGGAACGCCGTAATGGAGGACGCAAAAAGGGAGTAGCACCTGGAAAACGAGAAAAATTCAGTAGACAATATGCTTTTAGTTGTATGCTTGAATGTGGATTTTGCGGTGCGAATTTATCAAGGAGAAGGTGGCATAGCAGTTCGAAATATACAAAAACTATTTGGCAATGTGTAGAATCAACAAAACATGGTAAAAGGTTTTGTCCAGATAGTAAAGGAATTCCAGAGCAGGTTATAGAAGATGCTTTTATTGAATCTTACCGTATGTTATGTACAGATCATAAAGATGTGTTGGAAGAATTTATTAAGAGAGTCGAGAAAACTTTATCAGAGGACTCGATAGAAGATAAAATTGAAAAACTCAATAGAAGTGTTTATAATATTCAATATAAGAGAAAAAAGTTGCTGGAAAACTATTTAGAGGGTGTTGTGGCTAAAGACATTTATGAGGAAACAGATGTGGGGTATGAAAAGAAATTGTCTGAAGCAAAAACACAGTTAAGTATGTTGGAACAACAATATGACAATGAAGGCAGCTTGCAAAGAAGGCTGGCAGATTTTAGAAAAGCATTGTCAAAAAATCAGATTTTAGAAGAATTTGACAGAGGAATATTTGAAAGTATCATCGAAAAAGTTATTGTCGGTGGTTACGATGAAAATGGAGAGAAAGATCCCTATAAAATCATTTTCGTATATAAAACAGGATTCAAAAATGAAATTGGAAACGCAAAAGAACGATTTGGGAAGAAATCAAAAGCAGTAGAAAAAGCGAAAAAGTTCCATAGTGCGAGAAATATGAGTTACAGTCAGGGAAACAGAATGGGTAAGCGTTCTGCGGATTGTAGTTCATTTTGTGGCAGATGTTATCTCCCACAGGGAATTACAATGGGAGGAAGTACTTCCTGGTGTAATACAGCAGCAGGCATGGCGCTCTGGTCTACTAAGAAGGGCAAAGTAGTAGCAAACAGCGGTGTGTCAATAGGCAAGAAAAAACTTTTGCCAGGTGATTTGGTGTTTTACAAGAAGGGATATAACGGAAGATACAAAAATATATATCATGTAGAAATCTTTGTAGGATATGAATGGAGAAATAATCAGTTAGTAGGATATACGATGTCTTCTATTACTGGAAATTACCCATCTATTTTAAAGAGAGATTACACTTCAAGAAAAGGAAGAGTTGCACAGATTGCCAGACCGGCACAATAAAAGTAAGGCAGGGAAATTACAAATAGAATCTCCCTGCCTTTTAAATATTCCAGGGCGTGTTTGAAAAAATCATTCCTGCAATCTGCACGCCCCAATTTGCGGTATATGTTTGTATATGCTTTTGTATAACTGGCAAAAAATCTTCTTATGAAATCAAAAATATAAAATTGACAGTATATGAACTATTTTTTACAGGACATTTCCGCCATATCATAGAGAACCTGGATTGTCTCATCGTGTCCATAGAAAAATGTGTTCACGCACAGATCGTAATTGCCGGCATATCCCCACTGACGGCCGGTATAATACTGGTAATAATTTTTACGTTCCTGATCCATTGTTTTTACTTTTGCAGAAGCAGTTTTATAATCACAGGAAGCAATCCCCATCTCATACTTTACTCTTTCTTTAAATGGAGCAGATAAGAAAATGGAAAGATGAGGGATGTTGTTATTGGTAAGAACCACATCGGCGCAGCGCCCCATGAAGATACAACTTTCTTGTGTGGCCATTTCACAGATTAGATTGCTCTGGGTAAAGAAAAGCATATCAGACTGTGTGGAGAAAAACTTCCTGGAAGCCTTTCCGATACTGCTTAAGATTCCACGGCTGCTGCCGGAACTGTCAATACCGTAATCTGTTACATCTTTGGAGTTTAAGCCCATTCTGTCACAGGCAAGATGAATGATTTCTTTATCATAATAAGCGATGCCAAGACGCTGAGCCAGTTCAAAGCCAATCGTATGCCCACCGGTTCCAAATTGCCTGCTGATGCATATGATTAAATGGTTATCAGAAGAAAAACGACGGGAGGCAACGGCATCATTATTATCAATGCTGTGAGGCAAGATAATCGTAGGATTGTAGGCGAGGATATCTTTCTCCAGTTCGTCATACTCCTGTTTTAATGGGGCGGCCTTTTCCTCGTCTCGGATTGTTCCGATCATGTTAGCGATTAGTGTCATCTCGTTTTTAAGAAAATATTCTCGATTTATCTTGAGTGCATCAATAATTTTCTCTAATGCGAATGATGGACTGGAAGGAAAGACACGTCCTAAAGTACTGCCTGTTGTCTCATAAACTTTTTTGTCCAGATTATAAAGCCGGTTAGCTATATTCCGTTCCTGTTCATCTGATTTTTTCATAATATACCTCCTCCTTGTTACATATGTGATAATTATACTATACTACATTTTTTAAGAAAATTACAGCAATTCACATATGTAAAAATGTAAAATTGTCTAGAAGGTGTTTGAAAAATCATTTCAGTCATCAATTCAAGAATGTCCCGGCATTCTTGCTGCGAGATGCGCGTCATCTCGCATCTGATATAAAATTAGAACCAAGAATAATAAAAAATAAAAATATAAAAGGAGAAAAAAACATGAAAATTCGATTAAACGAAAATGAGAAAGTAGTAAAGATGGTAAAAGAAGGTTTAAAAAAGAAAAATGGATATTGTCCATGTCGTTTGGAAATGAATGAGGACACGAAATGCATGTGTAAAGAATTTCGGGAACAGATTGCGGATGAGAATTTTGAAGGATACTGTCATTGTATGCTTTACTACAAAGAAAAATAAATACAATTTATCGTAAATGCTAGGTACTTCACCTGTGAATTAGTTTTATAAAAGAAAGGAAAACAGTATGAAAAAAGAACAGAGTATATTAGGCATATTATTTTTTACTTTGCTTTTTGGTTTGTGTTTTCAGCAGAATCCGCTGAACGTAGAGGCAAAAACAAGAGTAATACATAAAGATATTACACCAAAAGAACCAGCATCAAGTGATTTAAAAGTGGTAAAAAAGGTAACAAAGTTAGCAGCGTACCGCTGGATTCAATCCTATACTATGGATTCTAAATATTATTATTATATACAGATGACAAGCCCATATACCGGAAATCTGCGTATCACGAGAGTAAAATACAGAGGACTGGGACGCTACATAAAAGACCACATGGATTTGAAAAAATTTGGACATGCCACAAATCTTGACTGTTCGGTTTCGAATGGACAAACATGGCTTTGGACAGGCAGTGATTGTAAAGGGAATGATGTGTCAAGAGCAATTTCTGGATTTCGTTATCAAAAAAATAAAACACTTCGAAAACACGGAACAATTCATTACAAAATTCCAGATGCCAAAAGTAAAAAGTATATGACGAATGTATATCCGGCAATCAATCAAAATAGTACGCAGATGGCGGTTCGTTATACTTATGGCGGCAAGCAGTATTATCAGATTTATAATCTTGCAAAGGGACGATTTATAAATCCAAGAAATCCAGTGAAAAGGATCTGTTTGTCTGCTACCAGCGGGGATTTCCAGGGATTTGACCTGTACGGAACTTCAATCTATACAATTGAAGGCAGTCCGAGAAAGTCATTTCTCCTTGGTTATGACCGTTCCAGACGCTATCAGCCGACAAAAATCCGCCGCTATAATTATGCGGCAAGAAGCAAAAAAACAATAACAGTTCGTGGTGCAAAAACATTATCTTTCCGCGAACCGGAGGGAATAAAAGTGCTGGCTGGCGGACAGATTTACATGATGTATGTATCCAATACACTCACAAATCAGTCTTGTAATATCTATCGGGTGAAAAGGAAGATTTGAATTTGCCGCAGGCAAGGGGGAGCTGTCTTTGGCTGTCTGTGCAAATTTAACTTGGGAATTGTCTTTGCTTGATTATGTAGATTCAAAATTTCATGAGAAATAATATAACAGGGTCTGAGGGTTCGTCTGTTTGTTTCAAAACCCGGCAAATCAGAAAAAAAGGTAGCAATTCCCCTTAGTTTGCGATAAAATAGAAACGGGCTTTTGTAATTAAAAATAATTAGAAATGGTGCCTTAATATAATTAAAAATAAGTAGGAGAAAGGATTGCTATATCATGACAATTCGAGAGATTTATAAGAACAGTGAACAATTTTTAAATAAAGAAGTGAAGCTTGGCGGATGGATTCGCAGCATCCGGGGTTCAAAACATTTTGGATTTCTTGTGCTTCATGATGGAACATTTTTTAAACCAATTCAGGTTGTATATGAGGAGAAACTTGAGAATTTTCAGGAGATTTCCAAGATGAATGTTGGAGCGGCGGTGATCGTAGAGGGAACGCTGGTTCCGACTCCGCAGGCAAAGCAGCCATTTGAGATTCAGGCAGCTACCGTTACTTTAGAGGGAGCTTCCGCACCAGATTATCCACTGCAGAAGAAACGTCACAGCTTAGAATATTTAAGAACAATTTCTCATCTTCGTCCAAGAACAAATACATTCCAGGCAGTGTTCCGTATCCGTTCTATGGCAGCGTATGCGATTCACCAGTTTTTTCAGGAGAGGGGATTTGTTTATGTTCATACACCGCTCATTACAGCAAGTGACTGTGAAGGAGCGGGAGAAATGTTCCAAGTTACAACTCTTGATTTAAATAATATTCCAAAAGATAAAGAAGGAAATGTTGATTTTGCACAGGACTTCTTTAACAAACCAACGAATCTGACAGTAAGTGGCCAGCTCAATGCAGAAACATTTGCACAGGCATTCCGCAATACCTACACATTTGGACCAACTTTCCGCGCGGAGAATTCTAATACTGCCCGTCATGCAGCAGAATTCTGGATGATTGAGCCGGAGATGGCATTTGCAGACTTAAAAGATGACATGGAAGTGGCAGAAGCAATGCTTAAATATGTTATTTCCTACGTTATGGAGAATGCGCCTGAAGAAATGGATTTCTTAAACCAGTTTGTAGATAAAGGATTAAAAGACAGGCTGAATCATGTGTTGAATTCTGAATTTGGTCATGTAACGTATACAGAAGCTGTAGAAATCCTTGAAAAACATAACGATAAATTTGAATATAAGGTATCCTGGGGTACAGATTTACAGACAGAACATGAACGTTACCTCACAGAAGAAGTATTCAAACGTCCTGTATTTGTAACCGATTATCCAAAGGAAATCAAGGCTTTCTACATGAAGCTTAACCCAGACGGAAAGACCGTAGCAGCAATGGACTGCCTCGTGCCAGGTATCGGAGAAATCATCGGCGGAAGCCAGAGAGAAGATGATTATGAAATGCTTAAAAGTGTATATTTATCCGCTTGCTGCGGGCAAGCACCAAAGGCAATACATGACATAGTGAAATTTGAAGCTTGTCATTGTAATAACGGCGCTGTTGCAGACTTGTTAAACTATATTATGTATAATTATAAGGAGGACTAATGTTATGGACGAAAACTTAAAAAAACAGTTGAAAATTTTTGCCTGTAAAGCTCGTATAGGTGCCATAGACGGCATTTATTGTGCTAAAGCAGGGCATCCGGGCGGCTCTTTGTCGATATGCGATCTGCTTTCATATCTTTATAATGTCGAAATGAATGTAGATCCTAAAAATCCGCAAGACCCCAAAAGAGACAGACTTGTC
>ENA-OUQS01002557-OUQS01002557.1-human-metagenome-genome-assembly--contig:-NODE-2557-length-11234-cov-3.926827_pt1 | contig 11234 bp, 6 predicted proteins | sample MGYA00248463_ERZ548848 | MGnify/ENA primary metagenome ERZ548848 (study PRJEB26491, sample SAMN04978192) | human metagenome | host: Homo sapiens | study: EMG produced TPA metagenomics assembly of the human... | reverse complement strand
ATTATTTATCTCATTTTGAACGGATTTCAATTTCTGAAATCTGTGAAATATTTGACATCGTGCCAATGACTGCACGAAGAGATTTAAAGGAACTTGAGAATGACCATAAATTGATCCGTACACATGGAGGTGCAACACTTCCTTCTCTTTCGATTCACGATACCACTCTTCCTTTTCATCAGCGTATGACGCAGAATATTGAATTGAAAGAATCTATTGCAAGAGCTGCTCTTCCTTACATTCAGAATCGACATCATATTTTCCTTGCCTCTGGAACAACAGTCCATATGTTTGCTACAATGCTCAAAGATTCTGGCACCTTAAATATCGTTACAGATGCAGTCAATATTTCTTACGAATTAAGTTCATATCCTAATATTCATCTAATTTCTCTGGGTGGAGAAATACGTCATAATTCACTTACTACAACTGGTCAGATTGCCGAATCGAATCTGAATTCATTCCAGCTTGACTGTGCTTTTATTGGAGTTAATGCTGTTGATGAAGAAGGAAATATCTTTTTAGGAAGTATGGCTGAGGCATCAATTGTACGCCTGCTCTGTCACATGGTTCCTGAAATCTATTTTCTCGCAGATGAAACCAAACTTATGAAGAAAGATTTTATCTACATCTGTCAACTTGGAAAAGGTCGCAATCTTATTACGAATCCTTCAATCTCAGAAAAATGCATTCATACATATGAACAACTCGGTGCCTGTGTGATCACAGAAAGTCAAAAAGACCGGAGATAACTATTCCCGTTATCTCCGGTCTTTTCATTTCTTATAATTATTTACTCTTTGCAGCTGTTGTTGTGTTCTTCGCTGCTGTTGTACTAGTTGTTGTTGCTGCTGTAGATGCTGTTGTAGCTTTATATTTAAACTTAACTTCTTTCCACAGATCCTGATCTACAGACTTCTTGTCATCCCACTTCTTGTCAGCATCTTTTGTCCACTTCTTGTAGACTTTCTCGTATGCTGCCTGCTGTTTTTCCTGAAGCAGTGTGGATTTGTTTGATGCAGCTGCTGTTGTGTCGTTTGGATTTAACATCTTGATGATCACGTATGCATCGTCTAATTCTACGACTCCGCTTACCTGGTTCTTCTTAAGTTTTGCTGCTGCTGTTTCGAATTTTGTTCCTAATGCGGCTTTTCCTTTTGTATAGGATTCTTCGTTATCTGAGTTTACGCTGAACTTCTTAGCTACAGAGCTGATACTCTGGCCTTTCTTGATCATCTTTAATGCGGATTTTGCTTTCTTTAGCTGATCTTTCTTCTCAGCGGCTGTCATGTCTTTTTCTTTTCCTGTCTTACTGTCTGTTGTCTTTGTTGTGAAAACAAGTTTGTAGACTTTGACAGTTTTGGCTTCGTCATCTGTTACTGTAACGTTTGCTTTCTTGATGATCGCCTGCATAACTTTACTTGCGATCGTGCTTTCTTCGTACAGTTTCTGGATCATATCTTTATCTGCTTCTGTCTTCTTCATGACTTTCTTACCTGTTGAGTCTTTTGCGAAGGCAGTTACGCTTTCTTTGATCTGTTTCTTCTCAGATTTTGTTAACTTCACGTTGTAGTCGTCTGCGTGTGCTGCTAAAACTTTGATCTGTTTTAACTGGTTGATAACGCTGTCTTTGACAGACTGCTGCATTGTGATCTTCTTTCCTTTGCTGTCTGTTCCGACCTGCATAGACCACATGCTGTCTCCAAAGTATGCTCCGTACTGAGCTTCTGCCTGATACTGCATGATTCTTGCATATACATGAGCTTCCTGGAATGTTACTTCTTGTCCTGCATATTCAAATAATGTCTTCTCATTCTTGCTTTTACATCCTGTAAATAAAGAAAGAGTTAACGCAAGAACTGCAGTTAAACATAGCAACTTCTTTGCTAATTTCTTCATTTCATTTTCTCCTTTATATTATGATTATATTAGGCTAATGTCTGGCGATATTATAGCACAAACTTATCGGATTATCAATGAATTGAGCGAGTTCACACAATGTTCAATCTTTTCTAACTGCTTCACTTTCTTTGTCTTTGACAGATCCAGTACAAACGTCGGATTCTTGCCTGCCTGGAAAGATAATTCACGTTTGTATTCTTCTAATATCGCTGGGATTTTTTCTACATCCACGGCCGCATCTGGTTTCATTTCAAATGAGACTTTTTCTCCTTTTTGTTTCACATCTGTCATATAAGCATGGTGAGCTAATGATTTCAAATATGCAACATATAGCAGATTGTAGACTGCTTTCGGCATTTCCCCAAAACGGTCGATCAACTCATCTGTCATATCTTCCATTTCATCTTTGGATTCAATGGATGAAATACGTTTGTATAATTCCAGTTTTTGATATTCATTATATACATACATTGCTGGAATAAATGCGTTGATATCAAGATCGAGTGTTGTATCAAATTCATCCTCGTCTTTTAATTCGCCTTTTAATCGCAAGACTGCTTCATTCAGCATCTTGCAATACAGATCGTATCCAACTGCTTCCATATGACCAGATTGCGCCTGTCCCAAAAGATTTCCTGCTCCACGAATCTCCAGATCTCGCATTGCGATCTTATAACCGGATCCCAGATCTGTAAATTCACGGATCGCCTGTAATCGTTTTTCTGCGGTTTCTTTTAACAGTGTGTTCTTTTTGTACATCAAAAATGCAAATGCATTTCGATTCGATCTTCCGACACGTCCTCTTAACTGATACAACTGGGACAGCCCAAGCTGGTTGGCATCGTGAATGATCATTGTATTTACATTCGGAATGTCTAATCCGGTCTCGATGATCGTTGTGGATACCAGGACATCGATCTCATGGTTCATAAATCCCATCATGATCTCTTCCAGTTCGCGTTCTTTCATCTGTCCATGTGCAAATGCAACTTTCGCATCTGGAAGCAATCTCTGTAATTCGGCTGTCACTTCTGCGATATTATTGACGCGGTTATACACATAATATACCTGTCCGCCACGTGTCATTTCGCGGTAGACCGCTTCTTTGACCAGTTCTTCATTATATTCCATAACATATGTCTGGATCGCTCTTCGATCATGCGGTGGTTCTTCTAATACACTCATATCGCGGATTCCGATCAGACTCATATGCAAGGTTCTTGGGATTGGTGTAGCAGATAATGATAAGACATCAACATCTTTTTTCATTGTCTTGATCTTTTCTTTATGTGTCACTCCAAAACGCTGTTCTTCATCAATTACGAGCAGTCCCAGATTCTTATACTGCATGTCTTTGGACAATAAGCGATGCGTTCCGATCACGACATCTACCGTTCCATTTTTGAGTCCTTCGATCGTCTCTTTCTGCTCTTTTGCTGTGCAGAATCTGGACATCATGCGTACAGTGATCGGATAATCATGAAATCTCTGTGCAAATGTATTGTAATGCTGCTGTGCAAGGATCGTGGTTGGTACGAGATATGCCACCTGTTTTCCGTTGTCTACTGCCTTAAATGCTGCACGGATCGCTACTTCTGTCTTTCCATACCCGACATCTCCACAGATCAGTCGGTCCATGATCTTCTTGCTTTCCATATCCCTTTTTGTATCATCGATCGCATTTAACTGATCCTGCGTTTCATCGTATGGAAATAATTCTTCAAACTCTTTCTGCCATACAGTGTCCTTGTCATAGACATATCCTTCTTTTGCCTGTCTTAGTGCATATAACTGCACGAGTTCTTCCGCAATATCTTTGACTTGACCTTTGACACGTGTTTTCGTCTTCTTCCATTCATTTCCACCTAATTTATGAAGTTTCGGCTTTCTTGCATTTGCACTTGCGTATTTTGCGATCTGGTCTAGGGCTGATGCTAAAATAAATAAATTATCACCGCCCTGATATTCAATACTGATGTAGTCCTTTTCAACCCCATCTGTTGTGATCTTTTCGATTCCGCGGTAAATACCGACTCCATGTTTTTCATGAACAACGTAATCACCGATATTGATATCTGCAAAACTTCGGATCTTTTCTCCCTGTTTTTTCTTCTCTTTCTTTCGGCGCTTTTTTTCTTCTCTTCCTTTGAAAATGTCTCCTTCTGAGATCAATACCCATTTGGCTGCCGGATATTCAATTCCTGTCAGAAGCTTTCCTGCTGTGACAACGATCTGCCCTGCTTCCACTCCATATTTCAAGTCCTTATCATATGTCACAACCAAACCATTTTCTCTCAGATCACTGCTTAAACGTTTCGCTCTTGTAACAGATGGAGAAGCAACAACGATCCTGTAGTCCTTACTCTGATATTTGGTAAGATCTTTGACTAACTGCTCAAAACTGTTGTTATAAGACTGAATGGATTTTGTATCCATAAATAAGGTTCTAGCAACTCTAAAATCATTGATCTCAGCAGATAAGATTGAATAACACAGCATCTTATGTTTCTCAATCTGATATAAAATGCTCTCGTAATCTGTTACCGTATTTGCCTGTTTAGGCAGAAGATAGCCTCCTTCCAGACGACTTTTCATACTCTCTGAGAATTCCAGATAAAAGGCATCTGCACGTTCTCTGATATGTTTTGGTTCATCCAGATAGATCATGCTTTCTTCTGGAAAATAATCTAAGATGCATTCTGTATTTTCATAAAAATATGGGAGGTAACCTTCTACTCCGATCAACATATGAAGTTCCCTTAATTCCTCACGAACACGGTCCATTTCTTTTCTTAGGCGGGCTTCCTGATCATATTTTTTTTCTTTTTTAAACCTCTGTGATAACTTCTCATAATCTTCTTCCATATTTCGAAGACCATGTTCAATTCTTGGCTGGTTTAAAATGATCTCTGATGCCGGATAAATGGTCAGAGTCTTGACTTCTTCGATGGATCTTTGACTTTCTTTATCAAAACTTCGGATCGAATCAATTTCATCTCCCCATAGTTCGATACGATATGGGCTTTCCTGTGTGTATGGGAAAATATCAATGATCCCTCCTCGCACAGCAAACTCGCCTGGAGCCTCAACAAATGGTGCTTTTTCGTAGCCTCTGGCAACAAATTCTTCTGCAATCGTTGCCTCTTCCAGTGCCTCACCCATTTTGAACGTCATCTTATGATTCTTGATATCACTTAATGGAACAACCTGATCCATCACCGCATCGATCGTCATCACAAAGGTTCCACATTTGTCATCCACAATCTTCTTGATCGCTAGCATACGGTCTCTTGCGATTGCATTTCCATGAACATCGGCTGTATAAAACAATGGATCTTTTGCCGGAATATACTGAACCTTTTCTCCAAAGAAATGACTTGCCTCGACCCATTGTCTTGCTTTGTTCTCGTCTGGTACGATGATGATCTTAAATTGCTTTTTCTTATGATTTCCGATCAGACTGGTCAGATGCCATTTGGCTGTATCGGTGCATCCTGATACAAGAACCGGGCCACAGTAATCTTCGACCTCATCTTTTAATTGTCTGTATACCGGATCGTCTTTTAATATATGTTCTAACACTTTCTATCCCTACTTTTTCTTATTGTGGCGGTTCATCGCTTCTGTGATGTCGCCCATAACGATCAGCTGTACTGCATCGTACACTTCATCAAAACGTTCCGCAAAGATTGCCTGTTCTTCTTTTGTAAAATGTCCTAATACATAATCTGCCAGATCATATCCTTTTGGTTTCTCTCCAACACCGATCTTCACCCTTGGGAAATCCATACTTCCTAAATGACTAATGATACTTTTCAGTCCATTATGTCCACCTGCACTTCCTTTTTTTCGGATACGCAGTCTTCCAACATCAAGATCGATATCATCATGAATGATGATAAAATCTTCTGGCTCTAATTTGTAGAAATCCATGATCGGACGAAGACTTTCTCCACTTAAGTTCATAAATGTCTGTGGTTTCACAAGAAGAACCTTTTCTCCTCCCATATAACCAGTTCCGATCAATGCTTTGTGTTTCCCTGTATTTATACTTATGCCTTCTTTGTCTGCAATATAATCAAGGGCTTCAAATCCAATATTGTGTCTTGTGTTGTCATATTTCTTTCCCGGATTCCCCAGTCCGACGATTACTTTCATAAGATATCTCTCCTTTTTCCCTAGAATCTATAAAACTGACAAACACCCGGAAATCAATGGATTCCCGGGTTGTCTTTTTCTTTCTTTAGTTATAGTATATCCCAATTTACAATTCTCAGCAAGATTTTTTCTAGTTATAATGTCTGAAAGAATTCTCTTGTCTTATTTACCTTCTTCATCAATGTATCAAACTGTTCTGGTGTCAGTGACTGTGGTCCATCGCATAATGCTTTGGCTGGATCATTGTGAACTTCTACCATTAATCCATCGGCCCCTGCTGCGATCGCTGCTAATGCCATTGGCTCTACCATATCTCTGATTCCTGTTGCATGAGATGGATCTACCATAACTGGAAGATGGGATTTTTTCTTGATCATAGGGATCGCAGAAAGGTCTAATGTATTTCTCATAGCTGTCTCGTATGTTCGGATTCCTCTCTCACAAAGGATTACATTCTCATTTCCACCTGCCATAATGTATTCTGCACTCATTAACCATTCTTCGATCGTTGCTGCAAGTCCTCGTTTTAATAAGATTGGTTTGTTGATCTTTCCTAATTCTTTTAATAATTCAAAGTTCTGCATATTTCTTGCTCCAACCTGAATCAGGTCCACATCTTCGAATAATGGAAGATGACTTGCATCCATGATCTCTGTAACAACTGGAAGTCCTGTTGCTTTCTTAGCTTCTAATAATAATTCTAATCCTTCTCCATGAAGTCCCTGGAAAGAGTATGGGGAAGTTCTTGGTTTGAAAGCTCCTCCTCTTAATAATCCTGCACCAGAATTCTTCACATCGTTTGCGACTTCTGTGATCTGTTCTTTTGTCTCAATAGAACATGGTCCTGCGATCACCTGGAAGTTTCCACCACCGATCTTTACTCCGCTTACATCAACAACGGTATCATTTGGATGGAATTTTCTGTTGGCTTTCTTGTATGGCTCCTGAATACGCTGTACATTTTCAACGATGCTGTTTGCCATGATATGACGCATATCTACAACAGATGTATCTCCCACTAATCCAAGGATTCTTGTGTTAACACCTTCGGATTCGTGGATTCCCAGTCCCTGCTCTTCCATCTCTTTCTTTAATGCGTTGATCTTTGCTTCTTCTGCCTGTTTCTTTAAAATAATAATCATGATGTTCGTCCTTTCCTGGCCAGTCGTTTCTATCTTGCTTCTCTGGTGCGGCCTTTGTTTCTTTGAGTAAAAAGAAAAGGCATGCACTCTGTTGCAAGAATGCATGCCTTAAATGTTTTACTCTGTCGGTTTAAAGTGACATAAGTTTTGGCGATGATTCATTGCAACAAAAATAGTCAGGATAAAAATAATAACCCTGAAAGCTAAAGTAATAAAATGTGCAATTATTCATCTTACTTGTTGTCATCTTAGTTTCTCCTTGTTTTGATGTTTTTACGATACAGGAAATTTTTTTCTGTGTCAATAGATTTATAGATGTTTTTTATAAAATCCATAGACTATATTTATGATTCATTTTATAAATTATAAAATTTATTTTTTGCGCACTGCAAGAAATGATGCGATCAATGCTGTGATCGGTACTGTTAATACAACACCAAGACTTCCAGATAATCCTTGCATGATCTCAATTCCGATCACATAAGAGTTCGCTAACTGTCTGTAGCTTAGATCATATGCGTAATTGATCACTAATGTTGTCATTGCACCGCCCACATAAGCAAAGATCAGTGTATTCGTCATCGTTCCCATCATATCTCTTCCAACATTGATTCCTGATACAAAAAGTCGTTTCATGGACAGTGTTTTGTCTGTTTCATAAATTTCCTGAATCGTAGATGCAATGGACATACCAACGTCCATGACGGCTCCTAATGCTGAAATGATGATTCCGGCAAAAAGCAATTCTCCGATCTTTATCTTTGTATTTTGTCCGACATAGTTCAATGCTTCGATATCCGATACATTATACCCCGTGATTCCTGCTGCTTTTCCAAATGCCATCGCTGCCACTGCTGCGATCACGACTCCGATCGCTGTTCCAAGGATCGCGGACACTGTTTTGCTCGAATATCCACCAAGAAGTCCTAATGTTACGATCGTTGTCAACACTGCCACAATGATCGTCAACACGATCGGTGAAATTCCCCGATACATCATCGGGAACATGATACCAATGATACATGCAAACGCAAATACAAGGCTCAAAATAGCATAAACGCCTTTCTTCCCGCCGATCGCACATACCACTGCCGCAAAGATCAACACAAATCCATAGATTGCCATGGTACGATCCTGACTATATACGGTAAATCCTGTATTTGTTCCACTTTTATTTACGATCACAATGATCCTTGCTCCTACTTTACAGTCAGCTCCAAATAAAGTTCCGCTTGGATTGATCGCCTGTTTTTCTTTTCCTTTGTAGGTTCCCGTTGTCATTTTAACCAGGACTTTCTGCGTTCCATAACGACTTCCGTCTTCTGCAAGATTATCTTTAATGATCTTTGTTACAACTGCTTTTTCATATTTTTGTCCTTTATAAGATGCCAATGGCGTTTTCTGAAACTGATTGCATTTGACTATGATCCCTGCAAATAAACACACTGCTATTGCGAGGATCAAGATTTTTTTCCATGATACTGCTTTTTCCATAAGTTGTCTTCTTTCTATAAATCGTAACCTTTTATTTATAAAGAAAAATCAGAGAATGCCTGTGTCCGGATCTATCATTCCGGGCGCAGGCTTTTGCTCTGTCTGATAAATTAAGTTACGACACTAATTCTTTATCATCTCTATTTGATTGTTGCTTTTTTGGCTGTGCTGTAGGCTCCATAAATACGTTTTCCATTTACTGTTTTGTAAGAACGGACTTTTACGTAATATTTTTTCCCTTTTTTCAGACCTTTGATTTTGTAAGATGTTGTTGTTTTCGCTTTTCTTACTGTCTTTTTACCTGTAAATTTCTTGTTTGTAGAATATACAACTTGATATCCTGATGCTTTCGTATTCTTTTTCCATTTGATCGTTAGCTGTTTTTTGATCTTATTTACTAAAGAGATACTCTGTTTCTTTGGTGCTACAGTCACTGTAACTGTTTTGGAAGCTGCTTTGTAGTCTGTAGTTGCTGCTGCTTTCACTGTGATTGTTGCAATTCCTGGTGCTTTCACTGTTACTTTTCCATTAGCATCTACTGTTACAACAGCTTTGTTTGATGTTGTGTAAGTGAGTTTACCATTTCCATTTGTTTTTGCATTTAATTTGAATGCTTTGGATGTTTCGCTCTTCTTATAAGATGCTGTTGCTGTGATCGTCTGGTCTTTTGCCTGTACTGCTGTTGTATCATCTTTCTTTGTTGTATTTGAGTTCGCATCATCTTTTTTGGTCTCTTCTGCTTTCTTCACGATCTTATATGAAGATGATCCGTCTAATACTTTTCCTGTATCCGCATCGTATGTTGTAACTTCAAAGGAGTCATCTGTTACATTGACTACAGAATAACTTGGTGTCCATGTCTGGCTTCTCTCAGAAATGAAATCCTGTTTTGCTGTGATCAGATTGTAGAATTTAGATCCTGTTGCTGAGTTTGCTTCTAAATATACAGTTCCTTTTGGATTTACAACCGTTCCACCTTTTGTTGTATCAACGATTTCGTAGCAGTTGTTTTCTTTTGCGTAATTTGCTGTATTTTCTGTTTTTGCGAATTTATCATGTGCCTGTCCATCACTCTGTAACTGATATGTTCTGGAGTATGTATGGTCATGTCCCTGAAGTACAACATCAATATCATATTTATCCATTAATGGTGTTAACTGTGTTCTTAAAACCATTCCGTCGGAATCTGAATGATCATATCCTGATCCATAAATGTCCTGATGGAACATTACAACTTTCCATTTTGCATTTGGATTTTCTTTGATCGCTTTACGCATAACATTTTCGTGAGTTGCACAGTTGTAATTGTTTGTATCTAATACGATAAATAATGTATTTCCATATGTGTAATAATAGTCTGTTCCTGCTGCTGTCTTTCCTTCTGTATACTTTGCTGTATTTCTATATCCACTTGTATCAAATGCATTTGGATTGTTGTAATGCATCTCATACTGTGCTGATCCAGAATCGTGGTTTCCGATCGTTGTTGCTACTGGAAGAGATCTTAAAGCATCTGCTCCAAGGTAACCTGCATACTGTTTTTCATTGTTATTGTTATTTACCTGATCTCCTGCGGATGCAACAAAACTTAGATTTGGATTCTGTTTTACCGCATTATTTAATACGTTGTTCCAGTTATAACTATCATTTCTTGCTGCATAGTTATTATCTTTCATCGCATCTCCTTCAGTACTTGTCTGTCCTGAAGATGCTCCAATCTGAGGATCTCCTACATATAAGAAAGAATAATTTTTAAATGATTTTGTAGAATATTTCTGTGCATCCTGATATTTTCCGTTCTGGAATACCTGATAGTAGTAAGTTGTATTTTCTTTCAGGTCATTTACAGATGCTTTGTTTGAATAGTACTGAACACCTTCGATCGCTACTGCCTGTGTCTGTTTTCCTTCGACTTCTTTTGCATCAGACATATCTGCTTTTGTTGCGATCTTAACTTTTGGTGTTTCTTCTGTCTTGCTGTAGTATGCAAAATTAAGCTGTGATTCTGTTGCTCCTGGTGTTAGGGATACATTTTCATAGTTTGTGCTGTATTTATCCCAGTTTGCTTTCCATGTGGACCAGCTTTCTGTTTTAGAAGCAGATGCGTCATTCCAGTGTTCTGTCGCTGCACTGACTGTTGATGAAAGGATTGGAGATGCCATCATAACTCCGCCTACTAACATCATGGCTGATATAGTTGCTTTTGCTGCATATTTTTTTGCATTTCTTGCTATGTTTCTGCGAATTGTTCTCACAATAAGATCCTCCTTTGATATAGTCAATCATTCTCTGTTGTGTTTAACTATAAACTTGTGAGATTAAGAAAAGGTACATGGGAATGATAAGTTTTTGTAAAATTTTTTAATTGTATGACGGGAATGTATTGAGTATTCATAAAAAGATAAAGAAAGATAGCGGTACGAAAAACGAATTCCATAGGATTTTTTGCAAAATCGCAGCCAACACGGGCACTGTTTGAACGTAGTGAGTTGTGCAGGAGTGTTGGCGGATCAGCGTTTTGCAAAAAATCCGTCAATG
>ENA-OUQS01002547-OUQS01002547.1-human-metagenome-genome-assembly--contig:-NODE-2547-length-11275-cov-4.674866_pt1 | contig 11275 bp, 6 predicted proteins | sample MGYA00248463_ERZ548848 | MGnify/ENA primary metagenome ERZ548848 (study PRJEB26491, sample SAMN04978192) | human metagenome | host: Homo sapiens | study: EMG produced TPA metagenomics assembly of the human... | reverse complement strand
ACTGACGGGAGTGTAGGAATGGATGTGTCAACATCATGGGGGGGGGGTGTAAACCCTATGTTGATTTTTTGAAAACGGTCTAAATGCGTAAACTTTAATGATTGGAATGGGTAGTGTTAACGCTTAAATAATGCAGTTTGCTCATATGCAACACTCAGTTAAGATGCTGTAAACATATTGTTGATGTATTCGATTTCTTACTCAGGGGTCTGCCTCTAATCTGTAAACATAGGGGACCTCCACACGCTGGGGAAGACACCACGAAATGATCTCCATGCCGCCTCCAATAAATCGGGGCTATCACGACTGCGGCTGGAGCAATGCAGGCCTGAGGCGTTCGCGCTTTCTGCAAACCATTCTTCGAGCAGATCCATCCTCCAGTCAGCAAAGCGGAAGTCATTGCCGATTTCCTGCTGCTCCGCTTCCCTGACCACCGGAAAACGAAAACACATTAGAGAACGGCGCGGCATTTAAGGTCAATTTGAGAGTCGTAGGGTTTCGAAGACTCCTTTTGCCGTTCGAGTCATCTCCTTTGCTGATTCCCCACCAAGGAAATCGTCAGTTGAAAGCGTCAACTCAAATCAATCTGTTTACACAGAAATCGGTCAAACTGGTACGCGAACGCATAAATTACCTACCTAACGAACGCATAAATTACCTACCCCAACAGGTCACAAAACATGACAGCAGGCTATCCGAACACCGATTGCCTCGTTGAAGCTGGCGCTCTGTGCATCGGGAGCTTCATTTGCTTTTGGCGCTTGACGCCGTCCTGCTGTCAATACTCATAGAGCGCCGAGATTGAGAACTGCTTCACTGGCAGGAATGCCAAACCGATATTTATTTTTTGGCAAGAGTCTTTCTAAAAATGAGCAAGAAAGATATTTGAATAGTTCCGTTTTTTAATATCCTTTCTTGAATATCGCATTTCGTTTATGCGAACGAGACATTACCCAGCCTTTGAAGAGCACCCTCTCCAAAGGCTGGCAGTAAACCCGCAAAATACGCGTTATTCCACGGTATCGCGACAGCCGATTTCCGCCGGCAAATTAGAGTCTGCCGCCCACTGCGACCAAGAGCCTGGGTAAAGCACTGCCTCAGCGATAGGCAAAATACCGGCCGCATCGAGTGCTGCCGCATTCAGACACGCCGCTACACCTGAACCGCACATCTGAACGATGCTTCGCGGATCTCTGCCGCCAATCACAGCACCCCATTCACGGCGAAGCGCTTCTCGGGACTTGAGAGAGCCGTCAGCATCAAGATTTTCTGTGGCCGGACGATTGACCGCACCCGGCACATGCCCGGGCCGAGCATCCAGAATTTCCGTTCGCCCGGCGAAACGCTCCCTTGGCCGGCCATCAATCACCAGTCGGTCAACTTTGTTTACTGCATTGAAAAACGCAGCCTTGCCAAGAATCTGAGGAACGGCGCCAGCGATCGTTTGCCGCAGAAAATCGTTCACCCTCTCGGCCGCTGGATGATCTGCAGCAGCCGGTGCGCCATCATTGAGCGGCAAGCCGCACCGCACCCAAGCCGAAAGACCGCCGTCGAGAATCTGGGCATTCTTGAAACCTGCCCAACGAGCGCAGAGCGCCGCCCGTGCTGCAAAATTCATGCCGCCGTCGTCATAAAAGATCACGCGATGATGAGCATTGCCCGCCGGCCCCAAAACATCGAGGAGATGTGCGGCAATGGTGCGGCGATCCGGCCAGGGATGACGTCCCAGCTCAAAGACCGGCTCGCGAGCAAACACGCGGTCAAAAGCCAGAAACTGAGCTCCGGCAATATGCCCCCTGCTGTAAGCCCCGAGGGCATCCCATCCGTGAACCACGCGTGAGCGAACATCAATGAAACAACAGTTAGGAAGCGAAGCCGCTTCACTGACGGAAATAAATAACGGCATGGCCGGCATAGCGACACCTTCCATCGAAAAAAGTACCGGCCTCAGAGAGGATCTGCATCTGCGAGGCATGTTCACGGTACAAAATCAAAGGCTTAAATAACTCGATTTTGTCAGAAAACCCTTTTCTTTGAAATGACCCCATCAGCAAACTGAGTCCAAGAAAAGAATCAAAAGAATAGGAGCAAAAGAAAAGACCACGCTTTTTGGGGGTGCCTTATCAGCGTGGTCTCCTCTTTTTAGTCTTTATCTAATGACCGTCGCCGACCTCAATGTACCGCGTTGAGTGCGGCAATGCGCCCGAACACCAAAGCATCCGGCACTGCATTGCAGCCGACTCGATTTTTCCCGTGCACGCCGCCCGTTACTTCGCCGGCAGCATAGAGTCCTGGAATAACCGAGCCCTTGGTATCGAGAACCTGTGCCTTGCCGTTAATCTGAACGCCCCCCATCGTGTGGTGCACGGAAGGCGTGAAAACAGTGGCATAGAACGGCCCCTTGCCGTCGAGCCGCACGCCTGGGTCACAGGAAACACGGCCGAAAGGATCGTTGACCGGATTGCGGCAGAAAGCATTCCAATCGGCAATGGTCTTCTTCATATTCTCTTTGTTGATGCCGGCCTTCTCAGCCAATTCATCCCAGGTGTTCGCTTCAAAGACTTTCTTTGATTTGATGAGATCGGCCACCTTGATGCCGTATTGATTCCGTCCCTCCTTATCGATCTTATTGGCATCGCTCGTTGCCAAAATGAAGAACTTGTGGCCCGGCTGAGCAAGCGCTGCGCGGGCGAGTTCGTCTCTGCGCCCGAGTTCATTGACGAAACGTTTGCCGTCCGTATTGAGATAGATGCCCGTGGTAAGCGAAACCGCATGATTGGTGGCGCCGGTATAGGGATCCGTCGTCGGAAGGAGCTGGATGTAGCCCATATCAATCAGATTTGCACCGACCTTCTGGGCCATTTTGATGCCGTCGCCCGTAATCGACGGCACATTGGTCGTCATGACGCCCTCCCCAATCTTTTTATCCCAGATGGTGTCGTACTTGACGCGCATATCAACATTGGCGCTGAAACCGCCCGTCGTGAGGATGACGCCGTCTTTGGCCAATACTTTAAAAGTTCTGCCGTTTTCTGCAGTGCCGACAACACCGGCCGCACGTCCATCCTTCATCAGGATGTCGGATGCTGCCGTATTCATGATGAAGGTGACGGGCAGATGTTTTGTTTTGATTTCATTTAAGAAGGTGTCGATATAACCCACGCCGGACTTATAGTTGCTCGCGCGGTTGGAGCGCGGCCACAAGGCGCCGACCACCTGCTCCGTACCCGAATTCCACTTGAATCCCATCTCGGCAAGCTCTTTTTGCATCTCCGGCGCCCCTTTTGCGAGCTCATAAACGAGATCGAGATTCCCTGCGTAATCTCCTGCTTTCCAGGACTGAAGCGCATGGAGCTCTACCGAATCAAAAAGGTATTTCCCGCCTTTGGCGTCGTATTGAGCGAGCTGCTCCTTAACCTTCTGAATCAGTTCGCCGTGAAGCTTGCTGCGCACCGGTTCAGCGAGCAGTGCGTCAACCGATGCACGGCGCTGAGGAGACATTTCCTGCTTCGCTTCCAGAGCGGGATCAGCAGCGTTGTAGCACCCGCCCGCAACACTGGTGTTGCCGCCGGCGTAATGTGTCTTTTCCATCACAATGACGCTCTTGCCGGCTTTAGCGGCCGTTACGGCTGCCGAAAGACCAGCACCCCCGGCGCCAATAATGACGATATCGGCCGATTCTTCCACCGTGTCGGTTAATTTCGGCTGCGGTGCAATCTTCCTTGAGAAGTCAGCGGGATTGAGTCCCGCTTGTTTGAGCGCATCTCTCACGCCGTTGATGATGGCAAACGAAGTGAGCGTTGCGCCCGAAACGACATCAACGCCAAGGCTCTGATTTTTGACGATGTCTGCCGGCACCTTCACTCGCGGCAGGTCTGCAATAGGATGCGTTTCCGACCAATCGAGCACCTTCACGTCTGCGATGCGTCCGTTCGTGATGGTCGTCTGGACCGTGACGTCGCCATTGCGGCCCAGGGTTGTCGACGTGTACACACCGTCCTTTGCAAAAGCCGAGGGTGCAGTGCCCGCCGCAAAAGCCAGTACCGCAGCGACAGAAAGCAGAGAAACTCGGATCATTTGACGCTCCTATAAAAATTACCTACACATCAGTGAAGCGTAAGCGTCGAGCCTCGTTTCCGACCAGAGGATTTGTTCTAATGCCTAGAGCGGCAGTCAAAGTGCTTATATACTGGTCAACAGACGGCTGACTGATCGACGTGTTGTTGACGATTTGTCTTTTCTCCCTCCGTCCCAAGTCATTGGGGTCGAGAAAACCACAAAAAAAGAGGGCTCTCGCGATCTGCTGATCCTAAAGAGCCCAAAGAGGAAGAATTTAAAAAAATGCTGTGTTAAGCGGTTAGAGCCCGCTCCCTCATCAAACCGTTGGCTGCCAGCGCATCAGGCGCTTTTCAACTTCCGTCACGATGCGGTCGAGGATCAGTGCACAGGCCGTCAGCACCAAAATGCCGGCCATCACGGTATTCATGTCAAAGGTCGTTTCAGCCTGCAGAATCAGATAGCCCACACCTTCTGCCGAACCCAAATATTCACCGATCACGGCTGCGACAAACGCCATGCCCACTGATGTATGGAGGCTCGAAAAAACCCAGCTCATGGCGCTCGGCAGATAGACGTAGCGCAGGAGCTGCCGGCGCGTAGCACCGAGCATCTTGGCGCTTGCGAGAACGTTGGGATTCACTTCGCGCACGCCCTGATAGACATTGAAAAAGACAATGAAGAAGACAAGCGTGAAGCCGAGCGCAATCTTGGAGGCCGGCCCGAGTCCGAACCACACGGCGAAAATCGGCGCAAGGATGACGCGGGGCATGGAATTGAACCCCTTGATGAAGGGGTCCGCCACGGCTGCCGCCACCGGCGAGAGCGCGAGCCAAAGACCGACGGCGAGCCCTGCAATCGTGCCGATCACAAAGGCCATGACGGTTTCATAAAGGGTAACGCCGAGGTGGCTGTAGATTTCGCCGCCCGCAAACCAATCCCAAATACGCTGAAGAATGATCACCGGTTCGCCGAAAAAGAAGGCGGCTTGACTGTCGTCGGAGAAGAAAAACGCCGGAATAAACCCGGGCTTTGTCATCGCCCACCAAAAGACGAAGATCGCTGCGAGGAGCCCCCACTGCCAAATTCGAATCTGAAAACCTTTGCGCTGCATGATGTGTCTCCCTCTCTCTAATCAGCTCGCCATCGTGCCGACGTGCGCGCGGTGTTCGCGGTAGCTCTTCAGCACCTCTTCGCGGAGCACCTCCCAAATGGCCGAATAGCATTCGTTAAAGTCCGCGCGGGTACGGATTTCGGCAACGTTGCGCGGACGCGGGATGGCAATGGGGAAACTCCCCAAGGGGTGCGAAGCGGGCCCTGCCGACATCACGACCACACGGTCGGACATGGCAATGGCCTCATCCAAATCGTGCGTAATAAAGAGCACGGCCTTTTTCTTCGCCTGCCAGAGTTCAAGCAGTTCGTTTTCCATCAGCTGCCGCGTCTGAATATCGAGCGCAGAGAAGGATTCATCCATGAGAAGAATGTCCGGGTCGGCAATCATGGTCTGGGCCATGGCAACGCGCTTACGCATGCCTCCCGAAAGTTCATGCGGATAGCGGTCGGCAAAACGCTCGAGCCCCACGCGTTCGAGCCAGTCAAAGCCCGCCTCACGCGCCTCATTTTCCGGGACGCCGCGGAATTTCAGACTCATCATGACGTTGTCAATCGCCGTCGCCCAGGGCATCAGGCTTTCGGCCTGAAACATGTAGCCGGCTCGATGGTTGATACCGTTCAGGGCTTCGCCGTAAATCAGCACGCGCCCGGCAGCGGGCTTTAAAAGCCCAGCCGCAGCGTTAAGCAGCGTCGACTTTCCGCAGCCTGTCGGTCCGACGACGCTCACAAACTCGCCGTCGCCGATCGAAAAGGACACATCCTTCGTGGCGGTATAAACGCCCTCGGGCGTTTCAAAACTGCAGGTGACATTTTCAAATGCAATGGCCGGCGCAGGGTTTCGAGCCGCTCCAATCGGTTCATTTGTCTCGCTCGACATCAGACCGCTTCCTCTATGAATTTCTTTTTTGTTTTAGGGTTTTGCGCCTCTGCCGCGCTTCCTGAAAGCGGCTTTGGAATATTGGCGCGGCCCGGGGGTTATTCCCCCGGGCGAAGTGTTGATAATGGGGTTAGAAATCAGGCCTTCTTCGCGGCATCCACGAAGCGGTTGGTGTACGCAGCCGCGGCATCAAACTTGAAGTCGGCCAGTTCGGGCTTCACCGATGCGAGCGCTTTGGCGGCGGTCTCAACGCACCCTTCCGGGAACCGGCCGTCAATCGACATAGCCGGGCGATTACGCAGGAAGCATTCGGCGTAGAGCTTCGGATTGCCGAGGAAGGCGGCCTTCGGCACGGACTTCATGAGTTCCTCGGGCGTAATCGCGGCGATGGTTTTGAGCGAACGAATAACCGCATTCGTCATGCGCTGAACCGTTTCCGGATTGCGGTCAATGAAGGTCTGAGGCGCGTAGAGGCAGCCCGCGACCATCGGGCCGTTATAGAGTGCGTCGCCTTCTTCCACGCGGCGGGTGTCGACCACAATGTCAATAGCATCGGCTTCTTCGAGCTGCGTGACGACCGGATCGAGCCCGACAAAAGCATCCACCTGCCCAGAGCGGACAGCTGCCACAGCGCCTGCGCCCGAACCAATGCCGATGGCCGAATATTCATTAGACTTCACGCCCGCACGCGCCATCACGAAGTTGGCCATCACGTGCGAATGCGACCCCGGAGCCGTCACGCCGATGCGGCGTCCTTTGAGCGCGGCGGGATCCTTTACACCCTTCATGGTGCGGCGGTTAATGGCAAAAACACACTGCGGCGCACGATCCTGAAGCACAAAAGCCTGCATGGACTGGCGCTTCGTCTGCATCGAAAGCGTGTGCTCAAACGCTCCCGAAACCACATCCGCTGAGCCGCCTACTACAGCCTGAAGGGATTTCGATCCGCCCTGAAAGTCCACGACTTTGACGTCAAGTCCCTCGTCCTTATAAAAGCCCATCCAATCGGCGAGCGCCATCGGCAGGTAGTAGTAGAGATTCTTGCCGCCGACGGCAATGGTCACCGAGCGCTTTTCAGGTTCAGCGGCAAAAACGCCGCGGGGCGACGAGCAGACGATCCCGGCCGCGGCCATAGCGGCAGCGGCAATAAAGTCTCGGCGGGACATGAAGGCAAAGGACTGGAACATGACGGCATCCTCAGGAAAAGAGCTGGAAATCGTTTGATGCGGTCTTTCAACAGAAAGACTGCAGGCATCGGGATGCGCTCAGCGCAGACCGCCGTTAATGCAGTCATGCAGTCAGGTCAACCCTCTGCGCGTTGGGGCGGGGCGGGAGGGCGGCCTCGAAAAGTTTGAAGCACAGAGCTTCAGCAGAAACCGTCCTCCACCCTAAGGTGCAGCGCCGACCGCGGCGGCAGTCGCAGACCTAGGTGCAGGGGCGGAAGCCGGAGACTCTGCCCGCCTGCAGCAGATGCTGCCGAAGCGGCATCAGTCAAATGCAAGGCAGTGAATTTCATCGCAGAATCTCCAAAATAAAAGACGTAGTTGATTGAGCTTTATGGAAACTTCTTTTCGTTTCCATCTATAGTGCAGTAATAGTGCACTTTTCCTCGATGGTTTTGTTTGCCGCCTCTAAGCACATCCGCTTAGGAGAACGGGATATTTCTCAAATTTCCCCGACATTCATTGCAATTTTCTAATAATTGCGTACGTGTTTCTTTATTAATCATATAGATATGTTGTTTAAAGGAGATTTTTGCAGGCATATCCGCCAAATACCCTGCACTGAAGGCGGTGTTCAGCACAACATCGTCCCCATGGACGTACGCCGGTCCGGCGAATCGAAAGCAGCCGTCCGAAACCCCGAACTAAGCATTTAGTCTGTACGGCATATCTCCCAACACGTGTAGGAAAGGCGCAAAAGCCGTGCACGCCGGCGCAGGTTTGGCGCAATGAGCGCCGCCAACAGCCAATGAGGCTGATAGGCTCAAAGAAAACAACTTCCGGTCCCTTTCGGACCTCCGCTTCATGATCCCAGCACCATTGCTTCAATCGACCGATCCGGCGTCTGCGCTCGGTGAACCTGATCCTGACGGCATTTACCGTATTGACGAAACGGATTCGGTTCTCACGCTCGCCCGCTCGCTCTATGCTGCAGACCGCCTGCCGGTCTATGGCTCGATCTTTGCAAACCTGCAGACAGCAGGACGCGGACAGTACGGCCGCGCATGGGAGAGCGCCCGCGGGAATCTTCATGCCGGCATCAGACTGCCGCTTGAAGGGGTTTATGCCACGCGGGCATCCGCCGCAGCGACGGCGGCTTTGACCGCTGAAGCGCTTCGCAGTCTCGGCTTCCCAGTGCTCATGAAGTGGCCTAACGACATCATCTGTCTTTCGCCCAATGGGCCGGCCAAAGTGGGCGGCATTCTGCTCGAAGAATCCGACGGGCTCCTCACCGCAGGGATCGGCCTCAATGTCAACTGGTCGCCCGAAGTGTCGGCGCTACGAGAGGGCGCTGCGCTCCCGCCCGGGCGCCTGGTGCCCCGCGGGGGAGCCGCAATGGATCCCTATGAACTTTGGCGGCGCATTCTCCGTCATCTGCGCGAAGCCGACCCCGTTCGGCTCACCGCCTCCTGGCGAGCGCTCGCGCAGGCTCACCTCCTTTGGCTCGGAAGCGACGTGGCGGTTGAGAGCGCTGAGGGCGCCATGACCGCGGGCCGACTCATTGGTCTCGCTCCCGACGGAGAGCTCCTCCTCGAGACCCCGTCGGGCGAAATGCTAACCATCGATCGCGGCAGTCTCGTCAAAGCGGCGCCAGCGCCGCATGCCGCAGCAGCGGCACCGCGAAATTGAGTGCCCGGGCGCCGGAGACGCATTGAACGCTCCCGCCCCGGGCGGCATGAATTCTTCTAAGGGGATTGAAAAGTCTCGGAAACTTGATCCTCAAAAGAGCAGCGCATGAGACACGCTTTCAGAATAAAAGTCTCATACGCAACACAAAATCAACGCAAGCCTTTAAACAACTCAAGGGAAGGAATTCCATCCATGCAGCAACGAACTTTTGAGGAAGTACGCGAGAGTCTGCGCGGCAAGGTGATTTTGGTCGCCAACCGCGGCATCCCCGCACGCCGCATCAGCCGCTCGATTCGCGAGCGATTTGAGGCGATTGCCGCCATTACCGCGACCGACATCGACAAAACCGAACCGGCCGCCGCCTCCGCACAGGAACTGATTCTGCTCGGAGCGGACCCGCGCGCCTATCTTGACCTTCCGCGCATCATCCGCCTTGCCCGCGAACGCGGCTGCGTCGCCATCCATCCGGGCTGGGGTTTTGCGAGCGAAGACAACAACTTTCCGAAGCTCTGCGCCGAAGCCGGCATCACCTTCATCGGCGCTACGGCCGAAGCGATGCACCTCCTCGGCAATAAGGTCGAAGCACGCCGCGTGGCCCGCAGCCTTGGCATTCCGGTGGTCCCGGGTTCCGACGAATCCGTCGACGTTCCGGGCGCGCGAAAGATCGTTCATGAAATTGGTCTTCCGATCATGCTCAAGGCCGAGGGCGGCGGCGGCGGACGCGGCATTTTCCTCGTGACCAACGAGGATGAGCTCGAAGACGCCTTTGAAAAAGCTTCAGCCATGGCAGAGGCCTCCTTTGGCAACCCCCGGCTCTTCGTTGAAAAATACCTCCCCAAGGTCCACCACATCGAAATTCAGGTGATCGCTGACCGCTGGGGCAATGTGTTTGCCTTTGACGAACGCGACTGCACGGTTCAGCGCAACAACCAGAAGCTCCTCGAAGTCACGCCGTCGCCGTGGCGCGGCATGACGCCAAAACTGCGTGCAGAGCTCAAAGACTATGCCCGCCGTCTGGTGCTGGCTGTGGGGTATCACTCGGTTGCCACCGTGGAGTTCCTCGTGACCGAAGCTGGCGAACCCTACATGATCGAGGTGAACACGCGTCTGCAGGTCGAGCACGGCATTACCGAAAGCCGCTACGGCGTCGACTTGGTCGAAGAAATGATCGCCATCGCCTTCGGGAGCACCCTGCGCTTTACCGAGGAAAATACGCGAGCCTCCTTCCATGCCCTTCAGGTCCGCGTGAATCTGGAGGATCCCCAGGAAGGCTTCACCCCCAATTCCGGCCTCATCACCCGCTACGTCTCTCCGGGCGGACCGGGCGTGCGCCTCGACTCGAACCTCTCCGCCGGCTATGAATTCCCCTCCAACTACGATTCCGCCGGCGCGCTCCTCATCACCTATGCCCGTGACTGGCAAAAGACGCTCGGGATCATGGACCGAGCGCTGCAGGAATACGTGATCGGCGGCCCGAAGACCACCATTCCTTTCCTGCGCCGAGTCGTGGCCCATCCGAGCTTCCGCGCGGGTGAAGTGACCACCACCTTCATCAAAGAGCACCCGGAGATTCTGCGCTACACGGATTTGGAGCCTGAAAGCGAACGGCTCGCCAAGCTCGTCGCGGAAATTTCTGCGCGCGGCTTCAACCCCTACGTTTCGCTCGGCGAATACCGCTCGAAGACCACGCCCAAACTGGCACACTTTCAGCCCTTCTCGCCCGAGCTCTCTGAAGCGGCGCGAAGCCGCCCCTCGCCCTATCCGCAGGGAGACCGAGAAGACCTCCTCGCCTTCATCCGCGACACGGGCCGCATCCACTTTACGGACACGACCACGCGCGACATGACCCAGTCCAACCACGGCAACCGCATGCGTCTTGCTGAGGACCGCCTGGTAGGCCCCTATCTGGACAGCGCAGGGCTCTTTTCCATTGAGAACGGCGGCGGGGCGCACTTTCATGTGGCGATGCTCGCCAACATGACCTATCCCTTCGAGGAAGCCCGCGAGTGGAACGCTTTTGCGCCGAAGACTTTGAAGCAGCTCCTCGTGCGCTCGACCAATGTGCTGGGCTACACCCCGCAGCCGCGCAATCTCATGCAACTCACCGGCGAAATGATCTGCGAGCACTACGACGTCGTGCGGTGCTTTGACTTCCTTAATGAAGCCGACAATATGGCGCCGATCGCCGAAGTCGTCCTCAGCCGTCCCGACAAGCTCTTTGAGCCCGCCATTGCGCTTTCGCGCGCGCCGTGGTTTGACGTCAACTACTGCCTGCAGTCCGCCGAAGCCGTGGTCGACATGACCGCAAAGATCATGGGCGTGCCCGAACAGACCGCTGTCCGCCGCATCACGCTCGGCCTCAAAGATATGGCGG
>ENA-OUQS01002539-OUQS01002539.1-human-metagenome-genome-assembly--contig:-NODE-2539-length-11320-cov-4.510075_pt1 | contig 11320 bp, 10 predicted proteins | sample MGYA00248463_ERZ548848 | MGnify/ENA primary metagenome ERZ548848 (study PRJEB26491, sample SAMN04978192) | human metagenome | host: Homo sapiens | study: EMG produced TPA metagenomics assembly of the... | reverse complement strand
GTCTCATCGTCCCGAACCTCATCGCGATCTTCAAGGGCGACGATCTGCGCTCCACTCTGGCTGACACAGCGCTTTTCGGCGCGCTCTTTGTCCTCTGCTGCGACGTCATCGGACGCCTGGTTATCGCCCCCTATGAACTGCCGATTGAACTCATCATCGGCACGATCGGCAGTCTTCTCTTCATCGCGCTCATCTTCTACAGACTTCGTTTTGGGCGCATGTCGCTCGACAAAAAGCAGCTGCTCAGACTTTTTGGTCTTGACCGCCGCACACCTGCCTGCGGAGGCGCCAAATGACTTCCGACACCTTCACCGCCAACCCGCTCAAGACTGCCAGTTCGAGTGAAGCTGCCGCAGCCGCCTCGTCACTCAAAATTCAGCGCTCCCGCCGTCGGCGCATGCTTACCCGCCTAGGCTGCCTCATCGGTCTCGTGGTTCTTTTTGCTGCGCTCTACCAGTTTGCCTTCGTGAATCCGAAGTTTTTCAGCTATGCCATGAGCATCCGTCTGCCGCGCCTGATTGTGCTGCTGACGGCCGGCACGGCCATTTCTGCGGCAGCCATCATTTTCCAAACGATCATCCGCAACAACATTGTCACGCCGTGCCTTCTCGGCATGAACTCCCTCTACCTGCTCATCCATACCGGCGTGGTGTTCTTCCTGGGATCCAGGAGCGAATTTGCCACTAACCCGGTCTATGCCTTCGCGGTCGACATCATCGTGATGGGGACGGCGGCGAGCTTCATCTACTACTCGATCTTTCAAAAGACCGGCGGAAATGTTTTGTACGTGCTGCTGATCGGCACAGTGCTCACGACATTCTTCTCGAGCATGCAGAACTCGCTCACCCGCATCATGGATCCGAATGAATACGATGCGCTCCTCAATTCGCTCGTGGCGAGCTTTACCAACGTGAATGCTGCCTGCATTATCCCGGGCATTGTGCTGCTTGCCCTGCTCGCCTGGTGGCTGCGCCGCGATCTGTCCATTCTCGATGTCATCAGTCTCGGCCGGGAACAAGCCATCAGCCTCGGCGTCGACTACGAAACGACGCTGCGCCGTCTGATGGTGGGGGTTGCGCTCTGCATCGCCGTTGCAACGGCTCTGGTGGGACCGCTCTCCTTTCTGGGTCTCATCACAGCCAATGTCGCGCGGCAGATGTTCACCACCTACCGCCACACCTACCTGATTGCCGGAGCCTCCCTCGTCGGCATGCTCGTGCTCGCCGCCGGACAGTTCATTGTTGAACACGTGATGGTCTACAGCGTGCCGGTGAGCGTCTTCGTAACGATTGGCGGCGGCATTTACTTCCTCTATTTGATCCTCACGCAAAAGTGACCGAGTCCTTTTGCAACGTATTGAATTCTTCTCCATGCTCAGCATCAAGAACCTCACGAAGACCTATGAAGACGCAGCCGTAGTCGACGACGTTACGATCGATCTTCCTCCGGGCAAGGTGATCTCACTCATTGGTCCGAACGGCGCGGGCAAATCGACCGTTCTCGGCATGATCTCCCGCCTGATTGCCCGCACAGCCGGAATCGTGGAATTCAAAGGCCGCGATATTACGCATTGGGAAAGTCGTGAACTCGCCAAGCATTTGGCCATTCTGACACAGGCCAACTTCGTGCAGATGAAACTCACCGTGCGCGAACTTGTCGCTTTCGGGCGTTTCCCGCATTCAGGGTCTGCGCTGTCGGCCGACGATTGGACCAAGGTCGATCAGGCCATCCACTACATGGAGCTCGAAGCCTTTGCCGACCGCTTTATTGACGAAATGTCGGGCGGCCAGCGCCAGCGCGCCTTCATTGCAATGGTGCTCGCTCAGGACACTGAGTATGTGCTGCTCGACGAACCCACCAACAATCTCGACATCTATCACGCCACGCAGATGATGAAGCTCGTCCGGCGCCTTTGCGATGAGCTGGGCAAGACCGTGATTCTGGTGCTTCACGAAATCAATCTCGCGGCGTTTTATTCCGATGTGATCTGTGCTTTCAAGGATGGCCGGATCGCCGCACAGGGAACCGTTGACGAAGTGATGACGCCCGAAAACCTCAAGCGCATATACGGCGTCGACTTTGAAATTCACCGCATTGACGGCAAACCCCTTGCCATCTTCCACTGACCCCTTTCTGCTGGCCCCGCTGGTGCTCCATTGGGAGCAGCCCAATCCATCCCCTCCATTTCATTTCACGCTCTTCGGGAGTTTTTTTCAATGAACGCCACCCGCCGCACTGTTCTTATTGCCGGCGCTCTAAGCGCAATCACCGCGCTGAGCTTCTCTTCTGCCGTTTTCGCTGCCTCCGACCTCGTTGAAGTGCAGTCGCTCAACGCAGCCAATAAACCGATTACCGTCGCCGTTCCGAAAAATCCCCAGCGCATCGCCGTCGCCGATTTTTCCGTGCTCGACACCCTCGACCATTGGGGCTTGGGCGAGCGCATCGTGGCGCTGCCCCAGACCACGGCGCTGCCCTACCTTCCGCAGTATTTCAAGAAGTCTAAGAAAGTGACCAATCTCGGCACGCTCAAGGAAATCGATCTTGAAGGCTTGATGGCTGCCGAACCCGACGTGATCTTCATTTCCGGCCGACTCGCCAAGAAGTATGACGAACTCTCGAAGATTGCCCCCGTCGTTTTCATGACAGCTGATCATGAGAAAGGCACCTTCAAAAGCTTTTCGGACAACTTAATGAATCTGGCCAAGATTTTCGGCAAGGAAGCCGCCGCTCAGGCCGACATTGATCATTTCACCGGCCGCATCGACCGCATCCGCGCCGCATCTGCCGGGAAAACTGCCGTGGTGGGACTCGTCACCAGCGCCCACTTCAACCTCTTGGGCAACAAGGCCCGCTGCGCACTGATCGGCAACGAGTTCGGCTTCCAGAACGTTGCTCAGAACGCCAATGCCAACCACGGCAACGAAGCGTCCTTCGAACTGCTCCTGAAGCTTAACCCTGACTACATCTTTGTTCTTGACCGCGACTCCGCCATTGCCCGTCCTGGCGCCAAAGTTGCGGCCGACGTGATGAACAACGAGCTTGTCGCCCGCACGAAAGCCAAAGCGGAAGGTCACATTGTCTATCTCTCTGCCGCCTCCTGGTACCTCGCCGACGGCGGCTACACCTCGATGAACCTGCAGTTCCAGGACATCGAAAAAGCACTCGGCCTTACGAAGTAATATTTTGGAAAATACCATGCAGATCTCCCGCCGCCAACTTCTTGTCGTCGCCAGCACCGCTTCGTTCGTCGGTTTCTCTGGCTTTTCGCTCCAAGCACTTGCCGCTGAACTCACTCTCCCCTCGGTCGGCGCCGACAAGAAGTTCTCTGCCGTTCCGGTTCCTGCGGATCCCAAGCGTCTTGCCGTTCTGGAATACTCCGTCATCGAAAACCTTCAGGTACTTGGCCTGAGCAACCGCATCAAAGCGGCCGTTCAGACCCGCAATCTGCCTTGGCTCTCAGCGCTTCCTGCAGACTGCAAGCTCGTCAAAAGCGTTAAAAGCGTAGATATTGAAGCGGTGAGCTCCGTCAAGCCTGACCTCATCTTCATTTCAGGCCGCATTTCACGCAATATTGATGCTTTCAAACCGATTGCTCCCACCGTCTGCCTGATCCCCAATAAGGCTGAGGGCTGGAAGAGCTTCCGCGGGAACTTCCTCGCCTTGGCGGAAGTTTTCGGTAAAAAGGCGGATGCAGAAAAACGGCTTGAACCGCTCGAAAAACGCCTCTCAGCGCTGCGCAATAAGGCTGCAGGCGAACGCATCGCCGTCATTATGATGGTGAACGGCCGCATGATGGCCGCTCCCGCCGGTGGTGCCGCTGCACACCTCGGAGCAGACTTCGGCTTCACCAACGTCAAGCCCAAGCCCGCTCAGCCCGCTGCGCCCCGCAAGGCTCCGGCTCCGGGAGAGAAACCCGCTGCGCCCACACCAGCGGAAATCGCTGCCGGCAATGCGAAGACGATCGCTGAACTGGCAGCACTGAAGCCGCACCGTATCTTTGTACTCAATAAGGATGAAGCAATCGGCATGCCCGAACCCAATACGCTCGCGAAGGCCGTGGCCGACCAGCCTGAATGGGCAAAGCTCGATGCCGTCAAAGGCCATCGAGTTCATGAGCTCACGCATGCCGCTTGGTACCTTGCCGACGGCGGCATCCTTTCGATGGACAAGATGCTCGCTGACGCTGAACGCGCCCTCGGTCTATAACGGCTCCTTAATTAAAAACATTAAAGCCCGCATTTGCTCAAAAGCACTGCGGGCTTTGTCGTTTCAGCGGCGTCGACGATTACTTTTGCAAAAGGTGAATCTTCGAGAGCCGCGAGATAGCATCCTCGAGCACGCGATCATCCCCCTTCGCAAAGTGGAACCGGATGTAGCGATGAACCGGTTCGCGGAAGAAGCTCGAACCCGGCACCGCGCCGAGCTTCACTTTTTCAGCCAAGTCGAGGCAGAACTGATAGTCGTCGTCATAGCCGAATTCACTGATGTCCACCAAGACAAAATACGTGCCCTGCGGGCGGAAATATTTGAGGCCGAGCCCGTCCAGGCCGGAGAGGAAAACCTCACGGCGATGCGTATATTCGGCCTGAAGCTCCTCGTAATAATCGTCGCCGAACTTGAGGCCTACAACTGCAGCTTCCTGCAGCGGCGCTGAGGCGCCGACAGTCAGAAAGTCATGGACTTTACGCACTCGGTCGAGGGCTTCGGCCGGCCCCAGAACGTAACCCAGGCGCCAGCCCGTAATGGAATAAGTCTTCGAGAGCGAATTGCAGACAATCGTACGCTCGCGCATGCCCGGCAGTGCCGCGAAATAGGTGTGCACATTGGGTTTATAGATAATGTGCTCATAGACTTCATCCGTAATGACGAAGGCATCGAATTCCTTCACGATTTCTGCAATCTTGAGGAGTTCCTCACGGGTGAATACCTTGCCCGAAGGGTTAGAAGGATTGCAGAGAATGAGCGCCTTGGCCCCCTGACGGAAGGCTGCGCGCAGCTCTTCGGGGTCAAAATCAAAGGACGGCGGCTTGAGCGGCACAAAAATCGGCTGAGCCCCCGAAAGAATGGCATCCGCCCCGTAGTTTTCGTAAAACGGCGAAAAAATGGCCACCTTGTCGCCGGGATTGATCGTTGCGAGCACCGAAGCCATCATTGCTTCCGTACCGCCGCATGTCACGCAGACTTCGGAGTTCGGATCATATTCCAGTCCGCTGAAGTGTTTGACCTTTTCACAGAGCGCTTCGCGAAAGTTCTGCGCACCCCAGGTCGTCGCATACTGGTGCGGCCCTTCAAAAGCCACTTTGGAGAGACGTTCAAGGATGGGTTCGGGCGGGTTGTAGTCCGGAAAGCCCTGAGCCAAGTTGAGAGCACCGTATTTTGCGCAGACGCGGCTCATGCGTCGAATGACGGAATCGGTAAATGTGCTGCTGCGGTCGCTCAACGTGATCATCGGCGTTCTCCAGAAATCTTGCTGCGTAGTTTTTATTGTGGCGGCGCATCGTCAAACAGAGCGTTGAGTCAATGCGCCGTCCTTTATTTCACTACTTTTATTTCCGGCTGCGGCAAGCATGAAAGTAATACCTGCCAAAGCTCAATGGAGCTTAGGAGGATGTTTAGTCTGCGACGCGTTTAGCGAGCTCCGGAGGATAGCGGTCACCGGCAATCGGCATGGCATCGAGCGCACTGCGAAGCACTGCGAGCTCCTCAGGCGAAAGCACCACATCAGCTGCGCCAATGTTTTCGCTGAGCCGCGCTGACTTCGTCGTACCGGGAATGGGCGCGATGAAATCACCCTGAGCAAGAACCCAAGCGAGTGCAATCTGCGCGGGCGTAGCACCGTGAACTTGGGCGGTTTGACGAACCAAATCCACAACGCGTTCATTGGCTTTCAGATTTTCAGGCTGAAAGCGCGGAACAATGCTGCGGAAATCGTCAGCGCCGTAGGACGCATCGGCATGAATCGTTCCCGAAAGGAAGCCCTTGCCGAGCGGGCTGAACGGCACGAAACCGATGCCTTCCGCTTTTAAAAGCGGAAGCACCGATGTTTCCGGTTCGCGCCACATCATGGAGTATTCGCTTTGCACCGCAGTGAGCGGACAAACCGCATGTGCCCGGGCAATCGTCTTCACGCCGGCCTCCGACAATCCCCATCCGCGAATCTTGCCTTCACGGATGAATTCAGCCATCACGCCTGCCACCTCTTCGACGGGCACTTTGGGGTCAACGCGGTGCAAATAATAGAGGTCAACATAGTCCGTTTTAAGCCGCTTGAGAGAACCTTCAAGCGCACGGCGGATGGTTTCCGGACGAGCATCGAGCCGCTGCTTGCCGTCGACAATCTCAATGCCGCATTTGGTAGCGATGACCGTCTGCTCGCGCAGTCCTTCCAGAGCTTCTCCCACGAGTGATTCATTGGCATACGGACCGTAACATTCCGCTGTATCAAAGAACGTGACGCCCTGATCAAGTGCTTCATGAATCAAGGCCTTCATCGCTTCAATGGGACGAGCCGGGCCATAACCGTGACTCATGCCCATGCAGCCCAGCCCGATAGCCGACACGGCAATGCCGCTCTTGCCTAACCGACGTGTTTTCATAAAAATTCAGCTTTCCAGTGAGTTGAAGGGAGTGTTTAACGATCTGCACTTTATCGAGCTGAGAAGCTCTATAAATGAACAATCGGAGCAGCCTTTTGCCAAATCCTTTCGTTTTTTCATTCCGCTCGGATACCCAAACACGCTCTTTTTCGGCAATACTGCTACGTACGCCAAAGCACCTCTGCTGCCCTCAGATTTCTCAAAACAGCGAAAGTCATCGAAAGGCATCGAAACTCATGAAAAGCAAAATATTCCAGTCTCTGAAAACTGCCGCAGCGGTCTCCTGCGCACTTTTGGGTGCAGCACTCCTCACCGCTTGTTCTGACGGCAAGAAGGTCGGTGACGTCTCACTCGGTTTTCTTACCTTCAAAAACATCCAGATCGACGCTTTCATTGATCCTCAAGTGCCTGGCGTAACCTGCCATGCAGCCAGTATTGAGTCTCCGCTGACGCTCGCAGATCCTTCTGACAGTTCCGTTTCTTGCCGTCAGACGGGCGAAATCACTCAAGCCATGATTGATGCCATCGACAAAAGCAAGGACGGCGAAGTGATCTTCACAAAGTCTAAGAGCATCTTCTTCAAATATATGAAGATTCGCCGCATCTACGATGCCGAAAATCAGACGCTTCTGTATGTCTCGTATTCCACCAAGGAAACTTCGGGAAGCTTCAAACACAGCCTTTCGACGGTCCCGCTTTGGGGTACTGAAGCCTACAAGAAGCCCCTGCCGCCTTTGGGAGACGCCAATCAGCAAAAATTCTGATTCTGCCGGCAATAAAGCGTGTCGATCTGCAACGGATGATGCCAATGGGCTGACTGTTTTTTCTCTGATCCTCCATCCGCTTTTAAGCTGCGGCAGAACTTAAAACACGGATGGAGCCCGGACTGCGGCCGCGCCAGTCGAAAGGAGCGCGCTTCGCCTTACTCATCGCGAACGTTTCCCATTCTCGCTAGAATGCCTCGCATCACATTTGCACGGCTGGTGTTTCGGGCGGTTCCCTTCGCCGGCATCAGGCGCTGCGCATCTATAAGAGAAGACCTATGCTTTCTGTTTCTGAGATCCGTACCCTTATTAAGGAACGTCCCGGCATTTCCCTTCGCGATCTGGCTCTGCACTTTCGCGTCTCCCCGGGCATGATGGAGATGATGGTTTCGAAACTTGTTGACCGAGGCGATGTAGAAACCGTGGTGCCGACATCCTGCTGCGGCGGCGACTGCGGCTGCTCATCGGAAGACCATGGCAAGCATTACAAGCTCACGCTGAAAGCTTTCCGCGAAATGGAAGCCTAATTGCAGAGCAGCTTTCTTTAGAAACAATTATTTGCACAATTAAGAGTTCAGCACTTGCTAAATACTCAACAAGTGTGCATAATTGAATTCTGCTGTGGTTCAGGTGGTCTTTCGTTTCCGAGAGACATCACTCGAACAGAGCCGCTGGAGGGAGTCCTCGCGGAACAGACGCGTTGCAAAGTCTGCTTTCGAACTCAAGAGGAGATGCTCAAGGAAAGCCGCCGGCCACAAATGAAACCGACAGGGTGCGATGAATTATCGCGCCCTTTTTGTTTTTTCGGCCGCCGCAAATGATTCCGCGCCACGTTCCCGCCCTTGCTCTCGGTACGCTTGCCCTCGGCGTAGCCGAATTCTCCATGATGTCGATTCTTCTGCCCGTTGCCGATGATCTCGGTGTTACGGTGCCAGAAGCCGGACACTTTATTTCTGCTTATGCGGCCGGCGTCTGCGCAGGCGTTCTCATCATGGCAGCTGCGGCACGCAAGATGCCGCTCAAGACGCTGCTGCTCATCATTGTCGGCATCATCACGCTCGGCAACACGCTGACCGTCTTTGTCGGCAGCTATCACCTGATGCTTTTCAGCCGCTTCATTGCCGGGCTGCCTCACGGCGCCTACTTCGGCGCAGCGGGCGTACTCTGCACGCAGCTTGCCGAACCCGGCAAAGCCTCAAGAGACATGTGTCTGATGGTCGCGGGCATGACCATCGCGAATCTCGCGGGCGTTCCGCTGGCGAGTTTTCTCGCCTGGGCGGTGTCCTGGCGCGCAGCATTTGCCATTGCTGCCGCTGCGGCGCTGATCACTTTTGCGGCCATTCGCATCACTGTTCCCAAAGTGCCGGCACTGCCCGACAGCGGATTTGCCGCACAATTCCGATTCCTGCGCAGTCTCGAGCCCTGGCTCGTGCTTGGCGCGATTGGCCTCGGCAACGGCGGATTCTTCGCTTACTATTCATACGTCAATCCCGTCATGGAACACGTGGCCGCAGTTCCGGCTTCGATGATGTCCGTCGTCATCACGCTCGCCGGTGCCGGCATGGTGCTTGGGAACCTCTTCTGCGCCAAAATTTCATCGTCCTTTTCAGATGAATCGCTTGCTGCTGCTGCTGGTCAGGGCGTATTGCTGCTCTCACTGGCTTCAGTCTTTTTTCTCGCGCACTGGAGTCCGGCAGCAATAGCGCTCACAACGCTCGCCGCTGGCTGCGTATTTTTCATTTCCGGCCCCGAACAGGTCCTGATGATCCGCAACGCCAAAGAAGGCCAGCTGCTTGCCGCATCACTCGCTCAGGTATCCTTCAACGCCGGCAACGCCGTCGGTGCGTGGCTCGGCGGATTGCCCATCGATGCGGGCAAAGCTGCAAATTGGGCGGCCATGCCGGGATTTTTCCTGGCGCTCGCGGGGTTTGGTCTTCTTTTTGTCAACTGGCTTATTCACAGAGTGCGCGAAGAGGAACGCACCGCTGGCCGCATCGCTGCACTTAAAGATCAGATCCAATCAAAAGCGCCTTAGAGAAGCCAATAGCGCAGACTGCTCCCCGCCCAATCCCTAACGGGTTGGGACGGAGGCTTCTCGCTTCATTGGCAGCAGTCTCGGTTTTCCGAAGTCTTACGTCGTCTCGACGAGCATTGAGACGGCGGGCATTGCCCTCAAGCCTCAGGACCAGGAGATGGTTCCTGGCGATCGTTGCTCAATAGAGACCTCAAAGCACGGCCGTTCAACGGCCGCCAGCCGGTATTGTTTTTGCCTTTTTTCTGCACCCATGGCTTTGAGATTTTTTGGCAAAAGCATGGCTCAGTTTAGGCAAAGAACAAGAATAACAAGAAATTAACATAACCTCATCGAACAACAGAACGCGGTTCAAACGGACAGAAACGTTCAGACCGCATTAGCGATGAGGTATGAAATGAAACCGACTGCTCCGAGCCTTGCCGGTCTTTCCCAAAAATGCAAACTCACCTGTGCCGCGGCAGCTGCCGGCCTCCTTTTTGCCGTTTCTGGCGCTCAGGCTCAAGCGCTGACGCCTAAGCAGGAAAGCATCATTCCGATCGCAGCGCTGACCGCCGAAGGAGATGCCGCCCGTCTCAAGACCGTTCTTGCGGACGCGCTGAACCGAAAGTCCATGACGGTCAACGAAATGAAGGACGTGCTCCTTCAGATGTATGCCTATACGGGGTTTCCGCGCAGTCTGACGGGGCTCGACGTCCTCGTAAATCTGCTCGATGAACGGCATGCCGCCGGCATCACTGACGAAAAAGGTCGAGAAGCGACGCCGCTTCCCGCCGGCACGAACATCCGAGAACTTGGCACGAAAACCCAGACGGAACTTGTCGGCCGGCCAGTGAAAGGACCTGTCTACGACTTTTCGCCGGAAATCGACACCTATCTCAAAGAGCATCTTTTCGGCGACATCTTCTCCTCAGACCTCCTGACGCACCAAGAGCGGGAACTCGCCACGATTTCGGCGCTTGCCAGTCTCCCCGCACCCGTACAGCTGCGCTCGCACCTCAATGCCAGCCTGAACGTGGGTTTAAGCCCCGAAGCGCTGCGCGAATTTACCGAGATCCTTCAGCGCGATGTGGGCAGCACGGAAGCCGCACTTGCCCAAACAACGCTTGACGCTGTTCTAGCCCAGCGCGCTGCAAAGTAATCCTTTTTTAAAGCTTTCATTTCAGGGACATTTCATCATGACGACTTTGAAGAAAATCGCTGCAGCTGTGTGCGCTGCCGCCTGCATCGCCAGCGTTTCCGCCGCCCCCGACGATATTTCCAAGCTCAATCCTTATGGTTTGGTGTACCAGGGAGCCGTTAAAACAAACACGGCGGGTGAAGTCAATATCCATCCGGTGACCTACAGCCTGCACGGCATCAAGATCGCTGCCAACGTTTATACACCGGCCAACTACGACGCCAAGCAGTCCTACCCGGCAGTCGTTGTTGCGCATCCCAACGGCGGCACAAAGGAGCAGGTGGCCGGTCTCTTCGCGCAGCGCCTCGCTGAACTCGGCTACATCACGATTGCAGCCGATGCCGCTTATCAAGGTGCCAGCGGCGGCGAACCGCGTCACACCGACAAACCGCAGTTCCGTACAGAGGATATCCACGGCATGGCCTCGTACCTCCTCTCCTATCCCGGCGTTGATGCCTCTCGTCTTGGCGCGCTCGGCATCTGCGGCGGGGGCGGCTATACGCTTAATGCAGCCAAGTCGGATAAACGTTTTGCTGCGGTGGCAACCATCAGCATGTTCAACACCGGCCTTGTGCGCCACATGGGTTATATGAATTCCGCCGCAGACACCGTTCAGGAGCGCCTCAAGGCCGCCTCTGACGCGCATGCCGCCGAAATGCTCAAAGGCGAAGCGGCGCTTTCGGGAACAGTGGACTTTGATGCGATTTCCCCCGAAGAAGCCGCAAAAATCCCGAACGATCTCTACCGG
>ENA-OUQS01002538-OUQS01002538.1-human-metagenome-genome-assembly--contig:-NODE-2538-length-11321-cov-3.890378_pt1 | contig 11321 bp, 4 predicted proteins | sample MGYA00248463_ERZ548848 | MGnify/ENA primary metagenome ERZ548848 (study PRJEB26491, sample SAMN04978192) | human metagenome | host: Homo sapiens | study: EMG produced TPA metagenomics assembly of the human... | reverse complement strand
ATTTTTCTTATAAGGAATTCTCATTTTGACTTGTACTATTTATATTCTAACACCAAATGATAATATTTGATTTGGCAACTATATGTTATATCATCTTTACATTTTAGTACTAAATATGTTCCATCATTTTGAGTTTTTATTTCCCCGGACAACACTTTTTCTCCATATGAAAATTTTAATTGTCCTATTAATTCTTCTAATGTGTCTGTCGTTCCCCATAATTCAATGTAATATTCGTTATCTTCTTGATAATTATTCCATTCAGTTAATATTCCATCTGGTCCACTGATATCATTTACACTGTATTCTCCTGAATAATAAATATCACATCCTATATTATAACTTCTTGTTTCTTTTGTCTCTTTGTCAGTAATCACGTATCTGTAATCACCGTCATCTGTTTTTATGACTTCTCCAGTAATCGCGTCTGATTTAAATTTAACATCCAAATACTTATCAAAGATTTCTTTTATATCATTTTTAACATTTTTAATTTTTACATAAATTGTACTATAAGTAATGTCAATACTATCTTCATTCACTTTATCTTGATCCTTGGATGTAATACTATCAACTGCTAAAGAACCATAATCATAATAATAATAAATATAATATGTTACCATACCACCATATTCTGAAGTTAAGTTGATTCTTCCATTAGCATCTTCATCTACAGATATTTCATAACCAGCAACATCTTCACTACATTCAAATTTCAATGAGTCTTTAATATCATTCAGAGATTTTGCTTTTCCATAAATTGTAATGTAATTTTCATCATCTTCATCCATTTCTATAGATGTTACTCTATTATCACTACTTGTCACATTTTTTATGTATATATCGCTTGTGTCTACCATCACATTCAGACTATATGTTCTTGTGGATCCATCTGTATCTGTCACGATCATTACATTACCATCATTTTCATCTTTTTGGATTTTATATGTTACTCCAGAACCTTCAAATTCAGGTTTGATCGTTTTTAAGACTTCTTCTTTTGACAAATCCGTATGTTTCATCCATAAATCGATGCTATTATCTTCGTCATAAATTTCGTAATCCCGCACGTTTTCATTTTTCTCAAATGAAGTCACATATTTGTTACCATAATCTATAGAATATTGCATTCTATATGTTCTTTGATTGCCTTTTCCGTCAGAAATCTCAATAATCCAATCTTCTTCTGATTCGTTATATTTTACTTCATAGGATGCACCACTCAATTTGATTTCTGGAATAATTTCTTTTATATGTTCCTTTATATCGTCTGATGTTACTCCTAATTTAATCCTGCTTCCATTGATCGTTGCTTTCTTTACAAAATCATTTTTCTGAATATTGGTGATCTTAAGATCTCCATACATCACATCTGATCCTACATCCTCAGATTCTGATTCATATGACATCTCATTACTTGGTGTAATATTCCCTGTTAGGGAGTCATAACTACACACAGACCATACAGTTCCTTCCTTATTTGGCACATAAAATGTCTGTACTAAACGGCTTCCTGAATATACTTGAACACTTGCCTGTGATGTTGCTAATGTGTTGGAATTTGTATCCTCGCAGTCTGAGAAATTATGAACAAAGAAATAATATACTCCTGGTATTCCCTTATAAATCGTTGTTGTTTCAGGTCCTTCCCACTCTGTATCATCTAAGTCTAAATCTGCATATGTTTCACCATCTTCATCATTCACATATGTTTTATCACTATAATATGTATGGAACTGTCCTACCCCTGTTGCTTTTGGTCCTATCATATGAGAATCCAAATCTGATGGTGCTCCAGATTCTTTATTCCCCCATCTTAATACAAAACGAACCTGTTCATCATCGATGATCGGTGAAAGTCCAGCTCCATTGTTCTCGGATTCTTTTCCTGATTCGATATATACATTAAATGAAGTACTGATATATTTCTGATTATCACTTCGTAAATCTAATACTTGAACTGTATAGATTCCAGGATTTAGACCAGTAAATTTGTAAATACCTTCTGAATTTGTTGTTGTTTCCTTGGCAGCTTCTTCCCCTGTTACATTGTTCTGTCCTTCTCTAATTCTAACTGTAACTCCAGATACAGGATTCCCTGTAACACTGTCTATGATCTTTCCACTTACACTTCCTTTTTCTACCTGTACATCTTTTGATGTTAAAACAGTTGATGCAGTTGTCACTTCTGCCGTATTATTTGTTAACATGCATGTCTGAACTGCTTCATAGTATCCATCTTTTTTGAAAATCAAGTAGTAGTTCCCTGCTTTTACAGACGTAATTTTATAAACACCATCTTCGTTTGTTGTTGCCGTTTTTATTGCATCTCTTTCTGAGAAATCTGCAATCTTAAAATCTTTGCTGTAAGCTGCTAAAAATACTTTGACATCATTTAATTTTTTTGAATCTGAATCAACTACAGTTCCTGTAACTGCAGAAACCGTAACTGCTCCAACATCTTCATTTGTCTGATCTGCAACAACTGTTTTCTCATCGACTTTTCCATTATTTTCGATTCGTACTGTGATCGTTCCTAACCCTTTTACTTCTGGCGCATTTTTTTCATTTGTTGTATTTACAGCCGTTCCCTCTGATCCTGCTTTCAATGTTAAAAGTACTTTATCATTTGCTGTAATGTTCAATCTTCTTGCTGTATAAATCGTTGCATTTTTGTCTACTGTTACTGGAATGCTTGCCTGAGAAGATTTTCCTTCAAATGTTACTTTTCCAGAAGTTTTAATCACTGCATTTTTAATTTCTCCAGCGTTATCAATCAGCAGTGATTTTACCTCATCATTCACCTGTAATTCAATTGTTGCATCTTCTTTTACAACAACATGGCAATCTTCTGCTAGTATTGTCAGTGTGTTATCGGCATGTTCGATATAAGTATCCTTGCTGATGCTGATAATCTTTACTTCTTTAAACTGAGCATAATTTGTAATCGTTGCATTTGGTGCATCAATTTCTAATACTGTGTCTTTTAACTTATCCTTCTTATCTGGTTCTGGAATATTAATCTCACCTTTTTCATCTGTCTGGAAATGGATGAGTTTATATGTTTCAGATCCGTTTAAAATTTCTCTTAACTGTTGTGCAGATGTAACCTGCATTCCGGCAATAACTTTTACTTCACAAGTTGCTTTTGCCCCGCTTTCATCCGCAGCGGTTGCTGTAATCGTTGTTGTTCCTTCTTTTGTTTTAGATGGTGTTACAACTCCATTGTCAGAAACTGTTGCAATGCTTTCATCTTCACTTGACCAGATGACTCCTTTATTTGTTGCATTCTCTGGTTTTACATTTGCTTCTAACTGCTGTGATGCAGAGTTAGAGTAAAATGTCAGAGATTGTTTATTCAAAGAAATCCCTGTTGTCTTGACAGTGGTGTCCTTTGGCTCTTCTTTTGGTTCATCCTTTACAGGTGTTTGTGTTGTAGACTGTTGTTTATTTGATACCTGAATTCTGCATGCTGCTTTCTTGTTTGTTCCATCTTTTGAAACAACTGTGATTACAGCTGATCCAGCACTTTTGGCTGTCACAACACCTGATTTTGTTACTTCTGCAATTGTTTTGTTTGAAGTTTGATAACTGACTGATCTTACAGATGCTTTTGCTGGTAAAACCGTTGCTTTTAACTGAAATTTATTTCCAACTTCCAACTGTTTTGATGTATCAGACAATTTCAAGGAACTTACTGGTGTTCCTACGATAATCTTACATTTTGCTTTCTTGCTTGTTCCTTTTATCTTTGCTGTAATGATTGCGGTACCATTTTTCTTTGCTTTAACAACCCCGGATTTTGATACCGTTGCTATTTTCTTTTTGTTTGTTGACCATACAACCTTCTTCTGTGTTGATTTCTTTGGAAGAATCGTTGCTTTTAATTTTACCTTTTTCCCTTTTTTTAATGTGTATGTCGTTTTGCTTAACTTAATCGACTTTGCTTTGACTTGTTTCTTTGCCTGAACTGTTACAGGTCCTGTAGTTGGAATACCTGTAACTATCATAAGCAATGCTAAAGCATACGCAAGTGTCCGTCTTACTTTTTTCATATTTTCTCCTTTCTGCTGCTTGTTTCATGTTCTGTTTTTTTATTATAGCATCCTGTCAGAGTATACTCTATACTTTTTAACTATTTTTAATTACATATATTGATTTTTTATGCACATTGTACAAGTGCGAAGAAGAACCGTCTTGAATGTATCTTGACTGTTCCTTTTTGCTTCTATAAATTGCTTTTATTTAATTTTAATCGTTACAGTTGCTTTCTTTCCGCTTCCATCTGTTGCCATTGCTGTGATCTTCACTGATTTCTTTTTACCAGCTTTTAGTGCTTTGACTTTTCCTGATCCGGATACTGTTGCGTATTTTGTATTGCTGCTAGTCCATTTCAGTTTCTTGTTGGCTCCTTTGGATGCGGTTACTTTGGCTTTCAGACTTAGCGTCTTTCCTGCTTTGACCGTTTTCTTTCCTGTGATCTTGATCTTCTTAACGGTTCCTTTCATGATCTTGATCTTGAACGTTGCTTTCTTTCCACTTCCGTCTGTTGCATATGCCGTGATCGTAACTGTTTTTCCTGCTGCCTTTTTGTTGAATTTTACGACACCATTTTTATCAACCGTTGCATATTTCTTGTTGCTTGTTGTCCATGTTACATTTTTGTTGCTTGCATCGTTTGAAATATTGGCTGTTAATTTTACTTTCTTTCCTGCGGAAAGTTTGTTTGATGGTGCTGTGACTATGATTTTTTCAACTTTTTGTGGTGCAGCTGTTGTTGGCTGGGTTGGGGTTGGTTCTTCTGTTGTTGGTTTCGTTGGTTCTGTTGGCTTTGGTTCTTCTGTTGTTGGTGTATCTGGTTTGGATGGATTTCCTGATTTTGCAATAATTTTTACTGGAATCTCTACCTTGTTATTTCCATTTGTAATAATTATTTTTGTTGTATCTCCAACTTTTCCCTTTGCAACCAATACATCTTCAGAATACTCTTCATCTTCTAAATATTCTTCTTCCATTTTCGCAACTTTTTCATCTTCAACTTTTATCGTATCAGAATATGTTGTTATTCCAGATGGACAAATTGGATTTACTATTTTTGATCCTTCCTCTAAAGTAATCTCATTTGTTTTTATAAAACTAAATCTCTGATTTATAGATACTCCAGTCCCGTTTAAGTCGAGTTCTGTTAATTGATCTTTTATTTCATTTAAAGCAGAAATATCCTTTACTCCTGAGTATGCTAAATCTACTTCTTTTAATTTTGGATAATTTTTCAAAAATTCTATATTTGTAATTTCCCTGCATGACGTGCTAAATGATGTGCAATTTACCGCTTTTTCCAAACCTACTAAAGATTCATTTGTCATGTCAGAATTATGTGTATAAATTTTATCTACATCTTTTATTTCATTTTCATCTATTTTATAATCTCTGTTTTTGTCCACATGATTATAATCTTTATCTAATAAACCATAATATTCATTAAATGATGTCAACGGCACTGTTCCATCTTCAATTGAATCAATCTTAACTTTTAATGTATCATAATATGTTTCCCCTCTATTATAACAATGAAACTGAATTTTGATTTCTGCATTTCCTGTTTTCTGTGGTTCTAAATATATCGCTTCCTTTCTACCATCTTCATCCCATGGATCTCCATCATCTACTATTCTTATTATCGATGTATCACTTGATATCGCTTCCACCCATGTATCATCATCTACATTCTTGCATTCAATCTTAGGAAAACAAGACATCGTTGTTGTTATTGATTTCTGAGCCAGGCTTGGAGTTGTATCTCCTTTTTTTGTAAAATTAATCTTTATATTTTTAGTTACATCTCCATCTTTAATCTCAATATTCGTGGATTTCCCTTCTATATTATCCGATGCTAAAATATATAATTCCTTACAACTATGATTCCCACTCACAAATCCATAGGAAGCTAGCTTTTCATCTCCAATTGTTATATTCTTCTGATCATTTTCATTTAAAACACCTGCTGGCTCGATAATATTTATCTTCTTTGATGATTCTACTACATTTGCTTCTTTCGTTCTGATATACTGCATTCTTTCTGTTAATGGAATCTTTGTATCTGCTAAATTTAAAAATTCCAACTGATCTTTTACGCTATCTAAAGCTGTTCCTATTGTCGTAATTCCTGTTCCCCTTAGCGAAACTTCCTCTAACTTACTCATATTACTTACAAAATCAATATTAGTAAGTTTTGAATCTCCGCCAAAATCCAATTTTTTACATTCAGTTGCATTTTTCAAAAAATTTAATTCATCGTTATCAAAAGCTCTTGATCCACTAATATATGTAAAATCAACTTTAGAAATATTTTTTACTTCACTTTTCTGAATCATTCCATCATTATTCTCATCTACACTTTTATAGTCCTCATTAAATAATGCCTTATATAATCCATAGGACTTTATTGGCACTACATTTGAATCTTCTTGACCTTTTACTGTAAATGTTTCAGGTCCTACGACAATCTTTGTTCCATCTCTCTTTGTGATTGTTGCTGTAACTGTCGTTTCTCCTGCTTTTTGCCCTTCTGGAACATATTCAACAGAATGCGCTTCATATTCTGTTGAATTATCATAGATAGAATTAGCTGTTATTTTCAATATATTTTGATCCGCAACTTTATATGTTACATCACTTATATCATTAATATCAATGTTCTCAAATCGAAACTTTTGAAAATGTCCAATCGTTGTTGTTAATGAATCCTGAGCAAATTTGACACTTGTTTCTTGCGTATCCTCTACCTGTGTCTTCACCTTAGCACTTTTTTGTGTACTCGCAGCTTTTGCCTGCTCCTGTGCTGCAAATACCGCTACCCCATTCGCCGGTATCATTGACAAACTCAGCAAACAAGCAAATAATCTCTTCATGTTCTTTCCACGTACTTTTTTCCGTGGAATCTTAGTCTTCTTCATAAGTAAAATCTCCCTGTTAACTTATTATCCCTATTTACAATTACTATACTTATTTAAGTATACTCTTGCATTAATCTTTATTCAATATATTTGTTCACATTTTATACACATTTTTCTTACACTCTTCTTATATACAATAGCAAAAATAAAAAGACTAGGACAGCCAGTTTCGGATTGTATAAATACACATCTTCCAAAACTGACTGTCCCGGTCTTTTGTTCATTAGAGTTTTTATTTAATTATTTTTATATCTAATGCTGTGGCGCTCCATTAGGTTCCAATGTTCCTCCAACCTGTTTCTTCATTCTGAAGCGGTAGAAGATGATCGTTGCTAATGTTGACACAACTAAGATTCCAACAAATACTGCAATATCCTGTCCGATCTGTCCATCCATAGATAGTGTGTGACGGAATGCGTGTACTGTATAGCTGAATGGCATATATTTGTGTAATACTGTGTAGAAGTGTGGTGCCATATCCAGTGGATATGTTCCTCCGGCTGCACCTAACTGTACGACCATGAATACTAACATGACGTAACTTCCGACACGGTTTAATAACATCTCACCGAAGCAGATCAATGACATAAATGCCATGGATGCTAAGACGGCCATTCCAAATGTTTTTCCTACGTAATGTGGTTCGAGTCCATTGATTCCCATTAAAACTGCAACCATGATCACTGCCTGCGCAATGGATACTGCTGCCATGACTGTGACTTTGCTTAACCACCACTGAAGTCCACTTTTGACTTCTTCGTTTTTCTCCATTAAAGGATACATTAATGTAAATGCCATACATGCTACGAATAATCCAACGGACATCATATATGGTGCCATTGCGTGACCGTTGTTATCAACGTGTGAATATTCTACATTCTTAGCTTTTACTGGTGCTGCAAACATTTTATTTGTCTTCTTGGTTGCTTTGATGCTGTTAACCTGATCTGCTCCTTTTTGTAAGGAATCTTTTAATGTCTTGCTTCCACTCTGAAGTGTTCCGATTCCATTTCCAAGAGTTGTAGATCCTGCTGCTAACTGACTTGATCCACTTGCGATCTGTCCAGCTCCAGATGCTAACTGTCCGGCTCCACTGTTCAATGTATTGTTGTTAGCAACTAAGGCTGCTGTTCCTGATTTCAGTGTTTTTGTTCCTTTGTAAAGCTTTGCTGTTCCTGACTTAAATGTTGGAAGTTTTGAGCTTACCTGACCAATTCCACTATTCAGCTGAGTTGCTCCGCTATTTAATGCTTTGGAATTGTTTGTTAATGTTGTAAGTCCTGTGTTCAGGCTTTCAACTCCTGCTGTGTAGTTGGCAATTCCAATCTTTAATCCGCTTGTGCTGTCGTTGATTCCAGATTCTAAGGTTGTCATTCCTGTCTGTACTTTTGTAGCACCTTCTGATAACTGAGTCAACGCCTGGATCATACCCATTGTATCCTGAGTTGTTCCCTGACGGTCTAATGTTGTTTTTACTTCATTTAAGCCTTCATACAGACCATTCATCATCGCTTTTTCATATCCAGAAAGTGTCTGGGATGATTCTGCAAGTTGCTTAGATGATTTTGCTAAAGAACTAACATATGCTTTCACTGTTGCAAGTTGCTGTTCACTACTTGCGGACTGTGTTTTTGCTGTTGTTTTTGTATCTGCCGCTTTCTGTGCATTTGTATATGTTTCATCAACATTATTTTCAACATCAGATGCTGCGCTATCTACCTCGTCGATTTCAGCTAATAATGCTTTTTTATCTTCTTCGCTTAATTTATCAAGTACAGATGAATTCTTTAACTTGCTTACTTTGCTGTTTAAATCAGATACACTTGACTTTGCATTTGCTGCACTGCTTGCTGCCTTCTTAGCTGTTTCATTGTTTGCTGTCTGTGTTGATGTCTCTGATGCGGTTGATCCAGCAGAAAGCATTTGATTTAATTCATTTAATTTTGTATTAAATGCTTCTAATTGTGTATCAAAATTGCTTCGTTTGCTTATAATTCCATCTTTCTTCGCTTCATTTTCTTTTAACTGAGTTCCAAGTCCATTGGATGTTTCTTTTGTCTGACCCAACAGATTTTTAAGGCCTGCTGATAATGTTCCAGTTCCATCTTTTAAATCCTTACTTCCACTGGATAATTTTTCAACACCTGCATTTAATGCTTTATTATTCTCTGCAAGCTGTTTGCTTCCAGCCTGTGCTGTGCTGACTCCGTTTGTGTACTGGGAGATTCCTAATTTTAAGGATTTAGAACCATTAGATAACTGAGTTGCTCCTGTCTGCAAGGCTGCGACTCCATTTTTCAATGTCTTTGTTCCTGATTTTAAAGATTTTGCTCCACTGTCAACTTTGGCTACACCTGCTGTATATGTTTTTAATCCTACAGACAATGATTTTGCTCCATTCTGGAATGTTAATGTGCTAGATGCTAATTTCTTTAAATTCTGTTCAATCGTATCATTTCCAGCTTTCAGCTTCTTCGCTCCGCCCTCAATCTTTTTAGCTCCATCTGCTGCTTTCTGGAAACCGCTTCCGGCTGTCTTGATCTGGTCAAATACGGTCTTTACATAAGTTTCTGTTACTTTCTCTCTGACTGACTTCTCAATCTTCGCCATGGCACTGTCATCCATCTTGGATGCTACATAGTTCGTACCTGGATTTGTCTTGTATGTCAGTTTCATCTGTTTTGGATTCTTATCCATTAATGTTGTTGCATTCTTTGAGAAATTTTCTGGAATGGAAATGATCATATAGTATTGTCCACTTTTCAATCCTTCCTCTGCTTTCTTGTCACTTACAAAATGAAAATCCAGTGATCCTGAATCTTTCAGATTCTTTACCAGATCATCTCCTACTTGTAATGTTTTTCCCTCGTAATTTACCTTCTTATCGTGATTGACTACCGCTACTGGTAATTGATCTGCATCTCCGTATGGATCCCACATGGAACCAAGGAATACAGATGTATAAATTGCAGGAATCGTAATGATCGCGATCAAAATGATAATCATCCAGGGGTTCTTTGAAATTTTCTGCCATTCTCGTTTTAACATGATCACAGCTGCTCCTTCCTTGCATTTTTATTACTTAAATAGAGGTCATACCTCTTTGAATCATTGGTTATTATATGCACTTCCTTGATAAAAGTCAACAATTTATTGAACATCGGTCATTTTTTTATTTCATACATAACTTTCTTTTTCATTTATGATATATCATTTTTCTTCTGTTCATTTTCTTTTGATTCTGTTATGATAAAAGTGCTTTTTTTATTTGAATTTTAATGAAAACGAGGAATTTTATTACATATGATACAAGATATTTATCCACATAAACTAAACAATCAATATCATCCGGATCAAAAACCAGATGCTGACAGCATTATTTTATATTTTACACAGGAAGGTCTTCTTCATCGTTTATTAAAGAAAGAAGACTTAGAAGAAATGGGGCAGGAAGATCTTTTTTCTCTGGACGAAATGATCTATACTGGTGATGGTAAGAAACTTGCAAGACCAACTCTTTTAAATGAAGAACATCTATTTTTATCATTCCCTAGATTGAGTGATTTTGTGAATGATACTCATGTTACAGAAGAAACTCTTACATATCTTTTCTCTGTGGATGATGACAACTACTTCTTATTAAATGAAGCTCCGGAAGAAATTCCTGAAGATTATGAATTCAATACTGTACGTGAGCTTCGCAATTTACAAATTGGTCCAAAATACCGTACATTTGCTGCGATCACTGGTTTACATCTTTATAACTGGTACCGCACGAATCGTTTTTGTGGATGCTGTGGACACAAGACTGTTCATTCTTCTACAGAACGTGCTTTAAAATGCCCATCTTGCGGTCATTTAATCTATCCAAGAATCGTGCCTGCTGTGATCGTTGGTGTTAAAAATGGTGATAAGATCCTGCTTACAAAATACCGCAAAGGATTCACTCCATTTGCATTAATTGCTGGGTTTACGGAAATTGGTGAAACTTTGGAAGAGACTGTTGCACGAGAGGTCATGGAAGAAGCTGGTATTCGTGTGAAGAATATTCAGTATTATAAATCTCAGCCTTGGGGTGTTGTCGATGACCTGCTGGCTGGCTTTTATTGTGAAGTGGATGGAAATACCCAAATTCATATGGATGCTTCAGAATTGAAACTTGCTGAATGGAAAAGCCGCGATGAGATTGAACTACAGCCGAATGATTTTAGTTTAACGAATGAAATGATGCGGGCGTTTAAAGAAGGAAAGTTCTGATTTGTAGTTTGAAGGCGGAAATTATTGGTGGAATATTATAAAAAGAGATCATATGTCTGCAACCCACTTGCGTTCGGACTCCCACGTAACTGTACTAAGCTCCTGAAT
>ENA-OUQS01002537-OUQS01002537.1-human-metagenome-genome-assembly--contig:-NODE-2537-length-11327-cov-3.989886_pt1 | contig 11327 bp, 10 predicted proteins | sample MGYA00248463_ERZ548848 | MGnify/ENA primary metagenome ERZ548848 (study PRJEB26491, sample SAMN04978192) | human metagenome | host: Homo sapiens | study: EMG produced TPA metagenomics assembly of the... | reverse complement strand
AGTACCAGAGGACACTGCAATGCCAGCAGGTAACGTACGCCGGACATTCCACAGACGATAGCAAGCAGCACATAGAAGATCCACAGGCTGACCTTGCGTTTTGCATGATATTCTCCGCTACACAACCGCAGATACATACCGAAGAACCACAGCACCAGGATCACGTGGGACATGTAGGTATTGCCCATCTGCATGTGTGTCATCATGGTCTCGGAAAAAGGCAGAAGCAACAGACAGGAGCTTAACACAGTAAGCCCGCGCGATACTTTTAACGGCTTCATAAAATAATAATAGGAAGCCAACATCAGCCCGTAAAACACCAGATTCGTGATCGTGCGGATCACATGCCAGTTGTTGCAGATCCGGAACAGCGGTCCCATGATCAGCTGTGTATACAGCACACGGAACTCCGTGGAATAATACCAGTTTGTCGTGGAAAAAATGTGATGTTCTTCGGAAAGGATCCGGGAAAAGATCATCTCTGCCGCCATATCGGAATCCAGCCAGTGATCCTGGCTGATAATATTAAGTCCCAAAAGGAGCAGAAGTGTGGCTCCCAACAGGATATAAGGTATCTGTTTTTTCAGTGTTTTCATACCGCAGACCTTTCTGTTATTGCCTATGCATTCTTCCCTAACTATACACGATTTGCCGCAAAAGCACAACTGCGGCTTTTGCGGCAAATACATAAAATTCCTCATCTACTTAAGATTTTTTTCTCTTGGGGAAGCTGTTGCCGATGCCCGGCTCTTCCCGCTTCTTTCTCTTTTTCACTTCTCTCTCCGCTCTGTCCCCGGAGTATTTACGGTCCGCTGCCTTTTTGTCGCGGCCGCCCCATTTTCTTCCGTCCTCGCGGTTCTCGTCTCTGCGGTGTCTTCTGTTCTCGCCGGAAACGGTATTGTCGTCGTCCCTGCGGTCTCTGTCACCACGACCGAATCTTCTGCGGTCCCCGTCTTCACGGCTGAACCTCCGTCTGCCGTCTCCTCTGCCGAAACCACGACCTTCGCCATCGTTTCTGCCGAAACGTCCCTTCTCTCCGAACCGTCCGCGGCGCTGTACATAATCATCTACCGCGATCTCCTCGCCCTTGTCGCCGACCTGTAATTTCAGCATGGCAGCTGCCAACTCCAGTGCATCACAGCCTTCCTCTTCCATTTTCCGCTGTAAAAAGCTCTTCATCAGTTCAACGTCTTCGTGCTCATGCAGTTCCCACGCCTTGTTCAGATATTTATCCGCTTTCGCTTTCAGAACCTTTGCTGCGCCGGGAAGCTTTTTCTCGGTAATGGTGGTATGACAGACTCTCTCGATCTCACGGATCTTGCCGATCTCTCTGCTGTTGGCAAAGGTAAAGGATCTGCCCTTTCTGCCGGCACGGCCGGTTCTGCCGATACGGTGCACATAATATTCGATGTCCTGCGGAATGTCGTAATTGATAACCGCCTCCACATCGTCCACGTCAATCCCTCTGGCTGCCACATCCGTAGCGATCAGAATGCTGGCTCCGCCGTTACGGAAACGGTTCATGGCCACATCTCGCTGCGCCTGGGACAGATCGCCATGCAGCCCTTCTGCCTGAAAGCCCTGCTGCTTCAACAGATCCGCCAGTTCGTCCACCTTTTTCTTCGTATTACAGAAGATCAGGGTCAGCTTCGGCTGATAGTACTCTAACAGTCTTACACAGGCTGCATCCTTGTCCTGATTTTTCACACGGTAGAATTTCTGGGATACCAATGGAATCGTCAGTTCTTTTGCCGCTACTTTTACTATTTTTGCATCCTTCTGGAACCGGTCCGTGATCTCCAGGATCGGCTTCGGCATGGTAGCGGAAAACAGTGCGGTCTGGTGCTCTCCGGGAATCTGTCCCAAGATCAGCTCCATATCCTCACGGAAGCCCATGTTGAGCATCTCATCCGCTTCATCCAGTACCACCATGTTCACCAGATCCAGCTTAATGGTGCGTCTGCGCATATGGTCCATGACACGTCCCGGGGTTCCCACGATAATCTGTACGCCCCGCAGTCCCGCGATCTGACGGCTGATATCCTGTCCGCCGTAGACCGGCAGTACCTTAATGCCGTGCATGTATTTAGCGATTTTCCGCAGTTCTGCCGCAGCCTGGATTGCCAGTTCTCTGGTAGGACATAAAATAATGGTCTGTAACTTCTTCACATCGGGATTGATGTGCTGAATGGCCGGAATTCCGAAGGCCGCGGTCTTACCGGTACCGGTCTGGGCCTGTCCGATGATGTCCTCACCCTGTAATAAATAAGGAATCGCCTGCTCCTGGATCGGAGACAGCTTTTCAAATCCCATCTCACGAATGGCACGGACAATACGGTTGTCCAGCAACGGCTCGATGGAGGCAATGCCGTCCTGCGCTTTCACTTCTTCTACTGCTTCGTTCACTTCTTCATTTTCCAAAAAATAACTCACGAAATACTCCTTTAAATTCAAAATCGTGGCAACCTTCAGAACTTCATTCGCAAAATCGCATCTTCATGAAAATCACCTTGGTTCTGAATTGTTGCACAAAAAAAGAAATCATTGCGATGCGCTTCTGATTTCTTCCATCAAATCTCAACAACATTTCGTAGTATAGCACGGAAGCATTGAAAAAACAAGTGATTTCGTTTACCATATAATAAAAAGTAATGCTTCCAAAGCAGAATAACCTAAATTTCGCATTACTATTTATGCCGTTCGGCGGCAGAATGGAGATTTTATGATACAGACATTACACATCGTACCGGAATATAACGAAGAACTGATCTATCCCGCCATCTGCAAAAGCATGGAGGCGCTGCACATCGCCACAGATTTACGCCCGGAGATGAAGATCGTCATCAAGCCCAACCTCGTCATGGCGAAATCCCCGGATTTTCCCGCCACGACCCACCCTCTGGTCATAAAAGCTGTGATCAGGTGGCTGCGAGAGCAGGGCATGCAGCACATCACCATTGCGGAAAGTTCCGGCGGTCTCTACAATGCCGAAGCCATGAAACACGTATATCACGTATGCGGCATGGATACTCTGGGCGAAGGTGCTGAACTCAACATGGACTTTTCCGCACAGACCGTAAATTGTCCGGCAGGATTTAAAAATCACAGTTTCCACCTGATCACTCCTATCGTGGAAGCCGATTATATCATTAATATCTGTAAACTGAAGACCCATGCCATGACCGGCTATTCCGGCGGCATCAAGAATCTCTTCGGCACCATCCCCGGTCTGGAAAAGCCCCAGATGCACTACCGCTGGCCGGAGATCGAAGATTTCTCCAACATGCTCTTAGAACTGGCTCAGACCGTAGCTCCCAATCTCACCGTCATTGACGCCATTGATGCCATGGAGGGTAACGGTCCCACCGGCGGCACTTCGCATCCTTTGCATATGCTGCTGGCGGCAAAAGATTTCTATACCCAGGACTGCTTCGCCGCAAAACTTATGGGATTAGAACCTACAGAGATCGTCATGCTGCGTCAGGCACTGGAAAAAGGTCTGGCTCGCCCTAAGGAGTTGGCGCTTGTGGGAGATCCGGTTCCGGAAGGCTTATCTCCTTTTCAGAAGCCGGATACCATAAAATTAGATTTTACCAACGGTGTGCCGAAATTTTTACGCAAGCCTTTCATGTTCGTGGCTTCCCGACTGTTGAAATCCTATCCGCAGCTGACCCCGGAGAAATGCGTGGGATGCGGAAAATGTGCGGAAAGCTGTCCGGCACATGTCATCAGAATCGAAAATCGCAAGGCGAAATTCAAGAGAAAAGGCTGCATCTCCTGCTTCTGTTGTCAGGAAATGTGCCCCATGAAGGCTATCAGTGTAAAGAAAGCCCTGTAATTTCCTGCTTTTTGCTATTATTGTTCTAATTGCATACAAAATTTTTACAAAAATATCAAAAAACGTGTTGACAAAGTGGGACACGCATTGTATACTGAACAGGTCGGTTGCGAGAGCAACGAAATGGAATCTTAGCTCAGCTGGGAGAGCATCTGCCTTACAAGCAGAGGGTCATAGGTTCGAGCCCTATAGGTTCCATTCCAACTTCGGTTGGTCATATGGCGAGATAGCTCAGTTGGCTAGAGCATGCGGTTCATACCCGCAGTGTCGAGGGTTCGAATCCCCCTCTCGCTATTAGGTTAAAAGGGTCGGAAATGCTGATAAATACAGCGTTTCCGATTTTTTTGATTTCTCAAAGTATCAAATAATATGTTTACTTTTGTTTACTTCTGGATTTCTGACGGTGATAATGGTTAAACCAGAGTTTAAAATGCGCCGGTTTTCTCCTCTTAAAACCAGGGTTAAGAAGCCTAAAACAAAAGGTACGAAAGCTGACTCCGTGGAAAAAGTTACGGTTGCCGAACTTCTTCCCTCTTTGGAAAATACGGTTTTAAATAAAAATTAAACTTTAGCATCACCGCTTTCAGCATTCTGATAGACAAAGGAATTAGTGGTCATGGTGATTTCATCTAATATAGCCAGATTTCCGCTTTTCTTTATGCACATTGTTATTTAATAATTTGGACTTGCACACCGCCAAACCCGTTACTGTTCCAAAACAAACTGCTCTGTCTCAGGGTTCCACTTTAATACTGCTACGATTTCTTCAGAACTTATCAATTTATCCTCAGATGCCACAATAATCAAATCATCTACTATATCCATATAATAAAAAGATTCATCTCCAATGATCTTTAGCGCATCTATCGGAATTTCTACCCATTGACTGCCTTCGACAGCTAAAAGCTGAATTTCCTGTGTTGATATTCCTTGATATGTTGTGGTTTTTGATACCAATATTCTGCTTTGTCCGTCACTCGCTTGAATACAGTTTATAACTACTTTATCAGCCGCAAACTCCTTATATGCTACCATTTCTAATGAATCAGCATCTAAAAGGATACCCACCGTTTTATCCAATCCTGCAACATGAGGGGTATTCAAAATCTTGCATAACACGAATATTTCACTGGCATTATCTTGCGAGAAAGAACCAAAATCAATCCGAACTATAACAATATCTAATGCACTGATGTTACCTTCTTCGTAATTCTCTGCTACCTTTTCTATAATCCTGTTATTAAGCTCTGAGACCATATCAGCACTATCCCTGGATTTCGATATTCCACACGCATTGATGCACATCAGCATAAACAACACAAGAACAGAGACCGGCAAAACCTTATTTTTCATCTTACCCATACTCGTCTTAATCTCTTTCTGGCACATTTTCTATTTTAATGTGCAGGATATGATCCTGCAATCAGTGTAATAATACAACAAAATATTCGATGCGGAATCACCATTTTTTGCACGCAATGCGGCACCCATTTGACATAGCCCGTAACGATGTCCTCCTGCACCAGTTGCAATATCTGTGCAACTTACAGCTTTCAAATCAGGCTGCGTAATAGCTAAAAAACTCGCAATATACTTTTTCATTGCTTCCTCTTTTCTCTTCATAAAATACCTCTCTTTCTCGTCTGAACTTGTTTAATCTGCCTTCTGGTTAGAAATAAACAAATAACCATCATCCGTCTTTTGTAAAATGACCACCCATTGCCCCCCCTCATACTCTTTTTCGTATTTCAGTATGAGTTTGTTATTTGACTCCCAAGTTCCGGAAGTAACCATACACCAATCAAAATTCGAGTCTCCCATAATCAGATAGTAACTGTCATATTGCTCCAAATAATAGAAACTGTCCAAGCCTGTCTTTTTTGTCTCCGCCAGACTTATTCCCATTTTTTCCTGCAAAAAAGCATCCATTTCATTTGCTGTGATTTTTATGATATCCAAATACGGGGCATCACTACATAACTCTGTCAGCATTGACAGTTCATCCTCCGATACTTCGCCAAACGCTCCTCCAACGCCATTATAAAATAACTCAAACAAGTTAATTTCATCTGGTTGACTATACTCGCTGGATAACAGCATATTGTTCATGTTCGTTATGTCACCATTGAAAAATTCTGTGTTAAACACAGTAATTTCCTTTTCGGAAAGAGTACCGGAAGCCATCTGGCATCCTGAAAACATCAAAATCATAAAAGACAAGATAACCGATAATGCAAGTAAATCCATAACTTTTGTCAATATTTTCATTCAAAATCTCCTCCGTTTCACTTCTCAAATTTCTCGCCATTATAGACTCTTCATGGGCACCACTCCCATCCATAGTTGCAAAGCAGATTTCCCCACCTGCAATACACATTACATTTTTCTACAAACTGATAATTCTTTTCTGCCGATGTTGCCGTTTTAATTTCTCCATTAACACTACACGTCATTGTAACTCGATATGTACCTCTGGAAACCAGATATATTTCCAAGCCAGATGCTGTTATGGTATTGCTCGAATCTTCCCATGATTCCACATTGACCCAGCTACCAGAGACCTTTTCCTGGAACATAGCTTTTACATACATTTTTCAAATGATTTCTGCATTTCCCTATCAGCATTGTGATTACAACTATTAAAAATATTATATTTAGCTCCAAGAAGTAGCTATCCTTTTCAAATATAGTGCAAACTATTCCGATAAAAAAATCCAAGCATAAATATTTCATCAGCTTTATTTTAAAACACTTGTTCTCTTCTTCGTTTATCTCCCTGTTTCTGTTCTCAACTGGATATAACACATACACAAATACTTCCAGGGCGAATAATACAATAAGTGAAACAAATTCATGTAAACAGAGATTCTTAACTACAAGCAGAGTAGTAATATATGTTAAGCATGACAAAACAAAGCATATCCAGAATTTTTCCAAATGCAAACCACCTGCATAGGAACGCAATGGTGAGAAAATCACAAAGAAAAATAAAGAAAAAGAATAAGAGAAAAAATAAAGGAGAAAAAGCATGAAAAATCTGGAACAGTTTTTCGACATCATAGTAGTAGGCGCCGGCCACGCAGGCTGCGAAGCATCACTGGCATGCGCCCGCTTAGGGCTCAACACAGTCATGTTCACAGTCAGCGTAGACAGCATCGCCCTTATGCCCTGCAACCCCAATGTAGGCGGCAGCTCCAAAGGCCATCTCGTCCGTGAACTGGATGCTCTCGGTGGGGAAATGGGTAAAAACATAGACAAAACCTTCATCCAGTCCAAAATGCTCAACCAGTCCAAAGGCCCTGCAGTTCATTCCCTTCGTGCACAGGCCGATAAACAGGCCTACAGCACAGAAATGAGAAAGACACTGGAAAATACAGAGAACTTAACCATCCGCCAGGGTGAAGTGACCGAGCTTCTGGTAGAAGACGGGCACATCACCGGTGTAAAAACCTTCTCAGGAGCCACCTACCACGCAAAAGCTGTAGTCCTCTGTACAGGAACCTACCTCAAGGCCCGCTGCATTTACGGCGACGTCAGCAACTATACAGGACCGAACGGCCTTCAGGCAGCCAATTACCTTACGGATTCCCTGAAAAAGCTGGGGATCGAAATGTTCCGCTTCAAAACAGGAACTCCGGCCAGAATCGCCGGAAACACCATTGATTATTCTAAGATGGAAGAGCAGTTCGGAGATGAAAGAGTCGTACCGTTCTCTTTTTCCACAGACCCGGAAGCTGTACAGATCGAGCAGAAATCCTGCTGGCTGACCTATACAAACGAAAAAACACACGAGATCATCCGTGCAAATCTGGACAGATCCCCCCTTTATTCCGGAATGATCGAAGGAACCGGACCACGTTACTGTCCGTCCATTGAGGATAAAGTAGTTCGTTTTGCAGACAAAAAACGCCATCAGGTATTTATCGAACCGGAAGGTCTTTACACAAATGAAATGTACATCGGCGGAATGTCCAGCTCCCTGCCGGAGGATGTTCAGTACGAGATGTACCATTCCGTACCGGGTCTGGAGAACGCCAGGATTGTAAAAAATGCTTACGCTATTGAGTATGACTGCATCAATCCGCGCCAACTCTATCCCACACTGGAATTCAAAAAGATCAAGGGCCTTTTCAGCGGCGGACAGTTTAACGGAAGCTCCGGATATGAGGAAGCAGCCGCGCAGGGCCTCATAGCGGGAATTAATGCAGCTATGGAGGTAAAAGGCCGGGAACAGCTGATTTTGGACCGCTCAGAGGCATATATTGGCGTTCTCATCGATGATCTGGTAACAAAGGAGAACCATGAGCCGTACCGAATGATGACAAGCCGTGCTGAGTACCGTCTGCTCCTCCGCCAGGACAACGCAGATCTTCGTCTTCGCAAAAAAGGCTGGGAGGTCGGCCTGATCGATGATGAGACATACGATAAATTACAGGAAAAAGAGCGCCGGATCCAGGAAGAGATCGAGAGAGTGGAACATGCAACCGTAGGTGGTTCTGCAGAGGTACAGAGCCTTCTGGAATCTCTGAACAGTACCCTTCTGAAATCCGGAACCACCATTGCAGAGCTGATCCGTCGGCCGGAGCTTAACTATAAGGTGCTTGCACCCATCGATAAAGAAAGACCGGAGCTTCCGGAAGATGTATGTGAGCAGGTAGAGATCAACATCAAATATGATGGCTACATCCGCCGCCAGATGAAGCAGGTAGAGCAATTTAAGAAACTGGAGCAGAAAAAGCTTCCGGAAGACATTGATTACGAAGATGTAGGAAGCCTCCGCATTGAGGCACGCCAGAAGCTGGAAGCCTACAGACCGGTGTCCATCGGTCAGGCGTCCCGTATCTCCGGTGTATCCCCGGCTGACATTTCCGTGCTTCTTGTATATCTGGAAAGCAGATCCGGACATAAACACGGATAATACAACGAATAACAATAAAACACAGAAAATAAGAGAGGAAGCTGCATGTACAATTTAGAAATCCTGGAAAAAGGCTGCGAGGAGCTTGGGATCACACTCAGTGACACGCAGAAAAACCAGTTTATCCGATTCTACGAATATCTTGTAGAAAAAAACAAAGTCATGAACCTCACCGGTATCACAGAATTTGACGAGGTTCTCGTGAAACATTTCCTGGACAGCCTCTGCTGCGTCAAGGCTGTAGATATGGGTAAGATAAAAACCGTTATGGACATCGGAACCGGCGCCGGATTCCCGGGTGTTCCCCTGAAGATTGCCTTCCCGGAGGTAGAAGCCTGCCTTCTGGACTCCCTCAATAAAAGAGTAAAATTCCTGGAAGAAACCTTTGCGCTCCTGGGCTTGGAGGGGATTTCCGCCATTCACGGAAGAGCTGAAGAATATGCAAAAAACAAAGCCTACAGAGAAAAATATGATCTCTGCGTATCCAGAGCAGTATCCGGACTTGCAACCCTGTCTGAATACTGTCTCCCGTATGTAAAAGTCGGAGGGCTTTTTGTCTCCTATAAATCCGGTTCTGTAAAGGAAGAAGCAGAAGCAGCAGAGAAAGCAGTAAAGATCCTTGGTGGAAAGATCAGGGATATTCAGTATTTTGACCTTCCGGGATCTGAGATCGGCCGCTCCCTGGTCATTATCGAGAAGGTAAAAAATACCCCGGGCAAATATCCGAGAAAAGCCGGAACACCGCTCAGAGAGCCACTGGCATAAGATACCTCCTGTCGAACAAAGGCAAAATCTGTCCGACAGGAGATTTTTTTGTCCGGGAGTTTCACAAAATTATCACAAATTTATCCTACTTTTATCACAAATTACTTTTACACTATAATCCGATAGAGATGCCCCTGGATTCCCCCATTCTCTGTTTCATCCAGGGGCATTTTCTATTGGTGTTGAAAAGACGCCAGAGTCAAGGGCTTCAGTTTCAGGACCTTTTGCCTCTGGCATCTTATAAAATGGGAAATCGATAATTAAAAAAAGTATTTCCCTGAGAATAAAAGGAGGAGAGTAAAGTGATCGAAGTAAGTAATCTGGTCAAAAAGTATGGCGATCATACTGCAGTTGACCATCTTTCCTTTCAGATCGAAAAGGGGAAAATTTACGGATTCCTGGGCCCCAACGGTGCAGGAAAATCAACAACTATGAACATGATCACAGGATACATTGCTTCCACAGAAGGAAAAGTGATGATCGATGGTCATGATATTCTGGAGGAACCGGAGGCAGCCAAGAAATGTATCGGCTATCTGCCGGAAATGCCGCCGCTCTATTTTGACATGACTGTTTTTGAGTACATGAAATTTGCGGCTGATCTGAAAAAAATCCCAAGAAACCAAAAAGACAAGCAGATAAAAGAAGTCATGGATATGGTAAAGATCACAGACATGAAAGACCGTCTGATCAAAAACCTTTCCAAAGGTTATCGCCAGAGAGTGGGTCTTGCACAGGCAATCCTGGGATATCCTGAAGTGATCATCCTGGATGAGCCGACAGTAGGACTTGACCCGAAGCAGATCATCGAGATTCGTGACCTGATCAAAGGCCTGAAGCAGAAGCACACGGTTATCCTAAGCTCCCATATCCTTTCCGAGGTAAGAGCAGTGTGTGATTATGTTCTGATCATTTCCCATGGAAAGCTGGTAGCCAGCGATACACCGGATAATCTGGAACGTCTGGCAGCAGGCTCCAACAGCCTCCTTATGAAGGTAAAAGGCGAGAAAGACACGATTCGAAAAGCTCTGGAAACGATCGAAGGCGTAACCGGAGTGGAAATGTCCTATGACAGCGATGAAAAATTGTGGAAAACAAAACTTTCCATTCAGGAAAATGTGGATATCCGTGAAAAAGTCTTCTACGCTATGGCAAAAGCGAACTGTCCAATCTACGAGATGCAGGTTAAGAGAGTTTCCCTTGAGGATGTATTCCTTGAGCTTACCGAAGGAGAGAAAAAATCCGCCGGAAAACCGGAAAGCTCACAGTGGAAACCGGTAGAAGACAGATCATCGGAAGAAGAAAAAACTCAGGAAGAAAAAAACGGGGAACCAGAGAAGGCTTCTGATGAGAAAGAGGGGGATCAGTCATGACAGCGATTTTTAAAAGAGAACTGAAAAGCTATCTGACCTCCATGGTTGGATATCTCTTCATATTTTTTGTCCTGGTGCTGACCGGAATTTATTTTTCCGCATATCAGCTTTCAGGCGGCTATTCAAAATTTGAAACTACCTTAAGTGCACTGACCTTTGTGTTCCTGATCGGTGTGCCGATCCTTTCCATGCGCGTACTTGCAGAAGAGCGCAAGCAGAAAACGGATCAGCTTCTTCTGACCGCACCGGTATCCGTATGGGATATCGTATTTGGAAAATATCTTGCACTGGTAGCTGTGTTTGCCATTCCGGTCGTGATCATGTGCGTTTATCCTCTGATCATGAGTAAGTTCGGAACGATTTCCTATGCTTCCGCATACACCGGAATCCTGGGATTTTTCCTTCTGGGATGCGCGAATCTGGCGATCGGTGT
>ENA-OUQS01002511-OUQS01002511.1-human-metagenome-genome-assembly--contig:-NODE-2511-length-11444-cov-61.704715_pt1 | contig 11444 bp, 8 predicted proteins | sample MGYA00248463_ERZ548848 | MGnify/ENA primary metagenome ERZ548848 (study PRJEB26491, sample SAMN04978192) | human metagenome | host: Homo sapiens | study: EMG produced TPA metagenomics assembly of the... | reverse complement strand
GGCTGAAGGATATGCATTGTGAAATGTTTCAGCCGGAAAATATCCTTCAGAAAAACCAATTCCCTAAGAACTGGAAGAACACCGGTCCGGCTGAAGGATTCCAATCCCGGCTGAAGGATTCCCGAGCCCAATTCTTCAGCCGAAAAGCCGACGGGCAGGGCATTTGCGAGCAGGCTGAAAGATTTGAAGGATTTTTCAAGGTACTCTATATAGAGTATTATGAACGACCATATCTCACTGAAAAAAGTAAGATATCTTCGTGGAACATGTACGTGGTGTTACTTTGCTCGGAAACATATCTTACTTTGTCCACGAAGATATCTTACTTTTCTTTACAACAATACAGACCTCATTGCCGCCAAGCTAAAACAATAATACCAAAGCTTATCGCCAACCGAGGTGCCTCTAAACCGTTATCTCTGTTTCAAAGGCACATATTCCAGTTCTTCCAACACATTCTTGTATGCCGGACGAATAATGCGTTTTCCTTCAAAATTCAGCTCCTCATTGCGGTGTGCGCACCACCCCACGATACGAGCCATCGCAAACAAAGGTGTAAATATTTCCTGTGGCAGACCAATCATTTCATATACGAAACCTGAATAGAAATCGATATTACTGGACACCGTCTTGCCATTATTCTTAATCTTTCCGAACATAGCGATGGCACGTTCTTCCAACAATTCCAGGAAAGCAAATTCTTCTTCCTTGCCTTTTTCTTTTGCCAAATCACGAGCCAATTCTTTCAACAAGATGGCACGAGGATCGGATATCGTATAGACCGCATGACCGATACCATAAATCAGACCGGACTTATCATACGCTTCCTTATTCAACATACGGGTAAAGTAAGTATCAATTTCGTCCACATTGGTCCAATCCTTGATATTTTCCTGCAAATGATGGAACATATCCGCCACCTGGATATTTGCCCCTCCATGAAGCGGACCTTTCAACGAGCCGATACCTGCGGCTATGGCCGAATAAGTATCCGTACGGCTGGACGAAACTACACGGACGGTAAAAGTAGAGTTATTACCACCTCCGTGTTCAGCCTGAAGTACCAACAGCAAATCAAGCGTGCGCGCATCAAGTTCCGTATAATCCTTTTTCAACATATACAGGAAGTTTTCTGCGATAGACAGTTTTTCACGCGGATGACGGATATGCAACGAACGACCATACGTGGCATGGCGCAACATGTTATAAGCGTATGCAATAATGGTCGGAAACTTGGATATCAAGTCAATGCTCTGACGCATCAGGTTATCACGCGAAGTATCATCCGCCTGCGGGTCAAAACGGTACATTTCAAGCACGCTACGGGCCAGAATGTTCATAATGTTATTTCCCTCCAACTCAATGATATTCATTTTGGTCTTCTGTTCCAACGGAGTATTGTCATTAATCAACTCACAGAAAGACGCCAACTCTTCCTTGTCAGGCAAATGACCGGACAATAACAGATAAGCCACCTCCTCAAAACCAAAACGTTTCTCCTTAATGATACTATGTGCCAAATCTTCCAAATCATACCCACGATAGAAAAGTTTGCCGGGAATCGGCTTCAATCCTCCGCCGGGAATACGTTCATACCCTACTACATTGCCTATCTTGGTCAACCCTACCAAAACACCGGTGCCATCTTCGTTACGCAATCCGCGCTTTACATCAAACTTCTTGAACAATTCGTTCTCAATCCGGGTTGCATTCTTCATATCCTCGGAGAGTTTGTAAATGATATATTCTTTCTTCATATCCGTGAATTTTTAGGAGTTTATTCTTTCTATTATTTCTTTTGTAAATGCCGACGTGCCAAGCGAGACACCTCCGGGCATAAAACGGGCAAGGTCATGTGTGGCACGTCCCTCGCCAAAACTGGATTCCAAGGCATTCACTATCAGCTCCGCCGCCTTATTCCAGCCAAAATGTTCCAACATCATGACAGCCGAGAGGATTAATGAACAAGGATTCACCACATCCTTTCCGGCAATATTGGGAGCCGTACCGTGAGTCGCTTCAAAAATGGCATGACCGGTATTGTAATTGATGTTCGCTCCGGGAGCAATTCCGATGCCGCCTACCATGGCAGCCAACTGATCCGAGATGTAATCTCCGTTCAAATTCAAGGTAGCCACCACCGAATATTCTTCGGGAATCAATAACGTATTCTGCAAGAATGCATCGGCTATGCAGTCTTTTATCACCAACTTGCCTGACGCAATGGCATCTCCGAATTCACGTTCCGCCAGTTCATATCCCCATTTCTTGAAGCCGCCTTCAGTAAACTTCATGATATTTCCTTTATGCACCAACGTCACTGACGGCAAGCCATGCTCCAAAGCATATTTACATGCCGCACGTACCAGACGTTCCGTTCCTTCTTTGGACACCGGTTTCACGCCAAACGAAGAACTTTCGGGAAAGCGCACTTTAGCCACTCCCATTTCATCATGCAAAAAACGATAAAACTTCTCAGCTTCCGGCGTACCTGCTTCCCATTCTATACCTGCATAAATATCTTCCGTATTTTCGCGGAAAATATGCATATCCACCTTCTGAGGCTCTTTCACCGGAGATACCACTCCGCTGAACCAACGTACGGGGCGCAGACACACATACAGATCCAGCGTCTGACGCAAAGCCACATTCAAGGAACGGATACCACCTCCTACCGGAGTAGTCAACGGACCTTTTATGCCCACACCATATTTCTTGAAAGCCTCCATCGTCTCATCCGGCAACCAGGAACCTGTTTCGTTGAAAGCACGTTCACCTGCCAGCACTTCTATCCATTCTATTTCGTGTTCGCTGCCGTATGCCTTTTTCACGGCTGCATTCACTATGGCTTGCATGGAGGGAGTGATTTCTACTCCCACTCCGTCTCCTGTAATATAAGGTACTGTCTTTTTCATCTTTTATCTTGCATTTAGAGCAGAGCCGGCACGGAACCAACCTATCTGCTGTTCATTATAAGTATGCTGTACTTCAAAACGATCCTGAGTGCCATCTTCATGGTGTAAAGTCACAGTCAGATTTCTTCCGGGAGCAAAGTCCGCCAATCCGCTGACGGTAATCAAATCATGTTCTTGAATCTTGTCATAGTCCGCTTTGTCTATAAAAGTCACCGCCAGCATTCCCTGCTTCTTCAGATTCGTTTCATGGATGCGGGCAAAACTCTTCGCCAAAATAACCTTTACATTCAGAAAACGAGGCTCCATAGCAGCATGTTCACGACTGGAACCTTCTCCATAATTTTCCTCCGCAACTACCATAGACCCGATGCCTTGCGCTTTATACTGCTTAGCCGCGCCCGATACACTCTCATAGGTATTTGTCAATCGGTTCCACACCTTGTTCGTTTCACCATTGAAAGCATTCACCGCCCCCATCAGCATATTATCCGAAATATTTTCCAGATGACCACGGAAACGCAGCCACGGGCCTGCCATCGAAATATGGTCTGTGGTACATTTACCTTGAGCCTTAATCAGTAAAGGCATATCCGTAAAATCCTTTCCATCCCATGCCGGAAACGGAGCCAATAACTGCAAACGCTGTGAGTCAGGATTCACCTTAATTTCTACCTGTGCACCGGCAGGAGCCAAATAACCGGGATTACCTTGAGTGAAACCTGCCGACGGCAATTCATCTCCCTCGGGAACGCTCAATTTCACCTTCTCGCCTTCTTGATTTATCAACGTATCTTTCAACGGATTGAAACATAAATCACCGGCAATAGTCAGAGCCAATACCAATTCAGGAGAAGCCACAAATGCATGTGTATTCGGATTACCATCGGCACGTTTGGCAAAATTACGGTTGAAAGAAGTGACAATCGAGTTCTTGCGGACAGGATCATCGGTATGGCGTTTCCACTGTCCGATGCACGGACCGCAAGCATTCGCCATAATAGTAGCCCCAATCTTTTGGAAAGCATCAATCATCCCGTCACGCTCGGCGGTAGCTCGAATCTGTTCAGAACCCGGATTGACAATCAAAGGAGCAGCCACAGCCAAATGTTTTTCAGCTACCTGACGGGCAATGGAAGCAGCCCGACTTAAATCCTGATAAGATGAATTGGTACATGAACCTATCAGCCCGACTTCCATCTTACGCGGATAACCATTAACCAATACCTTTTCGGCAAACTCTGAAATAGGTGTTGCGGCATCCGGTGTAAACGGCCCGTTGATATAAGGTTCCAACTCGGACAAATTAATTTCAATCACACGGTCGTAAAAAGCAGAAGGATTGGCAACAACCTCAGCATCGGCACGTAAATCATTTGCCACTTTTCCGGCCATCTCTGCTACAGACTCTCTTCCGGTAGCTTTCAGATACACAGCCATCCGATCGTCATAGGGGAACAAGGATGTAGTAGCCCCCACCTCTGCACCCATATTGCAGATAGTAGCCTTACCGGTTGCCGAAAGTGAAGCTGTCCCTTCTCCAAAATATTCTATAATGGCATTCGTTCCACCTTTCACGGTCAGAATACCGGCCAATTTCAGAATCACATCCTTTGGCGAAGCCCATCCATTCAAGCTTCCGGTCAAATGAACTCCAATCAGTTTCGGCATCTTTAACTCCCATTCCATACCGGTCATTACATCCACAGCATCGGCACCACCGACTCCGATTGCCACCATTCCCAATCCTCCGGCATTGGGGGTATGAGAATCCGTCCCCACCATCATTCCCCCGGGAAAAGCATAGTTTTCGAGTACCACCTGATGAATGATTCCTGCTCCCGGTTTCCAAAACCCGATACCGAAACGCGAAGAAACATCTCGTAAGAAATCGTATACCTCACGGTTGGTTTCCGTAGCCGTTGCAATATCCGGGCCCGCTCCTTTATATGCCTGAATCAAATGGTCACAATGCACAGTAGAAGGTACGGCAGCGGAATCCTTTCCTGCATTGATAAATTGCAACAATGCCATTTGCGCCGTCGCGTCTTGCATAGCCACGCGGTCGGGACGGAAATTCACATAGTCCTCGCCACGTTCATAATTCTTCAGTTGAGCATCATCATAAAGATGTGTATACAGAATTTTCTCAGCCAATGTCAGCGGACGCTGCAACACGGCTCTTACCCGACCTATCTTCTTTTCGAAAGAAGCATAAAAGGCCTTTAACATGTCCAAGTCATATACCATACCTTTTACCATTTATAATTATTACAGTTTTAAATCTATTTTATTTTTGGCAATATAGGAATAATATTTGAATTCTTGTGTAATCTATAATACGTTTAACAAAATAAAACATAAAGTCCTACCTAAAGGATTATTATTATCTTTGCAATTCTTATAGAAAAAAGCATCATTATGAACCAACATATACCCCTTTCTAATATAATTAACAAACTACAACGCAAAGAGTTGTTACTAAAATTAGAATATGATTACGAAAAAGAGACTTTCAGGCAACAGACTGAAGCTATGGGCATCGGGCGCAAAGTGAAACGGGGTATGTGCTGGTATCCTATATCGGCAGGCAGAAGCTATTATAACTCATTGAATCAATTGGTTGTAGAAGTTGAAAGGCAAGAAGACAAAGACATAGAACATGTATTTGAATTCGGCCGTCCGGTATGCTTTTTTACGCAAAATGCATCAGGCCAATTACATTATTTCAATTTTACGGCAACTGTCAACTACGTGGACGAAGACCGAATGGTAATCGTTCTCCCCTCGGCAGATGCATTGCTCAGCATACAGGCAACCGAGCGACAATTGGGAGTACAGCTTTATTTTGATGAAACCAGTTACCGGTTGATGTTCGAAGCGTTGGGACAAGTCCTCAAGGCAAAAGGGAATCGTCTGGCAGAGTTACGTGAGATTTTTCATGGCAACCAAAAGGCGGAAACTTTCAGTTTCGGCTTCACCCGTTTCCCCTGGTTAAACAATACGCAGGAGGAAGCAGTAAATAAAGTGATGCATGCCAAAGATGTTGCTATAGTCCACGGTCCGCCCGGAACCGGTAAAACTACCACATTGGTAGAAGCCATTTACGAGACCCTTCACCGGGAAAATCAAGTCATGGTGTGTGCACAGAGCAATATGGCTGTCGATTGGATTAGCGAGAAACTGGTGGACCGGGGTGTTCCCGTTCTCCGTATTGGTAATCCCACCCGCGTCAATGACAAAATGCTTGCTTTTACCTATGAACGCCGTTTTGAAAGCCATCCCGATTATCCGCAATTATGGAGTATCCGAAAAGCAATACGCGAGCTCTACGGACGTTCGCGCAAAGGAGCGGAACGTGAGAATATCCGACAGAAAATAAACTCACTGAAAGACCGTGCCACCGAACTGGAAATTCGCATCAACGAAGCATTGTTCGGCGAAGCACGTGTGATAGCCTGCACACTGGTAAGTTCCGCCAACCGAATATTGACAGGACGCAAATTCAGTACCTTATTCATAGACGAAGCCGCACAAGCTCTAGAACCTGCCTGCTGGATTGCCATCCGCAAAGCAGACCGTGTCATTCTGGCCGGTGATTATTGCCAGCTTCCTCCTACCATTAAATGCATGGAAGCAGCTCGTGGAGGATTAGACCGGACACTGATGCAGGAGATTGCAGACAACAAACCCGACACTGTATCCTTGTTAAAGGTACAATATAGAATGAATGACGAAATTATGCGTTTCTCTTCAGAATGGTTCTATCAGGGTGAACTGAAATCAGCTCCCGAAGTAAAATATCGGAGTATATTGGACTATGACACACCGATAGAATGGATAAATACGGAAGGAATGGAATGCAACGAAGAGTTTGTGGGTGAAAGCTTCGGCCGTATCAATAAAGAGGAGGCGGCACTCTCCATTTCCCAACTCACCAACTATATCAATAAAATAGGTAAAGACCGTTTTCTGGAAGAACGGATTGATGTGGGACTGATTTCTCCTTATAAAGCACAAGTACAATATCTCCGTCAACTGATAAAACGAGATGCTTTCTTCAAGCCTTACCGACACCTTATCACCATCAATACGGTAGATGGTTTTCAGGGACAGGAACGAGACGTTATCCTCATCAGTTTAGTACGTGCAAATGAAGAGGGACAAATTGGTTTTCTAAATGACTTGCGACGAATGAATGTAGCAATTACACGTGCACGCATGAAACTTATTATATTAGGAGATGCCTCTACGCTGACGAAACATCCGTTTTATAAGAAGTTATACGAATATATCTTGGCGCTGCAAGAATAAAAGAAGGAGGGCAGAACTCCATGACACTCTTTTTCAGATTGTCATTCGTTTTGCTCTCCTTAAATATTTTTTATTAAAGCACGTTCTTCATTCCTCTACTTGATTTCCCGTTATCGGAACAAATAATATTCAGAATCACAAAAGAAGGGAAGCTCTCAGTTGTGGCATAATTTCAAATAATTATTAAGACAATTTACTCATAAACTTCTCTTTGTCCACAATATAACGTACATGTGTACCTTCTCCAATCACGCCCTTGCTATCTTGCGCCCGCACTTCAAAAGTAAGTTTTCTGCCTTCCACCTCTTTTAATACGGCAGTAGCCGAAACCGTGTCTCCCACAGCCGAGGGCTTGATATGAGTAGTGTTCATCATGGCCCCTACTGTAGTGGAACCTTCAGGCAACTCATCTGCCACGGCACTCATGGCAGCATTCTCCATCAACGCCACCATAGCGGGAGTGGCAAACACATTCAAATCGCCGCTACCCATGGTGGCAGCTACATTTTCTTTTGAAACGACAACAGTCGAAGTATAAGTTAATCCTGTTTCCATCATGCTATTTTTTATTCTAAATGCAAATGTAACTGAATATCGTATATCATACAAATCTATTTTTCCACATTCATCTTTTACTCTCTCATCAAAATCACAAAAAATGTATAACAGAAATACAAATTCACACTTCAACTGCCTGCCACAAAAATCATAATGTTTAAAAACCCCAAAGCTGTCCGGCCCTATGAAACATCCGCCTGTTTACCTAGCATAGCCTAGGGGATAATAAAATTACAACCAAACGCCGTCCTTATCTATCTTTACTTTAAGCTCTTTATCGATCTGTTTGTTTTCCAAATCAAGTATATACCATTCATTATCAGGTGTCACCACATAATCAGCATCATCTATCACATAATCTGAATATTTTTCCATAACCGATTTTTTTACCGCTTCCGGTAAATTTGCCACCTGTACATCCCAGCTTGTTCCCATCCATTCGTTCCGCTCATTGAAATAAACCTCTTTCTCTCTGTTTTCATCTAAAATAGTAACTTCCTGCAAACCTTTTTCACGTTCTATTTCTACAATTGTCGCATTGGGATATTTCTGCTTGACAATAGCTATAATGCCGTTTGCATCAGGCTGCGGCAAATAATCATCATAATCTTCTTCGTGTCCGGTATCTACAACAGTTTTTACCAATATACCTGTAGACGAATAAAACAAATCCAGCTCGGATTCTCCTTTCTCCACCTCAATGACATAAAGAGTTTCCATTCCCTCACGAGTCAACTTATCCACATCATCCACCCGCCAATCAGCATATTTGCCTGCTTTATGGGCAGCAAGTACAGGTTCGGGAAGATTTTCATAACGAACATCTGTTTCTGTCATATACCAGGCAGCCGATAACGGATTGAACCATGCAGAATGCTCTCCACCATCCCAATAAAAATCTGCTACAGCATAATCACCTTTCAGCTCCCATTCCACGTCTTTGGCTTGCGGATATTTTGCATTAAATGCAGCCTGTACTTCTTTTGAAACCAAATGTGTGTTTTCAGGAACATCACTATTGTCATCATCACTACAACCACTAAAAGTTAGTGCAGCAAAAGCTGCGAAAAATAAAAATAACATCCAATTCTTTTTCATAATTACATTGTTTTATAGTTTCTTTTTGATGCAAAATTCTTATAGGATTCTGAAAAGAAACTGAAATCATAGAGAAAAGTTCAAAAGACATTCGTCAAACAGCAAATAACAGAAAAACCATACCTAACAGCCCATTTGCACTGAAATGACCTTAAAGCCCCCGATACCTACTTTTAAATTCTTATAAAAGAAGAACTAATAAAGACAAAACAAAATCTCTTCCGAGGTTTTTATTACCTTTGCAATCCTATTTGAACAGAAACGAAAAAAAATATGATAGTTTGTATTGCCGAAAAACCTTCCGTAGCCCGTGACATAGCGGATGTACTGGGAGCAAAAACCAAAAAAGACGGATATATAGAAGGAAACGGATATCAGGTTACCTGGACATTCGGACACCTCTGTACTTTGAAGGAGCCTCATGAATACACTCCCTCATGGAAAGCATGGAGTCTGTCCAGCCTTCCTATGATTCCACCTCGTTTCGGCATTAAGCTAATCAGCGATCCGGGCATTGAAAAACAATTTCGTATTATAGAAGGACTGATGCAAAATGCCGATGAAATTATAAATTGCGGTGATGCCGGCCAGGAAGGAGAACTTATTCAACGATGGGTCATGCAGAAAGCAGGAGCACACTGCCCGGTGAAACGTCTATGGATTTCATCCTTGACTGAAGAAGCCATACGCGAAGGATTCAGCAAACTAAAAGATCAAAAAGAATTCCAACCTTTATACGAAGCCGGATTAAGCCGTGCTATCGGCGATTGGGTATTGGGCATGAACGCCACCCGGCTCTATACCTTAAAGTACGGACAAAACAGACAAATTCTATCGATAGGACGGGTGCAGACTCCGACTTTGGCACTGATAGTAAAGCGTCAGCAAGAAATAGAGAACTTCACTCCTCAACAATATTGGATACTGGCTACTTTATACCGGGAAACCACATTCTCTGCCATCATCCGCAAAAGCGATGAGGAACTGGCTCAGGAAGAAAGCGATGCTAAAGAGAACCCCAAGAAAGCCAAAAAGGCTGAAGGGAACAGGGGAATTCCTCCCATCACCGATCTTGCTACCGGACAGGCACTTATGGAACGTATCAAAAATGTTCCTTTTACCGTGACAGAAGTAGCAAAAAAACAAGGCACAGAAGCACCTCCCCGTCTTTTTGACCTGACTTCCCTACAGGTGGAATGTAACAAAAAATTTGCTTATTCAGCTGACGAAACTCTAAAACTTATCCAGTCATTGTATGAAAAGAAAGTGACTACTTATCCTCGTGTAGATACTACTTTCTTAAGCGATGACATCTATCCCAAATGTTCCAATATCTTGGCGGGACTAACTCCATATACAGTATTTACCGCTCCGTTGGCAGGACAAAAGCTCATCAAGTCCAAAAAAGTATTTGACAATTCAAAAGTAACGGATCACCATGCCATTATTCCTACGGGACAACCTCCTGTAAATCTGACAGAAATGGAGAAACGGGTATTTGATTTGGTAGCACGCCGCTTTATTGCCGTATTCTATCCCGACTGCAAGTTTGCCACTACTACCGTAATAGGCGAAGCTGACAGTATAGAATTCAAAGCCACAGGAAAACAGATTCTAGATCCCGGATGGCGCGTTATCTTTGCCAAACCACAAACCAATCTGCCAGAAGGTATGACCGATCCCGATGCAGAAGCCCGTGAAAATGACGAAGAACACTCCTTGCCCGCTTTTGTGAAAGGAGAAAGCGGGCCGCATCTGCCCAAACTGGACGAGAAATGGACACAACCCCCACGGCCATATACAGAAGCAACTTTACTACGCGCTATGGAAACTGCCGGTAAGCTGGTAGATAATGACGAGCTACGCGATGCATTAAAAGAAAATGGAATAGGACGTCCGTCTACACGTGCAGCCATTATTGAAACCCTATTTAAACGCCATTATATCCGTAAAGAACGTAAAAATCTGATCGCAACCCCTACCGGAATAGAACTGGTGGGACTAATTCGCGAAGAACTGTTGAAATCCGCCGAATTAACGGGAATATGGGAAAAGAAACTACGTGAAATAGAAAAGAAAAGCTATGGTGCAACGACTTTTCTAAATGAATTAAAGCAAATGGTAAGTGAAATAGTACACAGCGTTTTAAGTGATAATACAAACCGCCGCGTCACCACAATAGAGGAAACAGCAACGAAAACTGCAACAACCGCTACGGTCAAACAGCCGAAAAAAAAGGCAGGGACCTCACGAAAAAACGCTTCTTCAGCCACGCCCGCTCCCACTATCCCATCCGATAACGAATTGGTGGGAAAATCCTGCCCGCTATGTGGCAAAGGAACGATTATAAAAGGAAAAACCGCGTATGGCTGCTCAGAATGGAAAAACGGGTGTACCTACAGGAAGCCTTTCTGATAATCACATTTTCCTTGTACGAAGCCAAACAAATTTGTATATTATAGAATACAAACAAGTCTGTACCCGGAGAAGCATTGCGCCAGTCTATGAAGGGATATTCAGTAAATGTCTCTAAAAAATAAGATGGCATATGAAGATGATAGG
>ENA-OUQS01002503-OUQS01002503.1-human-metagenome-genome-assembly--contig:-NODE-2503-length-11472-cov-3.530787_pt1 | contig 11472 bp, 8 predicted proteins | sample MGYA00248463_ERZ548848 | MGnify/ENA primary metagenome ERZ548848 (study PRJEB26491, sample SAMN04978192) | human metagenome | host: Homo sapiens | study: EMG produced TPA metagenomics assembly of the human... | reverse complement strand
GCCAAAATTGATGCTGATCAATATAAATATGGATCAGCTATCCGGGAGTTCAGGCGTAAAGGGCAATGCTTCTGGGGAGCTTGCGAGCGAATGCGCATGCTTAGCCGTCAGCATCTTTTGATGGCGGAAATAGAGCCAGGTGAGTGCTACGGTCGTCACGGCCCAGCTGATGGGATAAACGATCATGAGCGTATCAAACGTCGGATCTGCGGCGAAAACCGTATAGACCCAGACGATGCGGATCGAGCAGATGCAAAAGAGCGTCACCATCGCAGGCGGCATGGAATAGCCGTAGCCGCGCATTGCATCCGAAACGGTTTCCATCACCACGCTGATGGGTTCGGCCAGCACGACGAGGAGAATGCGTGTAATGGCAATTTCCATCACGGCTTCACTGTGCGTAAAGAGGCCGAGGATGCTTCGTTCGAAAATGAGCACAACCGCGATCATCATCACGGAAGCACAGAAATTGAGCCCCATTGACACCCAGGTAGCCCGTCTGCATCGCGCCAGATTACCCGCGCCGTAGTTCTGACTCACGAAGGTGGTTGCCGCCAGACCGAACGCATTGATAAAGCAGTACACATTGATCTCAATCGTGAATGCGGCTACTGAGCCCGCCATCACGTCCGCTCCCAGGCTGTTGATAGCCGCCTGAATGATGAGGTTGGAGAACGAAAAGACCGCCCCCTGAACGCCTGCGGGCCAACCGATGCGGATGATCGAACGCAGCGACACGGCGTCTGGCTTCAGAAGCCGGCGAAGTTCAAGTTTGAGCGGTCCCGTCATGCGGCATTCGCGCCAGAAAAGAATCCCCGCGGCAAGTGCATTGGCGAGAACGGTGGCAAAGGCCACGCCCCCAGTGCCCATGTCGCAGACCAACACAAAAAAGAGATTGCCGGCGATATTGAAAATCGTGGCAAAGCAGAGCGCCCAAAGCGGCGTTTGCGTATCCCCTTGACTGCGATAAACAGCGGCCAAAAAGTTGTAGACCGCAATGAAGGGCATGCCCAGCAGGTAGACCCGCAGGTAAAGTTCAGAATCGGCCTGCACCGACTCGGGCACTTCAAGGCAGGCGATGATCCAGTCCGCCCCGATTTCGCCCGCGATTGCCATGACCACGCCGAAGACAACCGCCACATAAAAAGCCGTGTGAACGCCCCTGCTCGCCCGCTCTTCATCGCGCATGCCTAAGGCTTGAGCGACCACCACATTTGCGCCGAGCGCGAGTCCCATACAGAGACTCACGATTAATCCGATGATCGGGACGTTGTTGCCTACGGCCGCCATGGCCTCGTCTGATACAAAGTGCCCGAGTACGGCGACGTCGGCGGCGTTGTAGAGCTGCTGGAGCACGCCGGTAAAGGCGAGCGGCAGCGCAAAGAGGATCATCTTGTCCCAGATGGATCCGCTGAGCATGTCTAATTTGCGAGTTCTGCTCATAAGCGAAAGATAAGAGCGCAAAAGAAAGCAAGCGCCCTGCTGACGGCGGATTCAGCAGGGCGGCTGCGAAAGGACTTATTTTAAAGGGAGCTCGGTATCTTTCGGTATCCGCAAAAGATCTCAGCTCCCCCTATTCCAGTGCTCTGTCGGACGATTGAGTTGGACCTGAAGTTCTTCCGGATCTTGCCCGAAATTCGTGAAGGCCCTTGTGCATTCATTAAAAATCGTAATGACGCGATTGAGGGGTGCAGTATCGGCGGATCCAAAAGGATTGTCCGATGCAGTCCTTCGAGGCAGCCGAGCTTCGCGGGAAAGTTCGCACGAAGCTCGGATTCCTTCAAGTTTCACGCGTAGCGAATGAGCGAGAGCAGAAGGACAGCGGCGAACCCCGAAAGGAGCGGCACGCAGGTGCGCTTTACCACCATGAGCGGGTTCACCTTCACCACGGCAGCAACGATGATCACCACGGCAGCCACGGGCGAAGCCGCGCGGATGACGTTGGAGGTGAGCTGCATGGGGAGTGCAACCATAATCGGATCGATGCCCGCTTTGTCGGCGATTTGCGGAATGAGTTCAATGAAGGAATAGAAAACCGCGTTGCCCGAGCCGCTCACGAATGTGATGAGTGCGGTGATGCCGGAAAAAACGAGCATCAGACCGGCGCCGGCATTTTCTACGCCCGTGACCAGACCCGAGATGGCATCGATGAGTCCCATGGCCTTCAAGCCGGCCACCATCGTCGAGGCTGCGACGATAAGCACCACCACTTTCGAAAAGCCGTCGCCCATGCCGTTGAAAAAGGTTGACACGTCCTTCATGGCGGCTTTGACGTCGCGGCGGCGGATGGTTTCCGCAATGAAGGCGAGCGCAAAAGAAAAGAGCGTGATTTCAACGAGCCCGACCTTCGCGTGCTTAAAGAAGGCCCAGAAGAAGATCGTGAGTGCGAGCGGCAGCACGGGGAAAACGGCGTACCACGCGGGCGCGTCGGCATTGACTTGGCGAAGTTCCGACTCATCCACTGCGGCGCAGACTCCGCCTTCGGCACGGTCGAGGTGCTTCTGCCAGAAATAATGCACGATGCCCATCACGATGATCGCCGGAATGGAGATCACAGCGTGATGGTAAAAGACATAGTCGACCACATGATCAAAGCCGAGCACACGGGCTGCGACCACATTGTCTCCGCCTAAAGGCGTCGGCACGATGGTGGCCGTTGTGGCAATGACGCCGGCAGCGGTGAGCGGCGTCATCTTGGCGGCTTTAAGCACCGGATAGAGCGTTGCCATCAGAATCACGGCAAGCGACGCAGCGCTCGGGATGATGATGGAGAGGAGCGTCCCCAGCCAGAACACCAAGGGCACCAGGATGTAGGGAGACTTCACGGCTGCGAGCGGGCGGCTCAGGAGTTCGATCACCTTGTCATTGGCGCCGATTTTGGACATATAGGCAGCAAAGCCGAAAAGCGTCAGGATGATGAGACCCGCGTTGGCGTACTGCTTGATGAAAAGATCCTTGACGGCCTTGAAAGGATCCGCCCAGGCTAGTCCGGAGGCATCTTTGCCCGCCAAAACGTCACTCCCCATGATGAGCGCGGCGTACATCAAGAGGAAGCCGGCCGCAAAGAGCACGACTTTGGCATCGTAGTTTTTGGCAATCGCCCAGCCGGCGAGCACGAGGATGAGAATGGCGAAAATAGTGGCGAACATGACGGCGTTCGGGCAGTACGTTGGAGGAATCGTGCTGGGTGGGTCAAGAGCGCTCCGCGCACGACGAAAAAAGGAAAGCGGCGATTCTCTCGCAAATTGACTTGAGTCTCAAGTGCGGAGAAATCATGAAGCGCGTAATCGTTTACCCGAGGCCTTGACCAAACGGAAACGTTCGTCTATAGATTGTGCCTCCCAACACTTAAAAGAATGACCCGTATGCGCAGCACCAACCCCGGCTTTGTCCCAGACTCCCCCTTCACCCGCGAACTCACCGCCAAGCAGCTCGCCTTTTTTTCCGCTTTTCCAAAGGCTGAACTTCACTGTCATCTTCTCGGCACGACGAGCCGGGAAACCTTCATTGACCTTGTCCGCGATTCCGACGCTCCGATTTCCATGGCTGAAATCGAAGGCTTTTACACCCGCGGCGAAAAGCCCGTGGGGGTGCTGCGCATCTTCCGCGCACTGGAATCGTCGATCCTGAAGAAACCCGAATATTTAAAGCGCATTACGCTCGAGCACCTCGAACGCACGGCTGCTCAGGGCGTGCGATACATTGAACTCTTCTGGAACTGGACCGGCCTCAAGCACTTCATGACCTATGCCGAAGGTCAGGACGCTATTGTGGCCGGCCTGATCGAAGGCGAAGAAAAATACGGCATTGTCGGCCGCCTCGTGCCGTCGATTGACCGCGAAGCGCTCCCGGAAGATGCTGTTGAACTGGTGCGTGAAATGACCGCTCACCGCTCGCCTTGGGTTATCGGTCTGGGGATCGACTACCGCGAAACGCTCCACGAACCCGAAAATTTCTGGAAAGCCTATCGACTGGCGCGCGATGCCGGCTTTAAATTGACCGCGCATGCGGGCGAATTCGGCGAACACTGGCGCAATGTGGAAACCGCCATGGATCTCCTCGAGTGTGAGCGAATCGACCACGGCTACACGATCACAGACAATCCGGAGCTCGCAGAGCGCGCTGCGGATCAGGGCATCCCTTTTGCCGTGGTGCCGACCAATTCCTACTATCTGCGCACTTTCACGGATGAAGAATGGGCGGTAAAGCACCCGATCCGCCGCATGGTCGAACTCGGTCTCAAGGTCTTTCCCAACAGCGATGACCCGACGATGCACCATATCTCCATTTCCGAGAGCTGGCTTTTGATGATGAATTGGCTGGGATTTTCGCTTGCTGATCTGCGCGGATTCTTAGTGAACAGCATTGATGCGGCATGGGTTGACGATGAGACGAAGACCGTCTGGCGCCAATTGTGGCTCCCTGAATTTGACCGTTTGGCCCGCGAAGCGTTTGGTGCGGAGTGCCTCCCGTCAGATTGAAACGAGTGTGCTCCCGAGGAGCGTTTGGCTTGAATGATCAAGCTTGAAACACGGCGGGCAAACTGACTTTTCAATCCGCCTTCGAGCTGCTGCGGAAGTCAACGGACTCGCAGCAGCTTTTTTCTGCCCGGCCGTCTTCATCGGCTTTTGAACGTCTGCCGCGAGCGCGGATGAAGAGCGCGCCGTCGCGGCCTTTCTAAGGGGCAAATCGCCTGCGTCGCTCATCTTTGACAGCGCTCCCCGTCAGTCAGTGTTCCGCTTCAGCCGCTGCGGCTTCAGCCTGAGCCGCCGGGCTTTCGTCAATACGTCCTTGGTGGAGCGGAATGATCCGCTGGTTGGAGCTCCCGCGCCAGGCGCCCTGCTTCTCGAGGTGAAGCTTTTGCACATAAGCGCCGTCAACGAGCCGATCAATGAAGGGCAAAAGCCTGCTCTTTTCCACGTGCTTAAAGGTCCGTCCGGTCCACGCCCAGACGGTTTTCTCTGGGAACCGTTCCTTAATGCGCTCGAGGAGCCCGGCCAAAACCGCTTCGTGCTCGGGCTCAAACGGGTCGCCGCCCAAGAGCGAAAAACCGGCAATCCATTTTGAATCCAGCGCCTTCATGATCTGCGCTTCTGTTTCCGCCGTGAACGGGCGACCAGCCGTAAAAGACCAGCTTTCCTGATTGAAACACCCCTTGCAGTGAAGCGTGCAGCCGGAAACAAAGAGCGAAACGCGCACGCCGGGGCCATTGGCGGTGTCGTAGGCGGATAGACCGATGTAGTTCATGACGAAAGAAATAAATAAATCGGGGGAGCTCAGCCGGAACTCCCCCGAGGAACCTTAAAGACCGCTGCTGCGGTCTTTAAAGGTTTTACATGCTCTTGCGGTTGTGGATCTCAGCCATTTTCCCTTCATTCATGCGGGAAACGCCGTTCACGTTGCTGTAGCCGAGGTAGCCGCAGACGCGCGAGATCACGGAGAGGTTTGAGCTCCCGCACTTGGGGCAGCGCATGAGCACATTGGTGCTGTGTGTGCCGCAGTCGCCGCAGTAAGCGCTGTCAAAATTCACGCCTTGGTAGAAGCCGAGCTCCATGCCGCGCTGGATGACGGCCTTCACCGCATCCGTGTTCTCGGGATTGTCGAGACGCACGTACTGAATGTGGCCGCCTTCGCACAGGTGAAAGTCTTTGAATTCGTGGTCCTGCTTCTCAAAGGGCGTAATTTCTTCGGTCACGTTCACATGGAAGGAGTTCGTGAAGTATTCAGGACTGTAGTGCGGCGTATGGCGGAAGACATTGTCAATGCCCTGCTTGGCGCAGAAGGCGTCGTACTGCTTAGCCTGCGTCGCGCAGAGACTTTCGGCGGGCGTGCCGTAGATCGCATAGAGCCACCCGTCTTCCTTCTTGAAGACGTTGATGCGCGCCTGCAGATGACGGAGCACTTCTTCGGAGAAAGCGCCGCCCTCTTCAAGCAGACGCTTGCCCGTCCAGAGGAAGGTGGCCTCATCGAGCGCCGTGATGCCAAAGGACGCCGTCATGTAGCGGACCAGATCGCCCACTTCATCGTCGGGATCCTTCGTGCCCTCATAGAAGCCCCCCTGCGTGAAGGCGAGCGGGTTCGAAGAGCACTTCTGGCGGCGGATGATGTCGTAGCGCTTCTTGAAGAATTCGCGGATTACTTCCAGACGCTCGTCGAGTTCCGTCCAGAAAGCGGTGCGCCAATTGTCAGGATGCTCGAGCTGCACCAGACGGATGATGAGCGGAATATTGAGGCTCACAGCGCCGATGTTGCAGCGGCCGATTGCCACATAGCGGCCCTTTTCGTCATGCCAGGGCGAGAGATACGCGCGGCAGCCCATCGGGCTCGTAATGACGCCGTGTTCGCGGAAGAGCTTCGAAACCGTGCCGTAGTCCGATGAGAGCGACAGGTAATCCGGATACATGCATTCGGTCGAGGTCTTCACGGCCTCATCGAAGAGTTCAGACGAATACTGGTCGGCTGCAATCTGCGGCGCATCGTACAGATAGACGAGCTTCGGGAAGACCACGGGCTTATGGTGCGGGCCGTGGCCGTTGCGGCGAACCTGCAGCATGACTGTGTTGATCTTCGAGAGCCACTTGCGCTCAAAGGGCGCGTAGTCCTTTAAGTTCCACTGACCAAAGGAAATCGTCGTAAAAGCGAAGTCACCGCGCGAGCACGGGACGGTATTGAGCTTAAGCTCAAGCGACTGGAAGCCCTGCTCAAGTTCGCGGGTGACATCCTTGTCGCTTTGTTCTGCGGCCCGTTCTTCCGAAAGGCCGAGCTCAATGTATTTGTCGTGCGCCGTCTTCCAGCTCTTCAAAACGTAAGGCAGCAGGGCCTTGTCCAATTCCGCGAGCGTAAAGCCGCCGAACTGCTGAGCCGTCGCGACGAGCGTGATGTCGCCCACCACCTGCAGTGCCGACAGAACGGTTTTGGGTTCGGTGTAGCGCACATTGCTCATCTCGAAGCCGCCGCGCAGGATAGAACCGATGTCAAAGAGGCAGCAGTTGATGCATCCGAGGATCATGTCGCGCATATCGTGGATGTAGATGTCGCCGCGGTCGGTGAATTCTTTTTCGCGCCCAGAGAGATAGAACTGGCGATAGAGGCTCTTCGTGAGGAACCCCTTGATGAGCGAACCCTTCGTCGAAACGAGGGACGAATCAAAGTTGGCATTCTCACGGTCGCCGAGACGCAGAACATCATCAGCATCCTGACGCAGCTGCTCGAAGGTCTTCGCGTAGTTGTTCTTGTAGTAGCGGTATTCGGCATAAGACGTCGCAACATCCTTGAAGCCAAAGGTTGCGAGCGTACCGATCACGAGCTCGTGAAGTTCGGCCACGGGCACCTTCTTGCGCGACTGCAGACGTTCAGAAATCGAGTTCGCCATGGCGAACATGGTTTCGTCAGGGATCTGCTTGTCGCAGCGGAAGGCTGCCTTCATGATGGCCTCGACGATCTTCTGCGGCTTGAAGTCTTCAAGCGTATTGTCTTTCTTGAGTACCTTGACCATCGCGGATTCCATTCTTTTTATCTCGAGCGCTCGGCCGTCTGATGCGGTCTCTCGAGCGAATTGATCTTTGAGAGAAAAAATGCCGCGACGCGCTGTTTCGACAGCTGTGCCGACCACCGCTTCTGCCCGCAGCAATCTTTCCCAGAAGTTGGACGGGAAGTGTACAGGTAAAAAGACGCTCAGCTGACTCTTCAATCGATAGCGTTTTTCTATTGAATTGAGAGATGAAATTCGAACTGCTTGAGTCTGCTGAAAGATTGCTGCAAAATACCTCTATATAGGTAGTGCTTCAGGAGTAACGCGCATCCCGTGGAAGTATCATTTCTTAAGAAACACTATATGTAGTGCTGTCACATGGCCATCTCCTACATACTGTCATTGGTACTTTTACCAGATCCGCGGAGTGCGTCCGTCTGCCGAACGTTGATTAGCGGCGGATTTCTGTTGGGATGCGGCTGTCTGCGTCGTCTGCGGCTGCCTAATAAATAGGCACTTGCCGAAAACCAACATCGGTAATGCAAACCCGGCGCCCCCTATTCGTCATGCATAAAAGTGCCGTCTCAAACGCCGGCATTTTTGGAGTGATTTCGTGATCGGCTGCCTAAAAGACGAGCGCTATTCTCGTGAACACCACCCCTATACCGCATTCAAGTTATTGTTTTCTAAGTAAATTAGTTTACTGACGGGTTGACTGAACAAAGTGATCCTGAAGTTTTGGACATATTGTGTGAATGAGAACTATTTTCATCATTTTGGATGCAGCCGAGCTCAACAAGTTCCTGCAGCGTATTTTATGTCCAAGCACAAATCACTATCACCGGCGATGACGCAGCAGCTGCAGCTTCCTCTTGCTGCTGCCCTGCTTTCCGCATTGTCGGGCAGTCTCTGGGCGGAATCGGCCGCATATCTGGAATTGGATCCGGTTGTAGTCACCGCAACGCGTACCGCACAGCCGCTTTCGCAAGCGGCCTCTTCCATTTCGGTCGTTAAGGCCAAGGATATTGAGGAAACCGTGCCTCAGACCTTTACGGATACACTCCTTGACATTCCGAACGTCGATGTGGAATCGTCTTCCAGCGTTATGTTCAGCCGCATCCGTATTCGCGGTTCCGAGCCCAATCAGATCACCTATCTGGTGGACGGCCTTCGGCAGGACGACACCACAGCCGCCGGCAATCAATTTATCGGCATCTTTATTGATCCGGAACTGCTTAAGCAGGTGGAAGTAAAGCGCGGCGGCGGGAGTTCCCTCTACGGCAACGGCGGCATCGGGGGAACACTTTCTGTGACGACTAAGTCGGCTGCAGATTTTCTGGCCGGTACGGACAAAAACTACGGCGTGAAGGTAAAGACCGGCTACGCCTCTGACACCAAGGAATGGCAGAAAAGCGCATATGTCTTCGGCCGTCATGATATTTGGGACGTTCTCGTGGGCGTCAATCGCCGGGATTCGGGCAATGTGAAGAACTCGAGCGGCCGGCGAATCGACAATAATTCGGATGCCGAATACACCTCCGTCATCGCCAAAGTTTCCGCGCTGCCGACGGATGAAATGGCCTTCTCACTCGCCTACAACTTTGATGAAGCCCAAGACGAATGGGGGCGTCAAGACCGCTGGTTTTATAAAAACAAACAGAACCGCATTACCGGCAAATGGGATTTCAACAGCGGACCGCTGCTCAATCTGAGCGCTGCCGTGCAGTATGTCGATTCAACCTTCAGCTTTGACAGCGGCATTAAGAAGGCGAAGAACAATTTTGATTCAATCGGCGGCAATCTGCAGAACACGTTCGAATTTTCGGCTGCCGGACAGCATGCGCTCACCGTGGGCGGCGACATCTATAAAAAATCTCAAAGCGGTGTTGAAGCGGACAATACCGGACATTGGGTCAATGCGCCCAGTCGGCCGGATTCAGATGCTGTCGATGCGGGGCTGTTTATCCAGGATCAGTACGCGATTACCGATTACCTTGCGCTCACGCCCGTGCTTCGCTGGAACTACTATAAGCGCGAATCCAATACCGGATTCGCCTCTGTTTCGGATTCAAAGTTCACGCCGGGTCTGACGCTTACAGTGAAGCCGGCAAAGCCGGTGAGCCTTTGGGCTTCAGTCAATACCGGCTACCGCCCGCCAATCCTCGATGAACTCTATTTTTCGATGGTTTGGCCCGGAACACATACCGTTGTCGTGCCTAATCCGGATTTAAAGCCCGAGAAGTCGCTCAACTATGAGGCGGGTTCCAGCTTCAAGGCTGACGGCGTCTTCGGCAGCGATGACCATCTTTTCGCCAAAGCGGTCTTTTTCTATGACGACGTCAAGGATTTCATAGCGCCCAAGGCTTGGCTTGAGCCTACAACACCGCCCACTCTCTATTACTCGTCGCAAAACGTCGGCCATGTTGTCCGCAAAGGCATTGAGCTCTCGGGCACCTATGCGGCAGGTCAGTTTTCAACCTCTGTGAGCTACGGTCTTCTCCATGCTGTCGACAAAGAGACCAACGAGCGCATGAACGGCATTACGCCGCAGTCCGCCAATCTGAAGCTGGCTTATGCGTTCCCCGCTCAGGCGATCAATGTTTGGTATCGAGCTCACTGGAGCAAAGGCGGCGAAAGCAGTGTGGAGGACCGTGCGACCGGAAAAAAACTGCATTTCTCAAGCTTCCTCACACATTCGCTCGGTGCGGAATGGTCCCCAAAGGTCGCCGATCTGGCTAACCTGCAGGCCGGCATCGCCGCGGTAAACCTTTTTGACAAGGAATACCGGATGCTGAACGGCTCCTACGGCAGCGGCCGCGGGGTCCGTCTGTGGCTCTCGGCGCAGTTCTAAGCACTTTCCATTGTGCGATCGACTCCTCGGATGAGCAAAGCCATGCTCCGCTTCCTCCGATGCCTCCGATGAGCCGATCGCCCTTTAACGGTTCCTGCCGCATGCCGCACATCGGCGTGGACTTTGCGGCAGAGCTGTTCGGCATTAACCTCTATTAATTCGCTGACATGCGGACACCCATAGCGCCCAATGGCCTGCGCCGCCTGATCGCTGCCCGTCTTTTCAGCCGTACTCAATGGCGAATCTGGGCGCTGGCTGCTCTTGTGCTTGCCGCCTATGCAGTCAACATTAAGCTGGCTGTTCTCTACAACGATTGGAACGGCCGGTTCTTCAATGCGCTCCAGGCGGTGAACAAAGCAGCGATCTTTGGCGAACTCTTTTATTTCATCGGTCTGGCTGCGGCCATCATCATCCTTTTAGTCTGGGCGGGCTACATCAAAGATCGGCTGATGCTTGCGCTGCGCCGCGACCTGACCGAAGTTTTCTTCAAACGCTGGCTTTCACCGCAAAGCGCGCATTTCCTGCTTCGCGAGAGCGGTAAAGAACCTGATAACCCCGACCAACGCATCGCTGAAGACGTCCGTCTTGTCGTCAGCTTATCCGTCAGCCTTGCCGTCAGTCTCTACGATTCGCTGCTGACGGTCGGAAGCTTTTCCGTCATCCTCTGGCAGCTCTCGGGCTCGGCCGAAGTGTGGGCTTCACGATCCCGGGCTACATGTTTTGGGTCTGCGTTCTCTATACGATTGTCGCTTCCGGACTGACGCATCTCATCGGCCGAAAGCTCAAACCGCTCAACATCAATGCTCAGCATATGGAAGCCAACCTGCGCGCTGCGCTTATGGAGAAGCGCCGTCATGCCGATGCCATCGCCGGCGCACATGCAGAGTCTGTCGAAGAGGCCAGTCTTTCCGAGCGCTTCCATCAGCTTTTGCGTGTCTTGATTGCTTTGGTCAAGCGCAAAAGAGATCTCAATCTCTTTACCGTCGGCGTCGGCCAATTCACGCATCTCGCTCCGATCTTTTTTGCGCTGCCGAGTTTTTTGGCCGGAGTAATCCAGCTCGGCGGCTTAATGCAGATACGCGGAGCCTTTAATGATGTTGCAAGGTCACTCTCATGGATCATCATGTCCTACGAAGAGCTGGCAGCACTC
>ENA-OUQS01002495-OUQS01002495.1-human-metagenome-genome-assembly--contig:-NODE-2495-length-11525-cov-4.628596_pt1 | contig 11525 bp, 8 predicted proteins | sample MGYA00248463_ERZ548848 | MGnify/ENA primary metagenome ERZ548848 (study PRJEB26491, sample SAMN04978192) | human metagenome | host: Homo sapiens | study: EMG produced TPA metagenomics assembly of the human... | reverse complement strand
ATCAGGAGTTCATCCAGATCGACACCCACAACATCCTCTTCATCTGCGGCGGCGCGTTCGAGGGCATCGAGAAGATCATCGAGAGCCGTCTCGACCGCAAGTCGATGGGCTTCGGCGCGGAGCTCAAGAGCAAAAACGACGTGGATGAAAGCAAGATTTTACGCGAGGTGCAGCCGCACGATATCTTGAAGTTCGGCATCATCCCCGAGCTGGTCGGCAGACTGCCGGTCATCACGGCGCTCGACGCGCTGACGCGCGACGACCTTGTCAAGATCCTGACCCAGCCGAAAAACGCGCTCGTCAAGCAGTATCAAAAGCTGTTTTCTTACGACGACGCCGAGCTCACGTTCGAGCCCAAGGCGCTCGAAGCGATCGCCGACAAGGCCATTGAGCGCAAGATCGGCGCGCGCGGCCTGCGCGCGGTAATGGAGGGCCTGCTGATGAACGTGATGTACGACATCCCGTCCGACCGCACGATCGACCGCGTGACCATCACGCCGGGCTGCGTGGAGGGGACGGAACAGCCGAAAATTTCCCACCGCACAGAGAAAGAAGGGGAGGAACCGCAGCCGTCGCTGCCGGCAGACTCCGCTTCATAAGGAGAAACCCCATGGAACCTGTAACAAAAAATCTTCCGGTCATTGCCATGCGCGGGCTCAATGTGTTCCCGCGCATGAACACGAGCTTTGACCTCGAGCGTCCGATCTCCGTGCATGCGCTTGAGCGCGCCATGGAAAACGGGGAGGAGATCTTTCTCGTCACCCAGCGTGAGATCGGCGTGGAGCAGCCGGAGGAAAAAGACCTGTACGAGATCGGCACGGTCGCGCGCGTGACGCAGATCTTGCGCGTGTCCGACCGCGTGCTGCGCGTGATGATGGAGGGCGCGTGCCGCGCCCGCCTCAAGCGGCTGTGGCAGCGCGAGCCGTTTTTGCAGGCGCAGGTCGAGCTCATCGATGAGCCGGCCACCTCGCGCCATAGCAAGCGGACGGAGGCGATGCTGCGCCAGACCTACGCCAGCGTGACGGAATATGCCGAGCTCGCGCAGAAATTGCCGGACGATGTCTACGCCGCCATTTTGTCGACGAACGATCCCGGCTATCTCGCCGATTTTATTGCCCAGCAGCTCAACCTGCGCTATCAGGACAAACAGGATATCCTCGACGAGCTGCGCCCGCTGCCGAGATTGCAGCGCATGAACGAGATTCTGCGCCGCGAGATCGAAGTTACCGCCATGGAGCAGGACATTGAAAGCAAGGTCCGCTCCCGCGTCGGAAAAATTCAGAAGGATTTTGTCCTGCGCGAGCAGATCAAGGTCTTACAGAACGAGATCGGTGAGGGCGGGGAGGACGAAGAACTCGACGAGTACCGCGAGAAGATCAGCAAGGCGCACCTGAGCGAAGAAGTGGAGCGCAAGCTGCTGAAAGATGTGGACAAGCTCGCCAAGCAGCCGTTCGGCAGCGCCGAGGCGAGTGTGCTGCGCAACTATCTCGACACCTGCATGGAAATGCCCTGGGGCGAGGAGACGAAGGAGCGCGCCAGCGTGGACGCCGCGCGCAAGATTCTTGACCGCGACCACTACGGCTTGCAGAAGGTCAAGGAGCGCATTTTAGAGTTCATCGCCGTGCGCCAGCTCAACCCCGAGGCGAAGGGGCAGATTTTATGTCTCGTCGGCCCTCCGGGCGTCGGTAAGACGTCGATCGCACTGTCGGTCGCCAAGGCGATGAACCGCAAGGTCGCGCGGCTGTCGCTCGGCGGCGTGCGTGACGAGGCGGATATCCGCGGCCATCGCAAGACCTACATCGGCGCGATGCCCGGCCGCATCATCGAGGCTATCTCCCGCAGCGGCTCGATGAATCCGCTGCTCGTGCTCGACGAGGTCGACAAGATGGGAAGCGACGGGCGCGGCGACCCCGCGAGCGCACTTCTCGAAGTGCTCGACAGCGAGCAGAACTACGCCTTCCGCGACCACTATCTTGAAATTCCCGTCGATCTGAGCCGCGTGATGTTCATCATGACGGCCAACACGCTCGACACCATTCCGCGCCCGCTGCTCGACCGCATGGAGATCATTGAAATCCCCAGCTACACGGACGAGGAGAAGGTGCAGATTGCGCAGCGGCACCTGCTGCCCAAGGAGCGTCAGGCCCACGGGCTGACGGCCTCGAGCCTGCGCGTGGACGAGAGCGCCATCCGCGCGGCCATCGCGCTCTACACGCGCGAGAGCGGCGTGCGTTCGCTCGAGCGTCAGCTCGGCAAAATCTGCCGCAAGGCGGCAATGCAGCTTGCTACAAGCGATGTAAAGCGAGTCACCGTGACAGAGAAGAACATCAAGGACTTCCTCGGTACGCCGCGTGCTGCACAGGAGAAGATCCCCGAAAAGGACCTTGTCGGCGTGGTGAACGGCCTTGCGTGGACCGAGGTGGGCGGCGAAATTCTGCCCGTCGAGGTCGGCGTGATGGATGGCAGCGGCAAGGTCGAGCTCACGGGCAACCTGGGCGACGTGATGCAGGAGAGCTGCCGCGCGGCACTCTCGTGCCTGCGCCAGCGGGCGCAGGAGCTCGGCATCGCGCCGGACTTCTACAAGACGAAGGACATCCATATCCACTTCCCTGAGGGGGCCATCCCCAAGGATGGACCCAGCGCCGGTATCGCCATCGCGACAGCGGTGCTCTCCGCGCTGACGGGGCAGGCGGTACACCGCGATGTCGCCATGACGGGCGAGATCACGCTGCGCGGCCGTGTGCTCGCCATCGGGGGCTTGCGCGAAAAGACAATGGGCGCGCTGCGCGCGGGCGTACATACGGTCATTCTCCCGAAGGAGAATGAAAAGGACCTCGACGAGATCGACCCGCTGGTGCGCGAAAAGCTGCGTTTTGTACCGGTCGAGACGGTGGACGCCGTCTTTGCCGAAGCGCTGGTGCTGCCCGAAAAATGCACCGCTGCCGCGCACGAGAGCTATCTTCCTCCCGTGCAGGAGAGCGCGCACAGCGCGCTGCGTGCGGGCGAAATGAGCTGAAAGGAAACGAAAACCATGGCGATCAACTTCAACAAGGTCGAATTCATCCTCTCGGCGGCGTCGGAAAAGCAGTTCGTGCGCGACGGGATGCCGCAGCTCGCGTTTGCGGGGCGGTCGAACGTCGGCAAATCGTCCGTCATCAACCGGCTCGTCAACCGCAAGAACTTTGCCCGCGTGGGTGCGTCCCCGGGCAAGACCTCGCAGATCAACTACTTTAAGATCGACGGCAAGCTCTACCTCGTCGACCTGCCGGGCTATGGCTACGCCAAGGTCTCCAAGACCGAGCGCGACCGCTGGGGCAAGCTGATGGAAAACTATTTCCAGTCTGCGGGGCTCATTCACCTCGGTGTGCAGATCGTCGACGCGCGGCACAAGCCGACGGCGGACGACGTGACGATGCACGACTACTTCGTGCAGACGGGCTGTCCCGTCGTGATCGTGGCGAACAAGCTCGACAAGCTCAAAGCGCGCGAGATCGAGCCGAATCTTGCCCAAATTCGCGAGACGCTGAGTTTGCGCGACGATGAGCTCGTCATTCCGTTCTCTGCCGAAAAGGGCACGGGCAAGGAGCAGCTGATTGCGGCGATTCTCGACCATTTGGACGACTGAAAAGGAATAATGCTTCACAGAAAAGCCTCTGTATGGGTTGACCATACAGAGGCTTTTTATCGTATTTCCCGGGGAATTATTTTCGCAGCGTCAGGAGTGCGGTGCAGTGGGAGAAGGATTCAAACGTCAGCGTGGGGAAGTGGGGACGGAGTTCGCCGTAGACGAAGTAAATTTCATCTGAGTCCCAATCCTCCCCTGCCGCAGTTCGACACGCTTCGAGCTCTTCACGCGTGCGGAAGGCGACGTCGCCGATGAAAATACAGCCGTCTTGCTTCAAAAGCGGCAGGAGTGCGCGCAGAAAGTCGATTTTCTGCGCGTCCGTCAGGTGGTGGAGCGAGTAGGTCGCGACGATGGCGTCGTACTGCCGTGCGCAAAGCTCGGGCACAAGGCCTTTGGAAAAATCGCCCTGATAGAGCCGCGCGTCCGGCATTTTTGCCTGCGCCAGTTCGATCATGCGCGCGGAAAAGTCCTGCCCATAGATGCGGCAGCCCTGCTCGTAGAGCCGCGAGGTCAAAACGCCTGTGCCAAAGCCAATGTCCAGCACATCACGCCCGCTCTGCGCAAGCACGCGCTGATAGAGCGCGTTCATCATGGCACGGTAGCCCGCAAAGGGGTAGCGGTCGTTTTCGTCGGAGAGGCCGACGCTCTTGTCATAGCCGTCGGCCCAGAGGTCGAAGCCGGTATTGTTCAGCATGTCAGTCCTCCTTTTCGTTCAGCGGGGGAAGTCCCAGCTCGTAGAACGCCACGGCGCTTGCCGCGGCGACGTTGAGCGAGTCGACGCCGTGGTACATCGGGATCCTGACCGTGTAGTCGCAGCTCGCGATGGTCGAGGACGCGAGTCCGTCACCCTCCGTGCCCATGACGATGGCAAGCTTTTCTTCGGCGGCAAGGCGCGGATCGTCGAGCCGTACGGAGTCGTTGCGCAGTGCCATCGCGACGGTGCGGAAGCCGAGACCGCGCAAAAGCTGCGTCCAGTCGCCGCTTTCGGGCAGGTAGGTCCACGGGATGAGGAACACGTTTCCCATGCTGACGCGCGAGGCGCGGCGATAGAGCGGATCGCTGCCCGCAGTCGTGAGCAGCACCGCGTCCATGCCGAGCGCGGCGGCGGAGCGGAAGATCGCGCCGATGTTCGTCGGATTCATCACGTTTTCGAGCACGACGACGCGCCGCGCATCGCGGCAGACGTCCTCGACGCTTTGGAGCTTCGGCCGCCGCATGGCGCAGAGCATCCCGCGCGTCAGGTGAAAGCCGGTGAGCTGTGTCAGCACGGATGCATCAGCGGTGTAAACTGGAATATCTTGACAGCAGCGGGCGAGAATTTCGCGCCCCTTGCCCTGCGTATGCTGCCGCTCCATCAGGAACGACACCGGCTCACAGCCCGCATCAAGCGCACGGCCGATGACGAGCGGACTTTCCGCGACAAAGAGCGCGTTGTCGGGGTCCGCGCGATTGAGCAGTTGGTTTTCGGTCAGGCGCGTGTAGACGTCGAGCGCGGGATCGGAAAAATCGTGGATTTCGATGATGTTTGCCATAGCTTGTCCTTTTTAAGATTCCAAGATGTTCAGCAGCGCGGCGACGTCCGGCAGAACGAACGTCGGCTGTGGGTCAGCGGTGGGGAGGTCTTCTTCCTTCGTCTCGCCCGAGAGGACGAGCAGCGTATCGACGCCCGCGTTTGCGCCGCTGGCAATATCTGTGTAGACGCGGTCGCCGACGAGCAGCGTTTCCTGCGCGGAAACGCCCGCCTCGAGCATCGCGAGCTGCGGCATCAGCGGTTTGGGCTTGCCGATGACGATGGGGCGGCGGGAGGTCGCGCGCCAGAGCATTTCGCACACGCTACCGCAATCGGGCACAAAGCCGTAGGCCGTGGGGCAGACCCAGTCGGGATTGGTCGCAAGGTAGGGGATGCCTTGTCCGAGCAGGATGCAGGCGTCCTCCAGCTTTTGAAATGTCAGCTCGGTGTCGAAGCCCATCAGGAGCGCGTTCGCGTCCTCACGCCGTTCTGCGACGGTAAAGCCCGCCGCGCGGAGCTGTGATTTCATCGACTCCGTACCGCAGACGTAATAGCGTCGGTCTTCTCCGCCGTGCTCGCGGAGATAGTGAATCAGCGCGTCGACCGAGGTGAGAAAATCGCCCGACTCCGCCGCGACGCCGAGGCGCGTGAGCTTCTGCACGTAGGCCTCCACGCTGCGCGAGGAGTTGTTTGTCAGAAAGCGGTACTGCCCGCCGCGAGCGCGGATGCAGGAGAGCAGCTCGCGGACGCCGGGAAAAAGCCGGTCGCCCAAGTACAGCGTGCCGTCGAGGTCGAAAAGAAAGAGCTTTTTGCACTGAAGCAGATTATGGTCAACCATCAGTCACGCTTTCTTTTTGCCGTCGATCGCGATGAAGAAGAATGAGCTCACCGCCAGAAGATAGGGGTAGAAGAGGTTCGGAATGATGTCGAACGCTGAGATGGCGTAGCCCAGCTCATGCGCCGCCGAGATCGCGACGAGCATCTGCGCGCCGTAGGGGATGATGCCCTGAAAGATGCAGGAGAACGTGTCGAGGATCGACGCGGCCTTGCGCGGGGTGATGCCGTACTCCTCGCTCATCTCCTTGGCGATGGGGTTCGCCATAACGATGGCGACGGTGTTGTTCGCGGTGGCAATGTCCATCGCGCCGACGAGAAGGCCCATGCCGATCTGGCCGCCGCGCTTGCCGCGAAACGCCTTTCTGATCCAGCCGAGCAGCACTTCAAAGCCGCCGTACTCACGGATCAGCGCACAGATGGCGGAGACCAAAATTGCGACCATCGAGGTTTCAAACATGCCGGCCGCGCCGCTGCCCATGTTTTCGAGCAGGGCCTTGACTGCGAGGATGCCGGTCTGCCCCGTCGCGCCGGTCGCGAGCGCGATGACCGCGCCCGATACGATACCGATGAGCAGCACAATAAAGACATTGATGCCGATGATGCCGCCGATGAGCACGAGCACATAGGGGATGATCTGAATGAGGTTGTAGGGCGGAATCTCCGCGGGTATCACGTCGGCGTGGAGCGTCAGCACGAGGATGAGTGCGAGCGACGCGAGCGCGGCGGGGAAGGCGATGTGGAAATTTTCGCGGAATTTGTCCTTCATCGCGCAGCCCTGCCCGTTGCAGGCGGCGATAGTTGTGTCGGAAATGAAGCTCAGGTTGTCACCGAACATTGCCCCGCCCATGACGGACGCGACGCACAGCGGCAGGGAATAGCCGCTCGCCGCGGCGATGGGAATGGCGATGGGGACAATGAGCGTGATGGTGCCGACGCTCGTGCCCATCGCGGTGGAGACAAAGCAGCTTACGACGAACAGCACCGCCACGGCGAATTTCGACGGGATGATCGAGAGCATGAAGTACGCGACGCTCTCCGCGCTTGAGCGGCCCACGACGCCGACGAACATACCCGCGGCTAAGAAGATGAGCAGCATCGTGATGATGTTCTTATCGCCCACGCCGCGGCCCATCAGCGTGAGCTTTTCGTCGAACGACAGCGCGCGGTTCTGGCAGCAGGCCACGAGCAGCGCGATGAGGAAGATGACGACGATGGGGATGGAATAAAATCCCATCGGGATTTTGAGCACATACTCAAAGATCAGGCCGAGGCCCAGATATAAGACAAGGAACACTAAGATCGGCAGCAGCGCCGCAGGATTGGCTTTTTTCGACATGGGACGATTCTCTCTTTCTCCAAACATAAAAAAAGCTCCTGCGCGGAGCTTTTTGTGCGATATGAATTATTATAAGGAGGGAATAGATGCTTGTCAAGTAAGACTTAACTAAATTTGAGCGCAAAAGGGCTTGACAGAAGGACTCTAATCTGTTGGTGTACAAATATACTCTAACAGATTAGAGAGGAAACAAGATGGAAACGCCGAAAATTTTTGAGAGCGAATACCGCTTCTGTCAAATCCTGTGGGCACACGAGCCGGTCAAGAGCCGTGAATTGGTCGCGCTCTGCGCCGAGCACCTGGGCTGGAAACCGACGACGACCTACACGGTCATCAAACGGCTCTCTGAGCGCGGGGTGCTGAAAAACGAGAATACTGTCGTCACGTCGCTCATCTCACAGGACGAGGCGCAGACCGCCGAGATCGACGAGCTGCTCGACAAGCGCTTCGACGGCTCGCTGCCCGCGTTCGTCGCCGCGTTTACAAAGTCGAGCCACGTGAGCGACAAAGAGCTTGACGAGGTGCAGAAAATGATCGACCTTTATCGAAAGGAGAATCATCATGGATGACGTCTTTTTGAAGCTCGTGAACCTCAGCATCAGCGCAAGCTGGCTCATTCTGGCGGTGCTCGTGCTGCGGGTTGTCCTCAAAAAAGCGCCGAAGTGGGTCATGCCGCTTCTCTGGGGTGTGGTTGCACTGCGGCTTGTCTGCCTGTTTTCGATTGAAAGCGCGCTCTCGCTCATCCCGAGCGCCGAGACCATCCCGAGCGAGATCGTGACCGAAACGCGCGAGCCGGTGCTCTACGAGCAGGCGACGCTTGACATCGTCACGAATCCGACGCTGCCTTCGGCGGCGGAGGTCCCCGTCGGTGTGAGCCGCCAACAGGCGCAGGTGGACTTCAACATCTATAGCGTCCTCTGGCTCGCCGGTATGGCGGCGCTGCTCGTCCACGCGCTCGTGAGCGCGGGAAAACTGAAAAAGAAGCTCGCAACGGCCATTTTGCTGCGCGACAACATCTACGAGAGCGAATTCGTCGATTCTCCGTTTGTCTTCGGCGTGGTGAAGCCGAACATTTATCTCCCCATGCACATGGACGAGGGGACGGCGGCGTATGTCATCGCGCACGAGCGCGCGCACCTTGCCCGCCGCGACCACTGGTGGAAGGTGCTCGGCTACCTCGTGCTTGCGCTGCACTGGTTCAACCCGCTGGTGTGGGTCGCCTACATCCTCTTCTGCCGCGACATCGAGCTCGCGTGCGATGAAAAAGTCGTCAAGGGGCTGGACGGTGCGGCACGCGCAGACTATTCACAGGCGCTATTATCCTGCGCCGCGCCGGGAAGAGCCGTCGCGGCCTGCCCGCTGGCGTTCGGCGAGGGGAACATCAAAACGCGCGTGAAAAGCGCACTGCACTACAAAAAGCCAGCGTTTTGGGTCGCCGCCGCGGCGGTGCTTGCGGTCGTGATCGTGGCCGTGTGCTTTTTGACGAATCCGAGGTCGGACATCGATGCAGAGACGCTGCTCGGCACCTCGCGCGGGGAGATCACGCGCATCAGCGTCAAGATGGGGGAGGCAAGCAGCGGCGAGGAGTACCGCATGTCGACGGAGGAGATCAAGACGGTCCTTTCGCTGCTGGACGCGGCAGAATATGAGCGCCTCGGCAGCGCGTCGGCGATGCAGGAGTGCTATGCAAGGCTCTATTTTGAGAGCGCCGCGGGAGAACGTGAGCTCATGCTCTCCCAGGGTGAGGTGCTGGCAAATCCCATCAAGGGCAATCAGAAAGCGCAGCTGTATGGGCTGCGTTCCGGCGGCACTGTGCTGAAAAACTATGTCAAGTGGTGCGTGGATCGAAACGATCCCACGGTGCCGGAGGATATTGCGCAGCAGGTGGAGCGCCTGATTTGCGGCATGCCGCTCGGCAATTATCTCTTTGGCGAGTTGGTCTATGACGATCCGGCCTGGGAAACGAGCTTTTCGGACAACTTTTCCAGCACTTGGCCGGAGCTGCGGATTTGCTGCGATTCGGCATTTGCGGACTTCAGCGTGTATACGCAGATGAGCGCCTATGTGAAGGACAGCGGGTACTACTACCGTGTTTCCGAGTGGGAGGAGATCGACCTGACCGTGAGCAACTTCGACTGGCTGTTCCGCAGCGGAAGCGGCGAAGATTGGAACGGCACGAGCGCTGCGAAGCTGCGCCGAGAAAATGTGCGCGCCTGGCGCGGCACGAGAACGGGCGAGGACGTCAATGCGACAGCGCCGATGGCGGAGATCAGGCGTCAGGACGAGCTCACGGCGATGGACCAGTGGCTCTTATTACAGCAGAAGGACGGCAGTCTTTACCTTGTGATGGGCTATCGCAGCGGGGCGTATCCCTACCGCTGGATCGTCCGCCTGAACGGCGGCGCGACCGAGCTGACCCGCGCTGACCTGAACGGCGACGGGATCGAGGAAGTGATCTCCTATACCGGCACTTCCACGCAGGAGCCGTACCGGCTGCGGGTGAGCAATCAGAGCGGCGAAGAGCTCTGGAGCGCGGAGCTGGGGCTGGCGCACGTGAGCTGGAGCAGCTATTTCCTCTATCGCGACAGCGTCAAGGCGGCGCTATTGCGCTACGAGCCGACGATGTATCAGGGCGAGGCGTCGTATTCCTACGAGCTCTTTATGCTCAGTGAAAACGGGACGACCACGCTGGCGGAGAATTCGGTGAGCTTCAGCATAAATCCCGATTCCACCGACCCATGGCCTGCCGAGGCGCGGAAATTCGCGGACGAGGTCAACAGGCTTTTAGACAAGAGCGAGCTGCTGTTCTCCACGCTGAACGGCGAGCTGCACTGTTACGGCGACGGCGCAGTCATCCGCTGCACAGATCCGTCGGAGAGCGACGGCAGCAGGACGCTGATGTCCGCCGACCTCGACAATGACGGCAGAGCGGAGCGGATTGTATGCAAGAACACGTTCGGCGTCTATGAGCTGTGTATCATCGATGACAACGGCGAGGAAATGATGCGCGAGCGCATGTCGGAGGGTGACGTGTACCTCCTTTGCCGTGAAAACGGGCGCGACATGCTGCTGCTGCTGTATCACTTGATCGAGGGCAAATATCAGGGCAGAAGCAGCTATTACGGCTATTACTATGGACTTTACACCTATGACGGCGGCAGTTGTCACGTTGTGGAAAATGCCAATGCGGGCATTTATCTGAATCCGACCGATGGCCAGAACGGCGAGTGGGGCAAAGCGGAGGAAGCGTTCGCCGCGCGCGTCAATGCGCTGATAGCCCAGAGCGAATTCCTTGTCGCTTGGCAGGATGGCGAGCTCATTTTGACGAGCGAGGTGTATCGCTGGTACTGCGTATCGCCGAGAAAGCTCACGGCGACGCTGGACAGCACGACGGTCAGTTTCGGCAAAAAGAGCTGGGACTTTGCTGGGCAATACCCGTCGCTCAGCGGCTTTGAGGGCAGCGAGACGGTGGGTAACTACCTTGTGGTGACGGGACGTCTGGGGAAGAAAAACGACCTCTATGTGGTGTTCAACGCCATAGACGGCACGCTGCTCAAGACCTTCCCCGGCAACAACCTCATCTGGCAAGGAGATGACCTTTCCACTGCGGTCTACTCCTACTGGTCGGACGTCTACGCGCTCAACGGAACGAAGCTCGCCGCGCTCGATCTTGCGAGCGGCGAGGAGATCAGCGGCCTCGCCTTTGCGGCCGACGGCGTGTCGATCATTGCGACGGTCTCCGGCAAGAGCGGCGAGCGTAAGGTGACGGTCACGCGCGAGGGCAGCACGCAGCAGACCTCGCTCACCGACTGGACGGAGGGCGACGGCGCGGAGCGCACGTACTTCGCCCCTGTCGGGATCGAGGGGAACGAGACATTTCTGGCGACGGTCGGCGTGAGCTACCGGCTGGAACAGCAGTCGGATAGCACATCCCGCATTGCGGAGATCACAGGCGCGGAGGGACTCACGCTGCCGCGCTATCGTCGCGGCTGGGTCAGCGTGGATGAAAAGGCCGACGTGCTGGACACCGTGATCGCGGATGACGGCAAGAGCGCCGACGTGACGGTGCAGTATTACGCGAGCCTTGGCGGGTCGGGGTACCAGCCGTACACGGCGGTGGTTCATATTGTCGCACCTTAGGGGTGCAAGGGGATTCCCTGCGGCCGCGCAGGGAGTGCGAATAAAGGGGGCCATTCTCTCACGTGAGAGAATGGCCC
>ENA-OUQS01002470-OUQS01002470.1-human-metagenome-genome-assembly--contig:-NODE-2470-length-11696-cov-5.534920_pt1 | contig 11696 bp, 5 predicted proteins | sample MGYA00248463_ERZ548848 | MGnify/ENA primary metagenome ERZ548848 (study PRJEB26491, sample SAMN04978192) | human metagenome | host: Homo sapiens | study: EMG produced TPA metagenomics assembly of the human... | reverse complement strand
TTCCCTCTATGAACTTAATCGTCTTTTCCAGTACACGTTCCCCGGCCTGCCGAGAACTGACAAACAGGCTGCAGTCGTCAGCATATCTGCAGAAACTCAACCCTCGGCTCTCCAAGTGTTTGTCGAGCAGCGTCTTCAGCCAGCCGGCACAGTCATAATCCGACATGAGGTAGTGCATGTTGGAGCTTGCGCCCGGGCTGCTTGCGGAGCTCGCCCACTACGCCAAGATCGAAACCACGATCGACAGCTTCGGGACGCGCGCGCCTGGCAGGCTCGACCCCTGGATCTACAAGGACCGGCTTCCCGAGCAGCGCACCCTCGTCTGGTCTCCCTACGTGCACGCCGCCGCGGAACTTCTCCCCGGGACGGACTCGACGATGCTGATCTACGCGCCTTTGGCGAGGCGCATCCGCCGGCAGCTCGGGCTCGCGTCCGTGAGCCTCTCGTGCCTCGGCTGCGACTATCCGCTCGGGTTCTTCTGGCACGCGCGGCTTGACGACGACACGGCGCTGGAGTGGTTGAAGGCCGTCTTCGTGTCGGTGTTTGCTCAAGGAAAGAAAGACTGACGAAGGGGAAGGCGGGCGGAGGCCGCCCGCCTTCTTCCGCTCTCCCGCGACGGGTCACCTTCTTCCCAGGGCCTCCGCAATCTTCAGGACCGCCTCCTCCTTGGCGAACCGCAGCTCCCCGGTGGAGATCACGGCCTGGCCGCGGCGCTTGTGCGGCACCGCCGCCATCGCCGGAATGACCTTCACCTCCACCGTCATGCCTTCGCACTCAGCCGTCGTGAGTCCGGAACCCTGTGGATTACGGAGCACGATGCCGGGGTCAAGGAAGGGTTCGATCCCGCGCAGCAGCTCACGCTGCTTCGCAGGAGGTATCTCCGCGGCGACCCTGCCCTCCACCGCCCAGTCGAGGAGCTCGAGACCGCTCGTGCGGTCAAGCCGGTCCGAAACATGTTGGTTGCGGTAGTGCTTGATGCAGTTGTAGCAGGCCGTGTCGCAGGTGCAGTCCTTCAGGATTGCCCGGGTCTTTTCAAAGAGCTTCGGAATTCTGTTCTGGAGCGACACGGCGTAGCCCGCGCCGCTCGAGAGGCTGTCGTAGAGGAAGACGTCGATCACGCAGTCGTTGACGCCGCGCCGGCGGTAGCCGGCGACGAGTTCGGCCGAATCAATGTCAAGCAGATCGGCGGCGGCAAGCCGCAGCGCCTCCGCGAGAGTCTGCGGCGCACGGTGCAGCCACGGATTGCCCTGGAACGCCACGTTGATTCGCTTCGCATCGAGCGCGATCTCGAAGACGAGCATGTCCGTGACGAAGTCGAAGCCGAGATCCACCAAGGCGACGGATTTGTGCTGGCACGCCTCCAGACCCGCCCGCCGATAGGGGCGTCCAATGCTGGCGAGCGGATTCGTCTTCGTCCAGGGCGCGGCCGCACCGCATGCCCTGCAGACCGCAAAGCCCGAATCTCCCGGGCCGCGGTTCACCATGAAGATGCGCTGATTCGTGCGGAAGGCCGCACGCAGGTGGCCTTCCGGCCAGGGCGCGGTCATCTCCTCGTCCTTCATGGGAACGGTTGAGTAGAGCGGCATCTCCGCCCGAGAGTAGACCTCCTCCTCGTCGGCGACGTCCGCGGTCCAACCGTCCTTCGGAGCAAACCCCCAGGGACGGAGCATGTCGTTCCTCCCCTCGAGCCCGGCGCTTCCGCAGAAGGGGCAGAGTGCGCCCTCACTCTGTGCTGCACCGAACCATCCGCACCGCGGGCAGCCCGACATCTTCCGCAGGTAGTGGCCGTCACTGAAGTAATCCGCCGCCGGAGCGTCCCACTTGCCGCCTTTGGCCGGAGGCCGGAAGATGCCGCCCATTTTGAAGAGATGCTTGTCCACCACGACCGCACGCCCCGGTGCATAGTCGCTGATCGCCTGATCGAGACTGCGCTGAGGCTCGTAGGCGACGCCTTTCTTCGCATCCCCCTGATGAAAAACGTAGGTGCTCACGACGTCCTGCGGGAAGGAGTAGGTCGGGATGATCCCGGCTTCAAAGAGCACATCGAGAGCCGAGAGGCTCTCGAACCTGTCTTTGTGATTGACGGCCTCCTCGGACAAACGCCCCAACGCCGCTTCGAGATACGCCTTGACGCGCTCGTCCGTGAGCTCCGGATTTCCCTCGGCCTCGATGCAGTGCGGCACGGGCGTGCGTGCGAGAAAGGCGTGAAGCTTCTGCCCGTTGTTCACGAATTCCAAGGCCGGAATGCTGTAGAGGCTCGGCGGCTCTTTGCCCTTCTTCTTCTCAAACGTCTCGCCGTAGAGCCTGAGGAGCTGCAGCGCAAGGTGCCGCCTGACGAGCTTGGTGTTCCGCACGTCGAGCCACGGCGAGCGCGGCTCGCCCGAAAACATGTTCTGGGGGTTGCGGAAGTAATACGCGTCGTGCGGCTCTTCGCCGCAGTAGGTGAGGATCGTCGAGAGGCTCGATCCGCGGCGGCCCGCGCGGCCCGCGCGCTGCTGGTAGTTCTCGCGTGAAGGCGGCATGTTGCGCATGCTCACCGCCACGAGGGAGCCGATGTCGATGCCCACCTCCATCGTGGTCGTGCAGGAGAGGACGTCAACAGGCTGCTCGCCTTTGCCGACGAGATCCTGAAAGCGCAGTTCGTACTTCTCCGTCGTCGACCAGAGGTCGGAGCGCTTGTCGGTGTGCGAGAGCTGCGCGGAGTGCTCTTCAATGTTGAGATTGCGGATCTTCGAGCCGGGCTGCAGCGCGTCAAGAAGCGGTTGCCGCCAGAACTTGAGCGCGTCGAGATCGTCACCGGTCATGCGCTCGAGCCCGGCGTGCCCGCAGTGGGGGCAGCGGCCGTTGAGGTCGAAGGGCGTGATGCCCGTGCAGTGACGGCAGATGCTCCAGACGTGCTCAGGCTCGAACACCGGCCGCAGGCAGCTGAGACGAAGCGCCTTTCGGCTCGATCCCGTGATGGCTCCGAGCACGAGGTCGTCGAGGAGCATGCGCACCTGTGCTTCCTGCCGGGGCGTCCAACCGAGCGTCTCGCGGAACACCTCCGGGAAGGGATCTGCGGGGTCGATGGTGTTCGCATCGCTAGCATATGGCCGCACGCGCCGGCGGATCCAATCCTCCGTCTGCCCCAGAACGGCCCCGTCGCCGCAGAGAAGCATCGTCCAGACGGCGAAGAACTCGACGAAGGCCCGTTCATCCGCAAAGGGCAGGCCTTCATATTCTTCCGTCAGATCCTGATAGCTATCGCCCTCGAAGACGGGCTCGAACCAACAGACGGCCGCGTCGAAGAGCGAGTTGAAGGGTGCACAGAAGAGCTGCAAGAACTGCTCCTGATAGCTCGCCGGACTGCCGACGCCGGTTGAGTTGGGAACATAGTCTTTTCCCTTGTCTGTCATCCTTCTGAGCTGTTTTGCGCCCACCTTCATGAGGCTCTCGTGGTCCTCACCCGTAAAGAGCGCCACGTCGTCCCGCTTCGCCGCAATGGCGAAGGCGTAGTAGAAGGCTTCGAGCGACGTCCACTTCGGGTGCTCCCGGTAGGCCTGAAGCACCCGGGCAGCGAGAAGGCGGCTCGCACGGGCGTCGGCCGTCTGCGAGACGTCGCGCGCCAACCTCGCCGCGCGCTGCCGGCTGTCTGAGAAAACGAGCACCTTGCGGCCTTCATTGGGAAGCACGTCGGGACGCCCGTCCTTGCCCTGCACCGGCGGCTGCAGCTCGAACTGCTGGTTCACGAGATTGAAAAAAGCGAGCGAGCCGCGCGTTTCGAAGGTGCGCACGCCCAACCCCGAAAGGTGCCGGCAGCACTTGGGACAGCTCGGAAAGGTGCGTTCCTCGCAGTGGAGGGCGCTCACCTCGTCGCGCTTCTTCGATTCATCGGCGAGGAGCACCATCCGCCATCCGGCCTCAGCCGCATGCGCGTCGTCAAAGGCGAGCCGGCCGCTCTTCACGTGGAGCCAGCAGCGCGAGGACTTGATTGTGGGCGTGAGTTCGAAGCCGTCGGGCGGGAGATGAAGCGACACGCGCGTGAGGTCGCCGCCGGCAAGAGTGGAGCGCTCCGGCCAGAGGTAGGTCTCCTCATCCGTGCGCGCCACGTACCCCCGCACGAAGAGCGCGCCGCAGTTGCGGTGGCTTTCGAGCTCGTAGACCGCACCGCCGCAGTCCGGGCAGTGCGACTGCATCGTGTTCGTGAAGACCCGCCCCAACGCCAGCCCCTCGGCCTTCGTTCCGCCGGGACACTCGGGGTTGAGGCAGGCGTAGACGCCCCTCAGGCCCCGGAAGAGCATGTGCATGCGGGCCGGAAAGAGCACGCCCTTGTCGGTGAGGGCGAGCGGCGCGAGCGCAAGAAGGACGCTCACCGCGTGGAGCCCCTCCTTTTCGTTTCTTCCAGGAAAGAGAAGCCCGCTCAACTCCCTCATCGACACGGCCCGACCGCGGCAGTGTTCGATGAGGTTGTGAAACTCCTCATACTTCAGCACGACCTTGCCGAGCCATCTGCGGGCGGCGTCGAGCGTCGGGAAGCATCCCTCGTCGCCGACGAGCTTTGCGAAGTGGTTGATCTCGCCCAAGCGCTCGGCTTCGGCCTCGTCGAAGCGCCGGAGGTTGATCTCTCGGAAGACCGCCTCGGGGAGCGGCTTCAGGCCCTCGCAGGGCAACGTCGTTCGTTCGCCGTAGAGCTTGAGGAACCCGTCGGAAGCGTCGGGCGCAAGGGCGGTGAGGGCCGCCGCGAAGGCGTCCACCGCCGCCCGGTCGTTCGCCGGCATGCTCGCCGTCGTGATGATGAACTGCACGCGGGAGCGCTCCACCCCGAGGAGGTCGAGCACGCGCCGGATGAGGAGCGCAATCTCCCCGCCCGAAGCGCCGCGGTACATGTGCGCTTCGTCGATGATAAAGAGGAGCCGTTCCTTCGGGTTGGCCTCAAGCCACGCCCGCGTGTTCGTCCAGAAGCTCCGTTCGCGCGGGCGGATCATCATGTACTCGAGCATCGAGTAGTTAGTGATCAGAATGTCGGGAGTCTTCGCCATCATCTCAAAGCGCGTGACGAGCTCTGCGTCGTCGGGAGCCGTCTTATGAGCGTGCGCCCTGAGCGCCTCGACGAAGCACTCGAGGTTCTTCTTCGCGGGCACGCGCCCCTGCCTCCGGAGCGCCTCCGTATATTCCGCGGAAAAGCGCCGTCTCGCCTCTTCGACCTGCTCCACCTCCTTCGTCTTCTCCTCCGACTCTGGTTCCACGCCGGGGTCGAGAAAGCGCGAGAGCGTTTCGGCCAGATCATCGTCCGATTTCGGCTCCGGCTTCCAGCCCGGATATGGCGTGCGGCCGGTGTACATGCCGAACTGCGGACGCCGCGCGGCGGCTCCGCAGGTGCGGCGGAAGATCTCTTCGAAGCGCCCGTCCGGATCGCCGATCAGTCGGCGCAGACGGCTCTGCTGATCCGAAACGAGTGCGTTCATCGGGTACATGATGACGGCGCGGACGGCACACCCGCGCCAGGCCTGCGGATCATCGTGGGCCTCGCGGGCGAGCTTTGCGATGAGGGGCCACATGAAGCATTCGGTCTTGCCCGAACCCGTACCCGTCGCGACGAGCACGTCGCGCCCGGCCGCAGCCGCCTCGAGCGCCTTCACCTGATGAACGTAGGGACTGCGGAAGACGCCGAGCCCCGCGTCAGCGAGGGCGAGAAGGAAGTTCTTCATCCAGTCGGGCAGCGCCGCCTTCTCGATGCCGTTCTCCGCCGTCAGGTAGGCGGGCGTAGACTCGATGTAGGGCTCCTTGTAGAGAACGCCCTCACGGTCGAGCTCGGTCTCCACGCCCTTGCGCAGCACCGTACTCTTGCCGAAGTACTGCGTGCTCAGGTAGTGCTTGAGCTCCGTGCGGAGCGCCGTGAAGACGCCCCATGCGCCGATGTCGTTGATCATTTCTGAAGGGTCTCCAGTTGGAAGCCGGTTTGAAGAAGGAGTGGCGCGGCGGCGTCGAAAACCGCCTCGGACATCGTCTGCTTGTAGGCATTGAACTCCGGATCGTGCGCCTCGGGCCAGACCGCCGCATTGAAGAGCCGTCTGAGGGGCGGAGGCGGCAGCCACTGCCAGCAGACGCAGACCACGCCGCCCGCCATGCGCTCCACGCGCGCGAGCGGACGCGAACCTGCCCTGAGCAGAACCCCGAGCATCAATTCCGGAATGAGCCGCGCGGCTTCAGGTCGAATCAGAACGGACTTCGCGCCGGAGCCCTGCGGGTGGACCACCAATGCATGGCTGCGGCCTCCCGGCGTTTCGATCGAGCGGGCGACGGTCACGGCGATCTCGGGCGGCTCCCTGCGCCAGCAACCGCCCGTCGGCGTCGGCTGCAGATACTCCCACTCGCCCGCCGCCGGATGTGGCGTCCGGCCTCCCGTACCCGCCAAGAAGCAGCGCAGGAGCTCTTCGGGGTGAAGTTCGGAGAACTGCAGGTAGTCTTCCGGCGTCCTGCAGGCTTCTTCGGGGAGCCCTTCCGCCGACGCAAGCCAGGGACACGCCCCGCTCATGCGCACGGCAAGTCCGGGACCGAACCCGCGCAGCAGCACGACCTCAGCTCCGGATTCCTGTGCGCAGAGCCGCGTCCAGGCCGGCGGTGCGGTCATGACCCGCAGATCCCGCCACCAGACGAGGCCGTTCTGCTCGAGAACCTCGTCGAGCCGGTCGGTGAACGCGTCAATAGCCGCGCCTTCAGGCTCGCCCCAGATGGAGAGGCCGGCGAGAAACGTCTGCCGGAAGACGCGGTGCATGTGGTGCAGCGTCACGCATCCCGGCTTCGCCTCTTCGTCCTCGTCCACGTCGAAGAGCGAGGCGAGCGCCCGGCGGACGGCGAGGCTGTAGGAGAGCCGCATCGCCTCCTCCGCGGAAGGCCTGCCCACGGACGACGCCCATCCTGAAGGCTTCTTCGGCTCCTTCTCCGGACCGAAAAGCGACCGCCGGATCTCTTGAAAGGTCCGTGCCGCGAGCTGGCGGTCGATCGTCCAGACGCCGGAGCGTCCGTCCGCGCCCCCTCTGACCTTCCAGGCCGTCGCCATCAGCGTGCGCCTCCGTAGAGGCGGACCGCTCGCTTCAGGCTTGCCGGAGCCTCACCTTCGTCGGCCTCGATGAATTCGTTCACCGCGTCGAAGCTCCCGGTGAGGAGCGCGTGGGGGAGGAGAAGCAGCATTGCGGCGTTCTTCTTGCCGATCGGCTCGTCCAGAACCGCTTCAGCCGTTCCGAAGAGCTCAAGAAGCCGAACTTGAGCAGCCCGGGAGACGGCGCACGTCTTGACGACGCCGGCGGCCGGCTTCGCGGCCGAAGCGTCGACGGCGCTGAGTTTGGAGAGGAGTTCGGGATCGGGTTGGTGCGCGCTGCAGCGTTCCTCGGGACGGTCGACGATCCTCTCGAGGAAGAGCTCGGTGCAGACGGGCAGCGCGTAGTGTTCAATTCCCGGCGGGAGAAGCGAGAGCTCCTCGACGAAGGGTATTTCAAAGACGAAGAGCCGGCGGGCGGTCGACGCGCGCATGAGGAGCCGCTCAAAGCGGTTCCCCTCTATCACGTTCGTGACGAAATTGACCGCATCGTCGGGCACGTGGAGACAGTCGTCCTCTCCGGCATCGAGCACGCGCGGCTCCGTGCCGAAAAGCGCAAGCGAAAGGGCCGCGGCCGCGCCGTATGCGCCCGGCCCCGCCAGCACGACCGGCATGCGCCTGAGGCCCGCCGCAAGGAGAACGCCGCCCAGAGCTTCGCTCGAGTCTTCCTCAAACCCCGCCGCACAGAGGTTGTCCTCAACAGCCTCCGCAAGATCCTCGGCTTCCTCAACTGGAGAAGCGGGGATGCGTGCGGCAGCCGGGGCCCAGGTCTTTGCGACCGGTTCCAGAGCGGCCGAGCTCCGCACAGGAGCAGGAGCAGGAGCCCCGCCCGCAAGGAGCGCCCAGAAGGGAGCGTCCTTGATGAGCTCAGCCGCGTCGCGTCGGGCCGCCTCGAACTTCGCTTCGAGTTCGGCCGTGAAGGCGGCCTTCTGCTCTTCGAATCCGGCAGTCAAGGCGGTCTGCCGCTGCTCGAGCCGGGTGAGTTCGGCCTTGCGCTCGTCGATGAGCGCGCGCTGCTTTTCGATCGTCTCAACAAGCCGCACCGACTCTGCGGCTCTGCTCTCGACCTCTCCCTTCAACGCCTCGATGCGCGTGCGGTTCTCAGTCAGCCACTGCGCCTCGATGCGCTTCTCGGCCTCTTCGCGCTTCTGCGGGTCGTTCATTATCAGAGGCGCTGCAATGCGGGAGAGCTCGTCCTCGTTCGTGAAGATCCTTTTGCCCGCCGTCTTTACGCGCCCGAGTGCCAGCTCAAGGCGTTCGTCCGATTCGCCGTATTCGCTCAGCGCCCCCTCGCGCAGGCTCCTCGACTCCAACGCCTGGAGGAACGCCTGATAGACCTCATGCTGCTTGCGGGTCCCTTCGGGGCAGAGCGCCTGAAAGCGCGCCCAGGAGCCCGTCTCCTTCTGGAGCTGCTGCACCACGGCGGTTTCAAGGGTAATGAGGGACAAACGCCGGATGGGAAGGTCGAAAGTCGTTCTCGGCCAGAAGCCGATGACGTCGCGCGACATGGGGCCGAGGCGCATGGGCAGAGGCGCCTCCCTGACGGCATAAACCGGCAGCGTCTTCACGTCCGGTGAAAGAACGCCGCCGCGCAGGTGTTCCGCACGCACCAAAACGGCCGACGGACCGGAATCGCGGGTGCCTCTCGTCAAAAGCAGGAGTGAACAACCCATCTGCCCGACCACGCCGAGCGCGATCTCCGAAAACCGGTTGGAGTGCAGAAACGCCCTCTGTTCGTCTACCGTCTCCTCCGGGCAGTGAACTACGGCCACCGGACGATTCGCTGAATCGTACGACACCGACTTGATGTAGTCTTTGTTGGGATCCTTCCGGTTGGGTTCAACGACGATGTGCCAGAAGCCGAAAGTGCCGTAGGGCAGGGCGGCGGCCTCATCCTGCAGCACGAAGTTCTGCCGGTCCTTGAATCTGCCATCAGAAACAGAGGTGAAGGCCTGCACGCTGCCGTCTGGATTCACGGTACCGACCCTGATAACGCCCGTCATTTTGTTACCGTCTCTGTCGCGAATAGAGACCTCACCGACGTAGCCCAAGACGTGAAGATAAGTTTCGGACATGTTCATCCTTTCCGGTTGATGTTGTTCTTCGCCTGGGCGGCGGGCGGCAGCGCCTTCCCCGCAGCGCGGCGCATGAGCGCGACGCGTTCCGGCAGCGGGAGCACGCCCTGCCGGACGACGAGCTTCGCGGCGGCGCAGAGCGGATGTCCGAAGCGTTCGAGGCGCTTGAGTTCAACTTCCATGCGCGCACTGTCGTCCCGACCGAGAGCGTCGTCCGCCTGAGGTCCGTAGCAGAGCGTGCGCACCCGGTCGAGGCCGACGAGGATCCTCAGCTCCGATCCCCAGGGAAGGCAGTACGTCTTTGGTGCGGCCTGGGCGAGCTCAAAGCGCTCGAGGAGCACTCCGTTCTTCAAGACTTCGGCAACACCGCGGCAGGAGAGCGAGATCACCACCTCGTCGTGAGGAAGCCTTTTCCGCTGACGGTCTTCGAGAAGCGCCTCCCCGCAGTTGTTCTCAATCCGCAGCTCAGCGTCGGCGGCGGAGATCATGCTCCATCGCCGAAGCGGGCGCTCCTCGAGGGAGGCGTACTTCAGAACGGTGCTGCGGCCCGCTGAGACGAGCACCCTCTCCGTGCCCGGACCCACCTCGACGAGCGGCTTGTGGGCGGGGTCGATGCGGCATTTCGCCGCGCCGACGGGCCACGCCTTGAGCTCTATACCCTCGCCCGACGAGATGAAAAGGATCGACCCGCCTTCGTGCTCGATCGCGTAGGGGCGCTTGGTGGTCATCGGCCAGAGCGGGAAAAAGCGCACGGGAGCCGAGGTGAGGCGTGCGCGCCGTTCGGCGAAGAAGGCTGCCGCCTCAAAGGTGTATTCCGTGGCCTTCACCCGATAGAGGGACCCGCCGCACCAGTTCTTCACCGACACGTACTGCACCGACACGCCGGGGCACGACCTCGCATCAAAGGGCGTAAGGAGCAGGCATTCATCCCCCACCGAGACGTCCGCGTCCAGAGGCAGCCGCTTGCCCGTCACGCCGTTGAAGAGCACTTCCTGATCGAGACAGCCGGGAATGATCCGGGGCCAGTGCTCCGCACCCCGTGCATCCCCTTCCGTACGGACGACGTAGCGCTTCGCCGGCCGGGTGCCTGCTGGCAGGTAGGCGAAGCCGCGACCCCAAATCCGGTCGAAGCGGTAGACATTCAGCGGCAGATCGTCGGCCGTGATGGAGAAGCTCCCTTCGGGCGCCCGCTCCCCTTCGACCGTCGACCCGCCTGAGAGAAAGAAGCCGATGCGGAAACTCATCCGTCCGTCCTCAAGCACGAGCTTCAGGGGAAGGATCAGCTCCTGGTCGAGCGTCGCCGCGGCCTGCCACTGCACGGCTCGTTCACGGCACGACTTGTCCTTTTCCCCTTGGCTGTGTCGAAAATGAGCTCTTTTGCCTCCGGCCGCCACGAACGAGACGAACTGCATGCAGAGGCCGCAGGCGAACTTCTGCTCGCGCGCCGCAACGGATCCGAAACGCTGCGAGGCCTCCTGCGGCGTGATCCCCTGCCAATGGTCGCGGTTCCAATAGAGAACGTGCTGAAGCGTGTAGGAGGAGTCCATGCGGAGAAGAGGAGAGGCGGAGGGGAAGGTCAGACGGCGCCGCATGCCGGAGGAAGTCATGCAGGACGCGGATCGAGCGCGCAACATTTTCATTTTCGCACGCGCTGCCGGATCGAGGAGGTTTTTCCTAGGGCGATTGCATGACTTTTCCGGGGGTTAGTAAAAGTTTCCCACATCGCGGTACTACCTAAAACACCTCTTCAGTGGTAGATCTGCCTCCGATGGCGCCACAAACGCCATGGTTTTCACCTTTTTCTGCTCAAGCCGGGGCTTCGACGATTCGTAGCTCCGACTTTTTAGTCTCGATAAACAGTTCATCTGCTTGATCGTAAGCGTCCCATTGCCTCGCGCAGCGCGATCGGGTAGAGAGCGCTCGCTCCCTCCCACACCACCGGACGTGCCGTTCGGCATCCGGCGGTTTCTAAAGTTAGGTTGTGGATTCAGTGGTCAGGCCTTTGACAAGAGACTGTAAAGCCCCATTCGTCGAAAGACACTGTTGGGAAATGCTTTGCGCATGTGAGGGGCGTTGGCGTTCCACCATGGGCCGCGTCCATTGACGGACGATTTCCATGCTTGTTCGCTTGGCAGTCCTCTGCGTCTCAGCTCTCGTTCCCGAGTTGTGGGACGCTTCCATGCCCGCCAGACCAGTTTGCGCAGATGCCGGCGAATGTGAATGTCGATACGTTCGAAGACCGCTTTCCGATCGTCCAGCGCGTAATAGGTTCTCCATCCGCGCAGGATCATCGTCAAGGCCTTGATCGTTCCCAAGAGGGATCTTCCGCGGCCTCGACGCAGGATCGGCCTGAGCTTGTACATAAGTCGTGCAAAGCTCGCCTTAGCGACACGCGGCGCCCCTGACGTTCCCACGAACGTATATCCGAGAAATTTGGACTTCGAAGGACGAAAGAGGCCGCTCTTACTGCGATTCACTCGCAGTTTGAGCGTTCCCTCTATGAACTTAATCGTCTTTTCCAGTACACGTTCCCCGGCCTGCCGAGA
>ENA-OUQS01002456-OUQS01002456.1-human-metagenome-genome-assembly--contig:-NODE-2456-length-11753-cov-4.567960_pt1 | contig 11753 bp, 10 predicted proteins | sample MGYA00248463_ERZ548848 | MGnify/ENA primary metagenome ERZ548848 (study PRJEB26491, sample SAMN04978192) | human metagenome | host: Homo sapiens | study: EMG produced TPA metagenomics assembly of the... | reverse complement strand
GGAAGGTGCCAAAAACCATGCAGAACCTGCTTTCTCAATCCAGGACAGAGTTGTCGCCGAACTGGACGGTCACCACCGTGCCCGCCGCCACCTCCGTGCCCGCAGGGAGAGACTGGGTAATGGCGTAGACATTGCCGGAGCTGGCTGTGGTGGTACCGGTGACCTTCATGATAAGTCCGGCGTTGGTGATGGCCTTGTTGGCCTCTGAGGCGCTCTTCCCCACCACATTGGGCACGGTGCAGGGGGTGTCCGGCTTCTCCTGCCCCAGGTAGAGGATGATGGAGGCATTTCCCGGCACGATGGCGCCGCCGGCGGGGGTCTGGTCGGTGACCGTGTCCCCGTCCCCCACAGTGCGGAAGGTGAAGCCCAGGTCAGCCAGCCGATCTTCAGCGGCCTCCCTGGTCTGTCCCACCACATTGGGAACCGTGGTGTCAGCGCCCACCAGCTCCTCGGCGGTGTAATCCGGCTCAACGCCCAGCAGAGGCAGGATCTCGCTCATGATCTGGCTGGCCACCGGGGCCACCATGGTGCCGCCGAACACGGCAGTGCCGGTCGTGCGGCTGGGGGTGTCCATGGTCAGCAGCATGATGTACTGTGGGTCGTCCGCCGGGGCGAAGCACATAAAGGACACCACCACGTCCTTGGTGCCGGTTTTATCCGCAGTGCCGGTCTTGCCGCCGATGCGGTAGCCCGCGACCTGACCGTTCTTGCCCGTGCCGCTTGTGACCTCATACTCCATAATGTCGCGCACAAGCGCGGACGTCTCCTCGGAGACGACCTGACGGATGGGCGTGGAGTCATGCTTGGAGACGACGTTGCCATCCTGGTCGGTGATCTCTTCGACAAGATAGGGCGTATAGAGGTAGCCGCCGTTGACGCAGGCGCACTGCGCCGCCAGCAGCGCGATGGGCGTGACGTTGAAGTTCTGGCCGAAGGCGTAGCACGCCAGCGCCAGCGTCGAATATTTAATTTCGCTGTTGACGAAGCCGCTGGCCTCGCCCGTGGTGTCGATGCCGGTCTTCTCCGTCAGGCCGAAGTCCAGCATGTACTGGTAAAACTTGTCGTTGCCGATGCGAAGGCCGATGTTGATGAACGCGGGGTTGCAGGAGTTGGCGAACGCCTGCGTCAGGTTTTGCTGGCCGTGACCGGGCGCGCGCTTGGAGCAGTTGATGGTCTCGCCCTCGATCTTCACGCTGCCGCTGCAATAAAAGCCCGTGTTCAGGTCGACAACGTTTTCCTCAAGCGCCATCGCAAGCGTCAGTGTTTTGAACGTGGAGCCCGGCTCGTAGGTGTCGTTGATGGCCTTGCTGCGCCACTGCTTGTTGAGAAGGTCTCTCATGTTTTCGAGGACCTGCTCCTCCGTCATGCCGGAGGTCAGAAAGTCGTTGTAGACCGTGCCGGGGGAATTCAAGTCGTAGGTCGGCAGCGACGCCATCGCCAGCACCGCGCCGGTGTTGACATCCATGACGATGCCCTCGGCGCCCTTGCCAGTGCCGAAGCGCGCCTCAAGCTCCTGCACACCTTTCTCAAGGTAATACTGGATGGTCGTGTCGAGCGTCGTGTGCAGGTCGCAGCCGTTTTCCGCGTCGAAATACTGGTCGTACTGGTAGAGCACGGAGCGGCCGTCGCGGTCGCGCGCGGTGACGACCATACCGTTCTCGCCGGTCAGCTCGTCGTTGTACGCCGCCTCAAGGCCCATCGCGCCGCCGTTTTCATTGGCAAAGCCGATGACCTGTGAGGCGAGCGTCCCCTTGGGATAGGTCCTCTTGCTCGTCGGACGAATGAAAACGCCCTTGAGGTCGTTCTCATTGATGAATTCGCGCACCTTGTCGGCGAGCTCATCGTCCGCCTTTTTCTTGAGCTCTTCGTACTGCGAGTTCGTTTTCTCCATCTTTTTGAGGATGTCAGCGGGGTCAAGGTCCAGAATTTCAGCAAGGCCGCCCGCGATCAGGTTTTGATCCTGATCGTTTTCGATGATCTCCTTCGGAGAGATGAAAATATCCTCTGCCGAGGCGGACATCGCGAGGATCGTGCCGTTTCGATCGTAGATCGTGCCGCGGCTCGCCTCCACCGTGGTGCGCAACGTTTGCTGGCGCACAGCGACGGACTGGAGCTCGTCATGCTCGGTGATCTGCCAGCGATAGAGTTGGGTGAAGAGCAGCACAAACGTCAGCACGCCGAACACGCCCAGAAGCAGCAGCGTTCTTGTCTGAATGATGCGGTTTGCGCGGCGCGCGGATTCGGGCCGTCTTTTCTGGTTCTGGGGGCGTGGTGCCACAGTCGTTCATCCTCCTTAAAAATGGAAAAGGAGTAAGGAAGCTCCTTACTCCTTATGTATAGCTTCGCTCATTTGAAATATTCCACCACTGCGCATACGCCGTTGCCAAGCGACGTGAGCACCCGCGACAAAACGTTCTGGCTCTTCTGCTGGTAGACGACCACGCTGTCGGGCTCCGACAGGTCGATGTAGTAGACCTGCGAGGCGCTGGGCTTGGCCATACCGGCCGCGGCCGCCGCCTCCTTGATGGTGGTGAGGTCAAAGGTTTTTTCGTAGCGCGTGAGCAGCGCGACATGCTCGTCCTCGAGCGCGGAGATCTCCTTCTGCACGGAGACGACCTGCGCAGAGATTTCCGTCAGCTGTGCGCGGCACATGATCATCAGCGCGACCATTGCGGCCAGCGCCATAAAGCCGCACAGCGTGCCGAGCGAGACCTTTTCGCGTTGACGGCGGACAGGCGCAGCCTTTTTCTGCACCTTCCGCTGCGGGGGACGCATGAATTCCTCGCGCTGACGCTCGTGCTCACGCTCGTATTCACGCTCGCGGCGCAGCCTGCGCTGGCGCTCTTCGTAGGCGGGATCGTAAGCGAGATTGCCATTGACTCGTCCGCTGTAGCGGCGGTATTTCATGTTCTGCTCTCTGCGGCTGGCCATGGCGATCTCCTTTCTTTTGCGTATTTTCGGCTGTTGTCAGCACTTTTCCGCGACGCGCAGCTTGGCGCTGCGGGCACGGGGATTCTCTGCGAGTTCTTCTTCGCCCGAAACGATGGGCTTTCTTGTGATGAGCTTGACCTTTGGCTTTCGTCCGCACACGCACACCGGAAATTCTGGCGGGCAGATGCAGCCCTGTGCAAGCTCCTGTAATTTCTTCTTGACGATGCGGTCTTCGAGCGAGTGGAACGTGATGACCGCGAGCCGTCCGCCCGGTTTCAGATTTTTCTCCGCCGCGTCGAGCATCGGCGGAAGCTCGCCCAGCTCGTCGTTCACGGCAATGCGGATGGCCTGAAAGCTGCGCTTGGCAGGGTGCTGCTTTTCGCGCAGCGCGCTCGCGGGCATGGCCGAACGGATGATATCGGCGAGCTCAAGCGTCGTTTCGATGGGCTTTTGCTCGCGGTGCTGGCAAATTCTCTTCGCGATGGCGGGCGCATAGCGCTCCTCGCCGTATTCAAAGAGGATGCGGCGCAGCTCTTCATAAGAATAGGTATTCACGACCTCGCGCGCGGTCAGTGCGGCGGATTCGTCCATGCGCATATCGAGCGGCGCGTCCTGCTTGTAGGAAAACCCGCGCTGCGCTTCGTCGAGCTGCGGGGAGGAAACGCCGAGGTCAAAAAGCATCCCGTCCACGCCGTGGACGCCCAGCTCGTGCAGCACAGCGTCGAGCGCGCTGAAATTGCTGTGGACGAGCGTGACCTTGTCCAAATAATCGCCGAGGCGGCGGTTTGCCGCTTCGATCGCGGTCTCGTCACGGTCAAGCGCAATGAGGCGGCCCGTCGTCAGGCGGCGCACGATCTCGAGCGAATGTCCGGCGCGGCCGAGCGTGCCGTCCACATAGATGCCGTCGGGCTTGATGGCGAGCGCGTCAAGGCACTCGTGCAGCAGTACCGGCTTATGGCCGTAGTTCTCTTCCATATCAGAATCCCAGCTCTTCCATCACGGCGGCCAGATTCTCGGGATTGAGCTCCTCGGCCTCGATCTCTGCCCACTTCTCCGCATTCCAGATCTCGGCGCGGTTCGAAACGCCGATCACGACCACGTCTTTTTCAAGGTGGGCGTAGGCTCTGAGCTTCTGCGGCAGCACGATGCGCCCCTGCGCGTCGGGCTCGCACTTGGCGGCGTTGGCGAAGAGCGGGCGCATGGCCTTGGTCTTCGTGTAGGGCAGGCTTTCAAACTTTTCGGTGAAGCGCGCCCAGGAGGCATCGGAATAGATGCTCAGGCAGGAGTCCATGCCCATGGTGACATAAAACGTGTCGCCGAGCTCCTCGCGCAGCTTCGCGGGGATAAAGAGCCGCCCCTTGGCGTCGATCGTGTGCTGATACTGACCCGTCACGGCGGCTGACCCCCTTTTTCTGTGCATTTTCGCATACAGAGGGCACGAAAGCGCGGCCTTTTCTTCATTTTGGAAAAAGCCGTGCCGCGTCCGATCTGATGCTTATGTGGGAAAGTAAGCCATTTTCATGGTATGATACACCACTTTCCCCCACCTTTGTTTTGAGTATACGAGATTCACATAAAAAATGCAAGCAGAAATTTCCCTGAGATTTCAAGCCTTTTACCGCTTTTTCCTGTGAAAATTCGGCCAGTGCACCGTATTTTTAAAACGCATGTTCTACTTTGGTTTTGGTTAAAAAAGGGCCGCCACAAGATATTGTGGCGGACCTTTATGCTATGCCCAAATATAGATTATGTCTACCAATTGTGTCGGTTTTTGTCACTTTTGACAAATTTTTATCCGTTTTGCGTCTGCTTTTCGGCTGACTGTGCCAGCTCCTCGCGGCGCTTCTGCATCTGCTCGGCAGAGGCGGCGCGGAAGCGCACGCGGGACTGCTTGACCTCCTCGAGCGCCATCTGGATGGCCTCCTCGGTGCGGCGCAGCGCATCCTCGGTGTACTCGTTGGCCACGCGGTACATTTCGCGCGAGCGGTCCTCGGCCTTTTTGATGATCTCGTGGCTCTTTTCGCGGGCGATACCGAGCACCTCGGTCTCGGAGACCTTGTTCTTCGCGTCCTGCTCGGCCTGCTGCATCATGCGCTCGACGTCGCGCTTGGCGGCCTTGACATAGTCCTCCTTTGCGCGGATGAGCTCCTGCGCGCGGGAAAGCTCCACCGGGAGCTGGGCGCGAATCTCGTCGAGCAGGTCGAGCGCCTCGTCGCGGTTCAGAATGCACTTGTCGCTCGTCAGCGGCGCGTTCTTCGCGCCGTCGATCATCTCGTAAAGCATATCCAAAAGATGCTGCACATCATTGTTCGCCATGGTCTTCTCTCCATCCTTTCACAAGCTCCGCCGCGCGCAGCGGCATATATTTTTCAAGGTCTTGTCCGTATTTGATCATCTCGCGCACCATCGTGGAACTGATGTGCTGATACTTCGGTTCCGCGACCAGCAGCACCGTTTCGAGCGCGCCGTCCGACACGTCGCGATAGATGAGCGAAAGCTGCTGCTCGGCGTCAAAATCCACGCTGTTGCGCACGCCGCGCACGAGAAACTGCGCATTTTTACGCAGCGCGTAGTCGGTCAGAAGTCCGCCGCCGAGCTCAGCCTCCACATTGGGAAACTCCTCGACGCTCGCGCGCATGAGCGCGAGCTTCTGCTCGTCGGTGAACATCGGGTGCGTCTTCGTCCCGTTCGGCACGATGGACACGTACACGCGGTCAAAGAGCTTTGACGCGCGCGCGATAATGTCCTGATGCCCGATCGTCACAGGGTCGAACGAGCCGGGAAACACTGCGATTCTCATGCCTCTTCCTCCACCGCGCGGTGATAGATGCTCACCTTGATCTTGCCGTAGCGGTACTCGCGATACAGTCCGTACGGCGCGGGAAGCTCGGGAAGCGTCTGGTTCTGCGGACTTTCCGCGACCATTATACCATGGGGTGATAAAATGTCAAACTGCGCGATCTTTTCCATCGCCTGCTCCAAAAGTCCGCTTTCGTATGGCGGATCGAGGAAGATGATGTCGAACCTCCCGCTCTGCGTGCCGAGCGCGGCGAGCGAATCACCGCAGATGACCTGCGCGTTTTCTTCCAGATGGCACAGCGCGAGATTTTCGCGCACGAGCTTGACCGCGTCTGCACGCTTGTCAACAAAAAGCGCGCTTTTTGCCCCACGCGAGAGCGCCTCGATGCCGAGCTGCCCCGTGCCCGCAAAAAGATCGAGCACGCGCGCATCCTCCACGTCGAACTGGATACAATTAAAAATACTTTCCTTGACCTTGTCGGTCGTCGGGCGGGTCTCCATGCCCTTGAGCTCGCCCAGCCGCCGTCCGCGCGCCGAGCCTGTGATGACTCTCATGTTTATCCCTCCGCAGCACCCAAAGCGGGCGCAATGAACTCGTTAGTTTCCATAATACGTGAATTTCCGTTTATTTTCAATAGAGTCCTTGACATTTTCCCGCATTTTACGCAAAATATTTTCTCTTGTTATTCTGCACCGCTTCGTATATAATGATATGGTCATATCATATCGACCAGGGAGAAAGGAGTATCTTCCATGATCAGGCTACAAACCGAAAAGGGCGAAGTCAGCATTTCCGACGCTGCCCTGTCTAATATCACCGGCGCCGCGGCCACGAGCTGCTTTGGCGTCAAGGGCATGGCCTACCGCTCGATGACCGACGGGCTCGTCCACCTGCTGCGCCGCGAGGCGATGAGCAAGGGCGTGCGCATCATTCCCCACGAAGAAGGGGACATTTCCATCGAGCTGCACATCGTTGTGGAGCACGGCGTGAACATCGCCGCTGTCTGCCGCTCCATCATCAATCAGGTGCGCTATATGGTCAGCGAAAACACCGGCGCAAGCATCCGCAGCATCGACGTTTGCGTCGACAGCATGAATATGTAAAAACCGAGGAGGATATCATCCTATGCACGATACCATCAATGGTGCCATGTTCAAGGAGATGCTGCTCTTCGGCACCGTCTCCATCGCACAGGCACAGCAAGCTATCAACGATTTGAATGTATTCCCCGTTCCCGACGGCGACACGGGCACGAACATGAGTCTTACCATCCAGACCGCGGCGCAGGAGCTCAAGAAGATCGAGCCCGCGACGGTCGATCAGGCCGCCTCTGTCACGGCGTCCGCGCTGCTGCGCGGCGCGCGCGGCAACTCCGGCGTCATTCTGTCGCTTCTCTTCCGCGGCATCGCCAAGGAGCTCAAGGGCTGCAAAGAGGCCGACGGCGCGGCGTTTGCCGCCGCGCTTCAGGAGGGTGTCGCCGCAGCGTATAACGCCGTGATGAAGCCCGCCGAGGGCACGATCCTGACCGTTTCGCGTCTCGCTGCCGAGCGCGCTGTGAACGCGGCCGAGGAGCACAACAGCGTCGAGTACGTCATCGAGCAGGCCATCGCCCAGGGCGAGATCACGCTCGCGCAGACGACTGACATGAACCCCGTTCTCAAAAAGGCCGGCGTCGTCGACGCGGGCGGCAAGGGCTTCCTGCTGATCCTCAGCGGCATGCTCAGCGCGCTGCGCGGCGAGGAGCGCCCCGAGCTCACCGAAGAGAATGCACAGGAGAAGGCCGATTTTGCCATGCTCAACGAAGAGGACATCACCTTCACGTTCGACACCGTGTTCATCGTCCGCAAGAGCGGACGCAGCATTGAGCCGTTCCGCCGCTTCCTCGATGGCATCGGCGATTCGCTCGTCATCGGCGAGGACGACGAGGCTTTCAAAGTCCACGTTCACACCGACATTCCGGGCGAGGCGCTGACCGAGGCGCAGAAGTACGGCACGCTCGAGCTTGCGAAGATCGAGAACATGCGCACGCAGGCCCAGCAGCTCGCCGCCGGCGGCAAGGCCCAGTCCACCGACGACCTTGAGGCCATCGAGCAGGAGCTCGAAGCCGCCGAGCACGAAAATGCCGGTGAAGCCGAGCCCGAAAAGGACTTTGGCTTCCTCGCGGTCTGCGCGGGTGGGGGCCTTGCGAACGTCTTCACCGACCTTGGCGCCGACGGCGTCATCAGCGGCGGACAAACCATGAATCCCTCGACCGAGAGCATCCTCAAGGAGATCAAAAAGGTCCCCGCGCACACCGTTTTCGTGCTGCCGAACAACAAGAACATCATCATGGCCGCACAGCAGTGCATCGGCCTGACGGAGAAGACCGTCGTGGTCATCCCAACCGCCTCCATCCCGCAGGGCGTGAGCGCGATGATGGCCGTCGATCCCGACATGAGCGACGCAGACGCCATCGCCAAGGCGATGACGGACGCCGCGCAGTGCGTCTCCACCGCGCAGATCACCTACGCCGCGCGCAATTCCGATTTTGACGGCTTCGACATCCACGAGGGCGATTATCTGGCACTTCTGGACGGCAAGCTGCTCGGCACCGACCGCGACGTCTCCGCGCTGCTCGACGGACTCTCCGACGAGGCAGCGTCCCGCGAAGCGGAGTTCATCACCATCTTCTACGGCGAGGATGTGAATGAAGAGGACGCGCACAAGGCGTGCGACGCCTTCACCCGCAAGTGCCCGGATGCCGAGGTCAATCTGATCTGCGGCGGCCAGCCGGTCTATTACTATATCATCTCGATCGAATGACCCAAGCACAGCAAAGCGGAGCAGGATTTCTCCTGCTCCGCTTTTTTCTGCCCGTCAGACGTTCATCTTCCGCCCGAGGAGCTTCATCAAGAGCTCTGCGTGGCGGTATTCGTCTTCGCTCATCGCCGCAAACAGCTTGCTGAGGCACAGGTCCAGTGTCTCCTCTCCCGTGCGGGCGTAATTGTAGCCCGCACAGGCCTCCGCGTGGTAGAGGCTGCGCAGCAGCGCGCAGAGGTCGCACGTATCCGGCTGCTCCACGCACACGCGCGGGCAGTAGGCCTTGCCGGTGATTAAGTAGATCGCGGCGGCCAGATCGCGCGCGTGGCGCTTCTCGTCCTCGCTCAGCGCGCGGAACGCTCGCGCCAACTCGCGCCGCGGCGTGCAGGAGGCGAGATAGGCATACACCTGCGCGTCGCCGAGCTCCTCGCGCAGAAAGCCCTGCAGCACCTCGACCGATACGCTTGCCTCGCTGCCCATGCAGCAAGGGTCCACCTCCGCGCCCGGGAGCGTGAGCTCGCTATCCTGTGCGCTCATCTGTGTGTTTGCATTGTCCGCCATCGGGTACGGGTCCTCCTCCGGCGCGACGCGCTTCCACACCTCGCGGCACGCTTCATAGTCGCAGGCGCAGGGCTTTTTCATTTCCGTCATGTTCTTCTTCCCCTTTCCGGAACGGTTCTCGTCTCTATCCTATGCGTGCATTTTTCAGGCGTGCAGAGCCGATATCTCCCTATTTCCCGCATGGAAAAAGAAAATCTTGAAAATCGCACCTCTCTCGTTGATTTTTTCCATTTTTTCTGGTAAACTACATTTGTTTTGTATTTTTGCGCATTTTGTTGCATTTGCAACTTTTCATTCTCTGCCATCTGGTCCATACTAAAGACAAGCAATGGCAGTTTCTGTAAGGAGGTCTTCTTTTCATGCTGGAACTGAAGCACATCACCTATACCGTCTCCACCCCTGAGGGAGAGCAGACGATCTTAAACGACATTTCCATCGACATTCCTGACCGCAAGCTCATCGTCTTCACCGGCCCCAACGGCGGCGGCAAGACGACGCTCGCCAAGGTCATCATGGGCCTTGTCACGCCGACGGGCGGCCAGATCCTCTTCAACGGTCAGGACATCACGCACCTTGGCATCACCGAGCGTGCGAAACTCGGCATCAGCTACGGCTTTCAGCAGCCGCCGCGCTTCAAGGGCATCACGGTGCGCAACCTTCTGACCATCGCCTCGGGCGATGCAAACCTCAGCAAGGACAAGTGCTGCAAGTACCTCACGCAGGTAGGCCTCTGCGCCAACGACTATCTCGACCGCGAGGTCGACGTCTCCCTCTCCGGCGGCGAGGTCAAGCGCATCGAGATCGCAACGCTCCTTGCCCGCGGCAGCGAGCTGATGATCTTCGACGAGCCTGAGGCCGGCATCGACCTGTGGAGCTTCGCCCGCCTGACTGAGACGTTCGAGCAGCTGCGCCAGCGCGAGCTTGCGACGATGATCATCATCTCGCATCAGGAGCGCATCATCCAGCTCGCCGACGAGATCGTCGTCGTGGGCGGCGGCGAGCTCAAGCACCGCGGCAGCACAGAAGAAATTTTCCCGCTCATCATGGCGGACACGCTGGGCTCCTGCCCGGTGCTGAACAAGTAAGGAGGTAGTACACAATATGATCACCGAAATCGACGCTTCCCTGCTTGAAAAGATCGCCGACCTGACGGGCAAGCCCGTCGGCGCGTTCAACATTCGAAAGGACAGCGGATGCGAGGCGCGCCAGTCCACCGAGCACATCGCCATCGACCCGCAGCCCGAGGGTAAAAGCGGCATCATCATCCGCATCAAGGACGGTACGAAGGGCGAGCAGTGCCACATCCCCGTCATCATCAGCAAGAGCGGCGTGACCGAAATGGTCTACAACGACTTCTACGTCGGCGAAAACTGCGACGTCGACATCGTCGCAGGCTGCGGCATCCACAACTCCGGCTGCAACGAGAGCCGCCACGACGGCGTCCACACGTTCTACGTCTCCAAAAACTCCCACGTACGCTATGTGGAAAAGCACTACGGCGAGGGCGACGGCGAGGGTTCTCGCGTGATGAACCCCACCACGATCGTCTACCTTGACGAGGGCGCGAGCATCCAGATGGAGACCGTGCAGATCCGCGGCATCGACTCCACCGTGCGCAAGACGAAGATTGTCTGCGGCAAGGGCGCCGAGGCCGTCATCACCGAGCGCCTTCTCACTCACGGCAAACAGCACGCCGAGAGCGACATGGAGATCGAGCTCAACGGCGAAGATGCGCGCGGCCGCGTCATCTCCCGCTCTGTCGCGCAGGATGAGTCCAAGCAGATCTTCCACCCCGTGGTCGTCGGCAACAGCAAGTGCTTCGGCCATGTGCAGTGCGACTCGATCATCATGGGCAAGGCCACGATCGAATCCATCCCCGCCATCACCGCGAATTCGACCGACGCGCAGCTCATCCACGAGGCTGCCATCGGCAAGATCGCAGGCGACCAGCTCTTAAAGCTCCAGACCCTTGGTCTCACCGAGGAGGAGGCCGAAGACACGATTCTCAAGGGCTTCCTCGCCTGAAAAATTTGATAGGAACCGACGAAAAAGCGCGACGCCCGAGATCGGGCATCGCGCTTTTTCTGTTGCTGTGTTGGTTCAATCGGTGAAATCAGGATAACCGTCTTTGAGAGACTCATCGTAGATCGCACGCTCGCCACCGATGAATTTGGGACGCGTCCGCGCGGCCAGCACAATGGCCTGACCGATGCGGTTCTGCTTCAAGCGAACGGGAACGGCGACCTTTTTGAGGTGCATGCCGATCAGCGTGCCGCCGATGTCAAGTCCGGCGTCAGCGCGGATCTCTTCGAGCGCCACGGGATGGCGGAACGCTTTGTACGCGGCCGTCGCAAACGAGCTGCCTGCCTTGGGCTGAGGCAGGACGTTGACGATCTCGCCGTTCGGCACAGCCTCGTGCTCCACGATCAGCGCGCGGTTCAAATGCTCGCAGCACTGGGCGGCAAGATACACGCCCATGGGCGAAAATACGCTGGAGAGCCCTCGGAAGATGGCGTCCGCCACCTCCGGCGTCGACCAGCTGCCGACCTGATGGCCCACGACCTCGCTCGTGCTGCAGCCGATGACGACGATCTGTCCGCGGCGCAGATGGGCGATCTCCGCAAGCTCGCGCGCCGCCTCTGCCGCCTCCTGCTCCGCCTGT
>ENA-OUQS01002434-OUQS01002434.1-human-metagenome-genome-assembly--contig:-NODE-2434-length-11921-cov-28.213720_pt1 | contig 11921 bp, 7 predicted proteins | sample MGYA00248463_ERZ548848 | MGnify/ENA primary metagenome ERZ548848 (study PRJEB26491, sample SAMN04978192) | human metagenome | host: Homo sapiens | study: EMG produced TPA metagenomics assembly of the... | reverse complement strand
CGACGGCTCTGACACCCAGACCACCCGGCCCTCCGTCGAGCCTGTCCCGCCCCAGAAGCACTACTCCATCTGGGAAAGCTTTATCGGCGGCATTTTCTCCATGCTTGCTTATATCATCCTGTTCATCGCAGTTTTCTTTATCTTTATCACCCCTCTCGGCCACTCCTTCGGCTGGTTCTGGGGGCCGTTTGGCTGGTTCGGCGCACGGCGTTGGCACAGAGGCCCCCGTCCTCCCCGCGGCCCTTACGATGACTTCGGCCCCGGCGGTGGTTTCTACGGCGGCCCTCGCGGCCCGAGAGGCCCACGGGGGCCTCGTCCTCCCCGTGGAGGCGGTTTCGGCGGCTTTGGCGGTATGGGCGGCGGCTCCGGTTTTGGCGGAGCCGGGCGCGGCGGCGGCAGCTTCGGCGGCATGGGCGGCGGCAGCAGCCACGGCGGCGGAGCCGGACGCGGACGCTGATATTATGACAAAAGGGAAGCCCCATCTGACGATGGGGCTTCCCTTTTGTCTATTTGTTATTTGATGCAGCTCGAGCAGGGGCTGTAGCCTGCGGCCACAGCTTCATCATAGCTGGAGAACAAAATCTGGTTCTTCTCTGCCGGGAGGTTGGCGCAGCTGGGCAGATGGAACTTTTTGCTGTTCACGTTGCCGATGTAGGCCTGCTGGGCCGTGCTGGATGCTGCCGGGTCGGTGGGGTTCAGCTCAGCGTCGGTGGCGAAGTGTTCCGTTGCCACCGTGTAGTTCTGGCCGTCACTGGAAACGGTGAACGTCCCCAGCAGATCGGTGCGGTAGACGTCCACACCGGCGTCCCGCAGGATGCTCAGGGTCTCCTCGTGGGGGTGGCCGTACTTGTTGTTGACCCCGCAGGAGATGATGCCCATCTCAGGCAGGACAGCGTTCAGGAAGACGTAGCTGGTGGAGGTGCTGGAGCCGTGGTGGCCCACCTGTAAGACATCCACCTTGAGGTTCGCGCCGCTGTTCACAAGGTCGCGCTCGGCGTCGGACTCCATATCACCGGTGAGCAGGAAGCTGGTCGCGCCGTAGTCGATGCGCAGGACGATGGAGGTATCGTTGGTGTCGTCGTACTGCGCCACAGGGCCAAGCATGGTCACAGTGGCGCTGCCCAGCGCCCACTGGGTGCCTACTGTGGGAACTTCCACCTGTAAGTTCTGCTGCTGGGTGTACTTGACAAAATCCTTGAAGCACTTGGTGGAGGCTTCCGTCACAGGGCTGTAAACGTGGCAGGCCGGGAAGCAGGCCAGCGCAGCGGCCAGACCGCCCACATGATCTTCGTGAGCATGGGAGCAGAAGACATACTCCAGCTGCTCGACCCCCTGGCTCTGCAAGTAGGAGACCACCAGACTGCCGTCGTCCACATTGCCGCCGTCGTAGAGCATGAACTGTCCGTCGCACTCCACCAGCACGCTCAGCGCCTGCCCCACGTCGATGAAGTGCATCTGGAAGGCGGCGTCCTGCCCGTCGGAAGGCGTCGTACCGGTCTGAGAAGCTGCCGGATTCGGCATGACGTCGCCGCTGCCTCCCGGGACGATGGAAGAGGTATCACAGCCCACGAGGCCCAGCGCAAGGGCTGCGGCCAGTACCAGCGCGGCGAGGCGGCTCATGAGCGTTTGAGCGGTCACTTTTTCTTTTTTGAAGTTTTCCACGATGTATTCTCTTTCTGTTGATTGCTTTTCGGTTTATGTGCAGGAGCCGAATGGGGCGCAAAACGTGCGCCGGGGCTGGGCTGACGGCCTGCCGGGCTGCGGCCCGCCGGGGCGGCGGAGCGGCTCTGCGGCTTGCCGCCCTTGCCTCTGGGTCGGACGGTGTAGGTGCCGTCGCCGTGGATGGTCACATCGGCAGCCTCGGCTCTGCGGGCCGAACGCTGGACCGCAATGCGGCCCTCAGCGGGAACCAGCAGGGGGATGAGGTCTTCGCGGTGGGTCATTTTCAGCGCCTTGATGACCTTTTCGGCGTTGCGGGGCTCATAATACTGGAGCAGGGCGCGCTGAAGCGCCTTGCCCTCAGCGGTCTTTTCCACAAACACCGGCTTCAAAGTGTAGGGGTCGAGGCCGGTGTAGAACATACAGGTGCTCACGGTGCCGGGCGTGGGATAAAAATCCTGCACCTGCTCGGGGCGCATATGGTTCTTGTAGAGGTATTCGGCCAGATAGACGGCATCCTTGAGGGTGCTGCCCGGGTGGCTGGACATGAGATACGGCACGAGGTACTGCTTTTTTCCTGCCTTCCTGCTCAGCTCGTAGAACTTATCCTTGAACTTGTTGAAGGTCTCGATGGGCGGCTTGCCCATGTAGGCGAGGGTGTTGGGGGCGCAGTGCTCCGGCGCGACTTTCAGCTGGCCGGAAACGTGGTACTCCACCAGCTCCTTAAAGAACGTGTCATCGGGGTCGGCCATCAGGTAATCGAAGCGGATGCCGCTGCGGATGAACACCTTCTTGACGCCGGGCAGCTCCCGGACGCGGCGGAGGATCTTCAGGTAATCGCTGTGGTCCACGATCATGTGGGAACAGGTGGTGGGGGCGAGGCAGTGCTTGCCGCCGTTGCACATACCCCGCAGCATCTGCTCGCGGCAGGATGGGAAACGGAAGTTGGCGGTGGGGCCGCCGATGTCGTGGATGTAGCCCTTGAAATCCGGCTCGTGGGTCATCCGCTCTGCTTCGGCCACGATGCTGTCGGCGCTGCGGCTGGTGACGCGTCGGCCCTGATGCAGCTGGATGGCGCAGAAATTGCAGCCGCCGAAGCAGCCGCGGTTCTGGATGATGGAGAACTGCACCTCGCGGATGGCAGGCACACCGCCCATGGCCTCGTAGATGGGGTGGTAGCGGCGGGTGTAAGGCAGGGCGTAGACCTTATCCAGCTCCCAGCGGACGAGGGGCTTTGCGGGGATGTTCTGCACGAGGTACTTCTCGCTCTGCTTCTGGACGATGATATTGCCGCTGACGACGTCCTGATTGTCCATCTGGATGCGGCAGGCTTTCGCGTAAGCCACCTTATCGGAGGCGACCTTCCTGAAGCCCGCGCACTCCACATACCGCTCGGGCAGGTGGTCGAAGTCGGTCAGGTAGCAGGTGCCGTCCACATCGGTGATGCTCTCCACCGGCTCCCCTGCCGCCAGACGGCGGGCAATTTCCACGGTCTGGTGTTCCCCCATGCCGAAGCTGATGATGTCCGCGCCAGAGTCCTCGGCGATGCTGGGCAGGACGGTGTCCAGCCAGTAGTCGTAGTGGGCAAAGCGGCGGAGCGATGCTTCCAGACCGCCCAGAATGACGGGCAGGTCAGGGTATGCCTGTTTGGCAAGTCTGGTGTAGACGGTGGCGCTGCGGTCGGGCCGTGCGCCACCCTTGCCGCCGGGCGAATACTCGTCCTCCGCGCGGGGGATCTTTGCGACGGAATAATGACTCACCATGCTGTCCACGTTGCCGCCGCCGATGAAGAAGCCGTACTTCGGCTTTCCGAACCGCTTGAAGTCCTCGCAGTCGGTGTAGCGGGGCTGGGCCAGCACGCCCACCTTGTAGCCCTCAGCTTCCAGCAGGCGGCTGATGATGGCGGTGCCAAAGCTGGGGTGGTCCACATAGGCGTCGCCGCCCACCACCACGAAGTCCAGCTGGTCCCATCCCCGGGCCTCCATGTCGGCCCGGCTGATGGGGAGAAATTCGGTGTAATGTTCCATAGTTATCCTTTTTCTTTCATGATGCCTGCCCTATACAGCAGGGCTCTATTGCTTCCGAAATCAAACATTCTATTCATCCGGCGTGAGCCTGTCCGGTACGCCAGTGACTTCCCTAGCAGGGGAGCCGGCAAAGCCGTCCGGCTTTGACTGAGAGGTTATTCATCCGGCTGATTCATCTGCATTTCCAGCCACTGCTGGCGGCTGATGAGGACAGCGCGGGGCTTTGCGCCCTCGTAGGGGCCGATGATGCCCTTTTCTTCCATCTCGTCCATGATGCGGGCGGCGCGGGCATAACCCAGCTTGCAGCGGCGCTGCAGCAGGCTGGTGGACGCCTGGCCGGCGTCGATGACCACCTCCACGGCCTGCTTGAGCATCGGGTCACTGCCGCCCTCCTCGTCGGAGTCGGCAGAGCTGCTGCCCTTCTTGCCGTCCTGGATGGCGTGTTTTTCCATAGCCTCTATCATGGCTTCGTCGTACTGGACGGTGGCGCTCTTCTTGATGAAGTCCAGCACACGGCTGATCTCCTCATCCCGCACAAAGGTACCCTGGATACGGGTGGGCTTGGGTGCGCCCACGGGCATGAAGAGCATATCGCCCATGCCCAGCAGCTTTTCGGCACCGGCACCGTCGAGGATGGTGCGGCTGTCCACCTGACTGGACACGGCGAAGGCGATGCGGCTGGGGATGTTGGCCTTGATGAGGCCGGTGATGACGTCCACGCTGGGGCGCTGGGTCGCCACGATGAGGTGCATACCGGCGGCGCGGGCCTTCTGGGCGATGCGGCAGATGGAGTCCTCGACATCCTTGCCGACCACCATCATCAAATCGGCCAGCTCGTCGATGATGATGGCGATATAGGGCATCTTCTCGAGGTTCGGGTCCGCTGCCGCCAGCTTATTGAAGGACTTGATGTCGCGGACGTTGTTCTCCGCGAAGAGGTGGTAGCGGCGCTCCATCTCCTGCACTGCGCCGCCCAGTGCGCCGGCCGCCTTGCGGGGCTCGGTGACGACGGGCATCAGCAGGTGGGGGATGCCGTTGTACTCAGCCAGCTCGACGACCTTGGGGTCGATGAGCAGGAGCTTGACGTCCTCGGGGCTGGAGCGGAACAGCAGGCTCATGATGATGCTGTTGACACAGACCGATTTACCGCTGCCGGTGCTGCCCGCGATGAGCAGATGGGGCATCTTGCACAGGTCGGCCACCTGAGCCACACCGGCAATGTCCTTGCCCAGCGCAATGCCCATCGGCGAGGTCATCCGCAAAAAGCTCTGGCTCTCGAAGACGCTGCGGATGTAGACCGGCGTTTTCTTATGGTTCGGCACCTCGATGCCCACGGCAGGCTTGCCGGGGATGGGAGCCTCCATGCGGACATCGGCCACCGCCAGGTTCAGGGCGATGTCGTCCGCCAGCGAAGTGATGCGGCTTATCTTGACGCCCGCCATGGGCTGGACTTCATACCGGGTGACCGACGGGCCGCGGGAAATATCCAGCACACGGGTGCGGACGCCGAAGCTTTCCAGCGTGTCCACCAGCTTCTGGGCGTTGGCTTTCAGCTCGTCTTCCGCGCCGGAGTCGCTTTCCTCCGGGGCGCGCTCGAACAGCTCGATGGACGGGTACTGATACTGGAAGCTCTCCTCTGTCTCCGTCTCTTCGGCGGGGGCGTTCGCGGCCTGCTCCTCGGAGACAGCAGGCTTTTCCATGGCGGCTGCCACCAGTGTGTTGAGGTCTTTTTCCTCCACCGGGTCGCTGGTGATGCTGATCCAGCCGTCCTCATCCGGCTCAGAGCGGAACGCCACCGCATTCTCGGCGCTGACCGGCTGCGGGGCCGGTTCCGGAGTCGGGGTCAAATCATAGAGCGGGATGCCGAAGGAGAGCGGCGGCTCAGGCGCAGGCTGCTGTTCCGGCTCTTCTGCCGGGGCAGCGGGCGTAACGGTGGGCGTCACCGTCGGCTCGGGCTGGGCCGTGAAGAAGTCCTCAGCGGCGGTATCCACAGCGTCCGGGACGATGGGCGTCACGGTGGCGCGGATGGGCGCACGGCGGAGCGGGTCCATGCCGAAGGTGCCGCCGGGGCCGAGGATGATGGGCTCGATGGGCTCACTGCCGCCCTCGGTGACGGTGGTATGGTCAGGGCCTAAATCAATATCAAAGGGCGCACGGGGCCGGGGCTTTTCCACCTGTACAGGGGCCGGCTCGGGCTGAGGCGGGGTCTGCGCTTCCGGTGTGGGCGCAGGGGCAGGCTCTGCCTGTTCGCCGCCCTGCATCACCTGATGGCCCCAGTGGAAGACGCCAGCCAGCCAGCCGGGAGGCTGGATATGGAAGGCGGGCGCGGCAGGCTCTTCGCCGCCGCAGCAGTCCTCGCCTTCGCCCACTTCGTCTTCCGGCAGGTCGTCGTCATAGTCCTCATATTCCTCTGCCGCGGCCTCCTCGGCGGCGCGTTCTGCCAGACGCTCGGCCCGGCGGGCGGCATTCTGCTCGTGGACGGCAAGGCCCTTTTCGTGGACGCTGCCGCCCACATTGCAGAGCCACTGCCAGCACTCGGCGGGCGTAACGTCAAAAATGTACAGGCTGGCGCAGGCCGCCAGCGCCGCCATGACCAGATTGGCGGCGGGTCTGCCGCAGAGCAGCAGGAGCGTCCCGCCCAGCACAGCGCCCAGCGCACCACCCGAGAGCCATGCGCTCATCCCATTATGATAACAGGCAGCGGTCATCTGCGCGGCGGTCTGGTCGGTGGGGATGTCAGAAAAGACGATGACCGTGCCGCTGGCGAAGATGAGCCCCAGCACCAGCTTTGCGATATGGGGCAGAAGGTCTTCGCCCCGGGTGTAGAGGATGGCCAGATAGCACAGTGCCGCACCCAGCACAAAACTTCCGCAGCCGAACACGCCGAACAGGACATCGTGCATCGTGCGCCAGGCCGAGCTGCCCGGCACGAAAGCCAGCGCCATGAGCACCAGCCCCGCAAACAGGGTGATGAGCCCCGCGGGCATCCGGTCCTGTGTCCGGTTCTTGCGGCGCGAGGCTGTGCTGCGCCCGGAGGTCTTGCGTTTTCTCTTTGCCATGTTTCCTAAAACCCGTTCCTTATTTTATATCATGAAGCAGGGCGCGCTCAGGGCGGCTCTGTCGGTGACGATGGAAGAATTTCGATACTACTCGATTCTTTCATTGTACCACGGGAAAAGTCAAATGGCAATTTATTTCCCCTCGATTTCTCGGTAGAGCCATGCCAGCGCATCCGACAGCCCGCCCAGCTCGTCGATGAGCTTTTCCCGCACGGCTTTTCGGCCATCCAGCACGGTGCCGACGTCCATGACCAGCTCGCCCGTGCGCATCATCAGCTCAGTATAACGCTTCTCCGAGATGCCGCTGTGGGACGCCACGAAGCCGGTGATGCGCTCCTGCATCTGCTCGAACCAGCGCATGGTCTGGGGCACGCCCAATATCATGCCGGAATGGCGGACGGGGTGGACCGTCATGGTGGCGGTAGGCACGATGAAGCTCCGCTGGGCGCTGACGGCCAGCGGGATGCCGATGGAGTGGCCCCCGCCCAGCACCACCGCCGCACTGGGCTTGGAGATGCTGGCGATGAGCTCCGCCAGCGCAAGCCCCGCCTCCACATCCCCGCCCACGGTATTGAGCAGGACCAGCAGGCCCTCGATGGCGGGGTCCTCCTGCACGGCCACCAGCTGGGGGATGACATGCTCATATTTTGTGGTCTTCTGTCCCTGGGGCGCTTCCACATGGCCCTCCACCTGCCCGATGACAGTCAGGCAGTGGATGGCGTGAGCTCCCCGGGTGCGGTAAACGCTGCCCATATCCTCGATCTGCTCTTTTTCCAGCCGCTGCTGCTCCACGGGGATGTTCTTCTCTTCTTGTGACATTCTGCGCATCCTCCTTTTTGCTTCATTTCAGCTTGTCCGGCATTCCTGCCGGTTATACTTCGGTAAAGATTTCTTTTCTTTCTCAAAAAAATGTGCCAAATGGTTTGACATTCTCTCTTCGCGCTGTATACTTTATACTAGAGATAAGATTGTCAAATATGTATCATTATTGTACAAGAAAGTACAAATCTTTTGCCGGAGCACCCTGCCGCTGCGCACCTCTCCCCGGCAATGCTGCGGATAAAAAGAAAGGAGACCCCCTATGAACACTCCCGGCAAAGCTTCTCTTCCCGTCATCAAGCGCCTGCCCAAATACTATCGCTACCTGCGCACCCTGAAGAACGACGGCATCACCAGCATCTCATCCCGTGAGCTGGCCGCCCAGATGGGTACCACTGCCTCTCAGGTGCGGCAGGACTTCAACTGCATCGGCGACGTGAATGGCCGTCAGGGCATCGGCTACTCGGTGGAGAACCTGCTGAGCATCCTTGAGCAGCTGCTCTTTGGCAACGGCGACCTCCTGCCCACCATCCTTATTGGCTGCGGCCGTCTGGGCAAGGCTGTGAGCCGCTTCATCACCACCGACACCAACGGCTACAAGCTCATCGCCGCCTTCGACAACGCCCCCGACGAGGTGGGCAAAGAGATCAACGGCATCCAGATCTTACACAGCGACGAGCTGGAAGCTTTCTGCGCCGAGCACCACCCCGAGGTGGCTGTGCTTTGTCTGCCCCGCAGCGGCGCAGAGGAGATCAGCGGCCGTCTGGTGGCTCTGGGCATTCAGGGCTTCTGGAACTTCTCCCACTACGATCTGTCTGTCCCCTACCCCGACGTGGTGGTGGAGAACGTCCACCTCGGCGACAGCCTGATGAGCCTGGGCTACCGGCTGCGCAATCAGGACTGAGCAGATACGATCGATAATACAGGCCCTCTCCGTCAGGCTTTGGCTGAGAGGGTCCTTTCATGAGGAGACTTTTTCGATATGGCAAAGCTTTATTTCCGTTACGGCGCAATGAACAGCGGCAAGAGCACCGCGCTGATGCAGGTAGCCCACAACTACGAAGAGCAGGGGATGCGGGTGCTCATCCTCAAGCCGAAGGTGGACACCAAGGGCAGCGGCGACCTCGTGAGCCGTCTGGGCGTCCGCCGCCCTGCCGATCTGCTGGTGCCGCCGGACATGGACCTGGTGGAGGCCGTCCGGGCCGCCAGCAGCGAGGGCCGGCCTCTGGCCTGTGTGCTCTGTGACGAGAGCCAGTTCCTCACCGCAGAGCAGGCCGAACAGCTGTTTATGGTGACGGTAGAGCTGAACATCCCCGTCATCTGCTACGGCCTGCGCTCCGACTTCTCCCTCAAGGGCTTCCCCGGCTCCACCCGGCTTCTGGAGCTGGCCCACACCATCGAGGAGATGAAGACCATCTGCACCTGCGGCCGCAAGGCCACCTGCAACTGCCGCAAGGTCAACGGCCGCTTCGTCTTTGAGGGCGAACAGGTAGCCATCGACCTTGAGAACGACGTCCAGTACGTCAGCATGTGTCCCCAGTGCTATTTCCGGGAGCGCAGCGCCTTCTACGCTGCCCGCCGGTGACTCTTTTTCCTGATTTTATGCCGTCCGCACGCCGGGCGGCATTTTTGTATCTTTTCTGCATCCGTGATATATCAGTCGCGCCCAAATTCGCGCGTTTTTTGCGCTATTGATATATCAGCTCGGGGCCTGAACTTTCTGTTATCGTCGCTTTTGATGTATACAACGCTCTTTCAACAAATTCTGCCATGGCTACAAAATTCTTGCAATTCAGGCCAATCTACTCCTGTTGCATCCCAGTTTTCTATGCAAATCGTTGAAGTATACAAGTTGCACAGTTTTTCGGTCCAAGTTTATTCATTATGGCAATGACGTCAAAACCGGGCAAAAAATAAGCGCAATATTTGTACGTTTTCTGCCGCTATCACTACAATTTGCATCTTTCTTTTTTTTCTTGCCTTTGGTATCATATTTGTATACAACGGATGCTTTGCAGAGGCGTCCATGCAAGAAGATGTTTTCTACATAGGAGGAGAACGAAAATGAGCAAGGCAATTTCTCGTCGTGACTTTCTGAAGGTCTCTGGCGCTGTGGGTGCTGCCGGCCTGCTGGCCGCCTGCGGCGGCTCCAGCAACGCTGGTTCTACCGCCACTTCCACTGCTTCTTCCGCAGCAGCTTCTGTGGCCGGCCTGTCTTCTGACCCCGTCACCCTGACCATGAGCTGGTGGGGCGGCGAGTCCCGTCACAACGCTTACCAGGAGGCCATCAAGGCTTTCTCTGCTGAGCACAGCACCATCACCGTCAACCCCACCTTCGCTGCATGGTCCGGCTGGGAGGACACCATGTCCACCAAGTTCGCAGGCGGTGTCGCTGAGGATGTCTGCCAGATCAACTGGAACTGGCTGTACAACTACTCCAAGAACGGCCAGACCTTCATCGACCTGAACAGCGTCTCCGAGTACCTGGACCTGACTCAGTGGGATGAGGCCAAGCTGGCTGCCTGCAACGTGGCCAACGCTCAGCAGTGCGTACCCGTCTCCATGACCGGCCGTATCTTCTACTGGAACAAGACCACCTTCGACAAGGCCGGCATCTCCTTCCCCACCACTCTGGACGAGCTGATGGCTGCCGGCAAGACCTTCCAGGAGAAGCTGGGCGATGACTACTATCCCCTGCACCTGGGCGCATACGACCGTATGATCCTGATGGTGTTCTACCTCGAGAGCAAGTACGGCAAGGACTGGGCCGACCCCACCACCTCTACCCTGAACTACGATGCCGACCAGATCGCTGAGGGCATCGACTTCATCAAGAGCCTGGTCGAGGGCCACGTCATTATGAGCCTGCCCACCTACTACGGCTCCAACGGCGACAACGCCGCTCACCAGTCCACCGAGTGGATCACCGGCAAGCTGGCCGGCTGCTTCGAGTGGGACTCCTCCGCTACCAAGTACGCTGACGCTCTGGACGAGGAGAACAAGGCTGGCTTCACCGTCGGCGAGGAGATCAAGTTCGGCGATTACAACGGCGGCTTCTCCAAGGTCTCCATGGGTCTGGCCATCACCAAGACCTGCGAGCATCCCGCAGAGGCAGCTACCCTCATCAACTTCCTGCTGAACGAGACCGCAGGTGCCGAGATCATGGGCTCCGAGTGCGGCATCCCCGCCTCCAAGGCTGGTCTGGCTGCTGCTCAGAGCGCCGGCAAGATCAAGGAGCTGGTGGCTGAGGCAAACGGCAAGGTCATGGCCTTCGTTTCCAACCAGCTCGACCCCCTGTTCGAGTCCAACGACCTGAAGGCTACCGGCACCGGCATCTATCAGGAAGTGTTCGACACTCTGGATTACGACAATGCTTCCGGCGCTGACCTGGTCGATACCCTGCTGGACGGCATGGAGTCTGTCGGCTACACCGTCTAATTTCCGCCTCACGGACTTTTTGCGGCCCGCACACGCGCGGTGTTGACACGGGCCGCCCCGCATAAAGGAGTCTTGCAAGGGGCATCCCTTCCACCTACGGACGGATGCCCCTTTTTTGCAAGACGGTGATGACATTTTTTTGACAAAAATGTGTCCAAACTATTGTGCGGCGTACGAGACATATCCTTATAAAAGGAGGATCCCCGGATGAAAGAAAGCAAAGCGCCCTCTCTCGGGCGTACCCCGGCCCAGAAGTTTTTTGACAAATGGCAGGGCCTGTTCTACCTGATCCCCTGGATCATCGGCTTCGTCGTCTTCAAGGCCATCCCGTTCGGCCAGTCTCTGTACTACAGCTTTACGGATATGGACTTCTTCAACGGCATCCATCAGTATGGCATCATGAACTATGTGGACGCCTTCTCCACTCCCAAGATCACCAAGGCGCTCATCACCACCTTCAAGTACAGCTTCATCACTGTGCCTCTGAAGCTGGTCTTCGCACTGTTCATCGCCTACATCCTGAACTTCAAGATCGCCTGCGTGAACGTGTTCCGCACCGTCTACTACATCCCCTCCATCCTCGGCGGCTCTGTTGCGATCGCCGTGCTGTGGAAGGCCGTGTTCCGTGATGACGGTCTGGTCAACACCCTCATCCGCATGCTGACCTTCGGCCACTTCCAGGGTCCCTCCTGGCTGAGCGACCCCAGCTACGCACTGTGGATCATCTGCTTCCTGCGAATCTGGCAGTTCGGCTCCGCCATGGTGCTGTTCCTCGCCGCTCTGAAGGGCGTGCCGGCCGACCTGTACGAGGCCGCCACCATCGACGGCGCAGGCAAGTGGAAGCAGTTCTTCTCCATCACCGTCCCGATGATCACCCCCATCATCTTCTACAACCTGGTCACTCAGATCTGCCAGGCTT
>ENA-OUQS01002430-OUQS01002430.1-human-metagenome-genome-assembly--contig:-NODE-2430-length-11952-cov-8.396571_pt1 | contig 11952 bp, 14 predicted proteins | sample MGYA00248463_ERZ548848 | MGnify/ENA primary metagenome ERZ548848 (study PRJEB26491, sample SAMN04978192) | human metagenome | host: Homo sapiens | study: EMG produced TPA metagenomics assembly of the... | reverse complement strand
CGGAGTTGAGGGATTTACAGGAGCTGACGTACACGCCCCAGACTTAAGAGCTGGAGCAGCCCTTGTCATTGCAGGATTATCTGCAAAAGGATTTACAACCGTCAGCGATATTGGATATATTTATCGTGGATACGAACAGTTTGAACACAAGCTTAAACAATTGGGTGGAGAGATTCAGCTGGTTAACAATGAAAAAGAAGTTGCAAAGTTTAAGTTAAAGATAGGATAAAAGGAGAATTGCCTGAATGAGACAATACCTGAAAAACGAAGTGTTCAAAATATCCAAGTGGGTAGAATTATTTATATCAGCGATCATTATGATCGCGGTCATCGGAGGAACGATCTATCTGGTAAAAGATGTGGTACAATTAATGATGAATTACCCAACATCCAGAGATATTTACAAATTTGTTGGCGTAGCGTTTAATCTCGTCATTTGTATCGAGTTTGTAAAGATGCTTTGTAAACATACCCCAGATACGTTAGTAGAAGTTATGATGTTTGCCATTGCAAGGCAGATGATCGTGGAACATACGAGCCCACAGCAGAATCTTCTAGTAGTTTTAGCAATCGCGATATTATTTGTAATCAAGAAATTCCTTTTTGGAAAGCTTGATGATATAGATAAGACAGTATTTTTGCCAACTCAGAGAATTTCAAGTATCAATGAACTGGTTCATGTGGAAATTCCAAAAGAAACACAGCATCAGACATTGGGAGAATTACTTGAGAAACGAATTGGAACAGAGAGTGGGAATTTTCAGGTAGGTCAGTGTTATTTCTTTGAAGGAGGAGCACTTCGTGTTGCCAAGGTAAAGAATGGTAAGATAACACAGATCGAAGTTATCCGGAGTAAGAATGCACCGGTCGTATTAAAGAGGTAAATAAAGGCCCGGAATCCTTCGGGTCTTTTCATGATATTTTACAAATAACAGATATATTTTAAGAAAGGATAATAGAATGGATAAAGTATTATTCACATCAGAGTCCGTGACAGAAGGACATCCAGACAAAATCTGCGACCAGATTTCTGATGCAATCTTAGATGCACTTTTGGAACAGGATCCAATGAGCCGTGTTGCATGTGAGACTTGCACAACAACAGGAATTGTTATGGTCATGGGAGAGATTTCTACAAAAGCATATGTAGATATCCAGAAAATTGTCCGTGATACTGTCCGTGAGATCGGATATACAAGAGGTAAATATGGATTTGACGCTGATACATGTGGTGTTATTACAACAATTGATGAACAATCCAGCGACATTGCTATGGGTGTAGACAAAGCACTAGAAGCAAAAGAGAATAACATGACAGATGAAGAGATCGACGCAATTGGAGCCGGAGATCAGGGAATGATGTTTGGATTTGCTACTAATGAAACAGAAGAATATATGCCATACCCAATCTCTCTTGCACACAAACTTTCAAGACAGTTAACAAAAGTGAGAAAAGACGGAACATTGTCTTATTTAAGACCAGATGGTAAAACACAGGTAACTGTAGAATATGATGATGGAAAACCAAGTCGTCTTGATGCAGTTGTATTATCTACACAGCACGATCCTGATATCACACAGGAACAGATTCATGAAGATATCAAACGTGAAGTATTCGATAAGATTCTTCCAGCAGATATGGTTGATGATGAAACAAAATTCTTCATTAACCCAACAGGAAGATTCGTGATCGGTGGACCACACGGAGATGCAGGGTTAACAGGAAGAAAGATCATCGTAGATACATACGGTGGATACGCACGCCATGGTGGTGGAGCTTTCTCAGGAAAGGACTGTACAAAAGTAGACCGTTCTGCAGCTTACGCAGCACGTTATGTAGCGAAGAACATTGTAGCAGCCGGATTAGCTGACAAATGTGAGATTCAGTTATCTTATGCGATTGGTGTAGCAGAGCCAACATCTATCATGGTTGATACATTTGGAACAGGAAAGAAATCCAATCAGGAATTAGTAGACCTGATCCGCAAACATTTTGATCTGCGTCCAGCAGGAATCATCAAGATGTTAGATTTAAGAAGACCAATCTATAAACAGACAGCAGCATATGGACATTTCGGAAGAAATGACCTTGATCTTCCTTGGGAGAGACTGGACAAAGTTGATCTGTTAAAAGGCGAATAAAACGAAACACATCACTAGGCAACTCAGGAGGAAATCGAGTGAAAAATGAATTAGTGATCGTCATCGATTTTGGTGGTCAGTATAATCAGTTAGTTGCACGTCGCGTCCGCGAGTGTAATGTATACTGCGAGATTTATTCTTACAAGATCGGTATCGATAAAATCAAAGAAATGAATCCAAAGGGAATCATCTTAACAGGTGGACCAAACAGCTGTTACGAACCAGATTCCCCAACATACAGCAAGGAATTATTCGAACTTGGAATCCCAGTTTTAGGATTATGTTATGGAGCACAGCTGATGCAGCATGTCCTTGGAGGAAAAGTAGAGAAAGCCGAAGTCAGCGAATATGGTAAAACAGAAGTGTTGATCGACAAGAAAGATTCCAAGTTATTTGAAAATGTATCAGAAAAAACAATCTGCTGGATGAGCCATACAGACTACATCTCACAGGTAGCTCCAGGATTTGAAATCTCTGCACATACAGCAGACTGCCCAGTTGCAACAGCTGAGAATGCAGACAAGTCCTTATATGCAATCCAGTTCCATCCAGAAGTACTCCACACAGTTGAAGGAAAGACAATGTTGTCTAATTTCGTATTAGGAGTCTGCGGATGTGCAGGAGACTGGAAAATGGATGCTTTCGTAGAAAGCACAATTAAAGAAATCCGCGAGAAAGTCGGAGATGGAAAAGTACTACTTGCTTTATCAGGAGGAGTAGATTCATCCGTAGCAGCCGGATTATTATCAAGAGCCATTGGAAAACAGTTAACATGTGTATTCGTCGATCACGGATTATTACGTAAAGACGAAGGAGACGAGGTAGAAGGTGTATTTGGAGAAAACGGACAGTTTGATCTAAACTTTATTCGTGTCAATGCACAGCAAAGATACTATGACAAATTAAAAGGAGTCACAGAACCTGAAGCAAAACGTAAGATCATAGGAGAAGAATTCATCCGAATCTTCGAAGAAGAAGCGAAGAAGATCGGTGCAGTAGACTTCTTAGCACAGGGAACAATCTATCCAGACGTAGTAGAAAGCGGATTAGGTGGAGAATCAGCAGTCATCAAATCCCACCACAATGTAGGAGGATTGCCAGACTTCGTAGATTTCAAAGAAATCATCGAACCATTACGTGACCTGTTCAAAGACGAAGTAAGACAGGCAGGACTACAGTTAGGAATTCCAGAAAGACTCGTATTTCGCCAGCCATTCCCAGGACCAGGACTAGGAATCCGAATCATCGGAGAAGTCACAGAAGAAAAAGTAAAAATCGTCCAGGACGCAGACGCGATCTACAGAGAAGAAATCGCCAAAGCTGGATTAGACAGAGAAATCAACCAGTATTTTGCAGCATTAACTAATATGCGAAGTGTTGGAGTAATGGGAGATTTTAGAACATATGATTATGCAGTAGCATTAAGAGCTGTTAAGACAATCGACTTTATGACAGCTGAGGCATCCGAGATTTCTTATGAAGTATTGAATAAGGTAATGAACAGGATTATTAATGAGGTTAAGGGAGTTAACAGAGTAATGTATGATTTAACTTCTAAGCCACCTGGAACTATTGAGTTCGAATAATTAAAAATTTCTGGAAAGCCTTATAAACAGGGCGTTTCCGGGCAGATAAAGTTCTATTTGATAACAAAATGATAACACTGGATATTTTGGTATTATTTATCAAGTATCCTGTGGCTATCAGGTAATATGTGTGAAACCGACAAAAAAGGTCTTACTGAATTGAGTGAAATCAATTTGGTAAGGCCTTTTTTCGTTGGCTTTTATTTTGCGTTTTTTGGATAGTTGTAACGCCACTGATCATATTCTTCCTGAGTGATCTCGCCGGATTTGAGTTTTTCTGCCTGTTCCTGCCACGCATGGAACATATTGAACATGGAAAGGTAGGTGGTTCCCTTGGATTTGTCCAGCCGGAGACAAAGTTCTCCGTCAATCTCATCAATGTGAAGTCCGTAAAGGTCCTCTAAGGTAAATAAGGTATGCATCAGTCCAACGTAACTGTCAATATCCGGGACAGCAAGAGCATGAGGGGATACTTCAAAAATATCAGCCAATGCGTTCAGATATTTTTCCTTTGGACTGCGTGCCCCTTTTTCATACTGTGCAATGCGGACATCAGCCTGTGAATCACTGAATCCCAGCTGTTGACCCAAATATTTCTGCGTGAAACCACGCAGAAGTCTGAAATGGTGGATTCTTTCGCCTATTGCCATATGCTATATCTCCTGTCTTTTTCTTGATAGGTTGAGTATAGCATATCCAAATGGTAGAGACAAGAAAATCCATACAAAAAAGTATGGGTAAATGTATTGAAAGCACTTGGCCCATACAGAATAGTATAGTACAATTCAACCCATACAAAATAGTATAGTAAAAAGAAAGGAGAAATTTTCTATGAGTAAAATGTTTATGAATGTGAAAGAGGTCATGGAAGTCCTGGAAGTATCGGAATCCTACGCATACAAGCTGATGAAAAGGCTAAACAGGGAATTGCAGGCAATGGGATGCCAGACAATCGCAGGAAAAGTTGACCGGAAGTATTTTTATGAGCAGTTCTATGGAACAAGATCGAATGATGGGAGGAATTAGGAATGGCAATTTACAAGAATGACAATGGCACCTGGTATGTAATGATTCGTTATCAGGACTGGACAGGTGCAAGAAAACAGAAATGCAAACGAGGATTTTCTACAAGAAAAGAAGCTGCAGACTGGGAATTACAATTCAAATTACAGAAGAAAGCAAGCGTTGATATGACAATGGAAAGCTTTTGCACTATGTATGAAGAAGATGTCAGACCTTCTTTAAAGCAGAGTACCTGGCTTACAAAAGAAAATATTATTCAGAAAAAGATTCTTCCGTATATAAATGCTAATATAAGAATGTACAGAAATGATCATTTAAAAATGTACAAAATCACATTATAATAAATTCTCTACGGAGGAATTTATTATGATATATACACCAAAGATTACTAGTGACATTCAGATCAATTCTTTAAGGGATCTGGTAAAACTAAAACCTTTTTTGGAGGACAGTACATTGAAAATTAATAAAAGTCAGATTGCCAGAGAGCTGGGAAAAGATCGACGGACGGTTGATAAATATCTAAAAGGATATGAAAAACCAACAGCCCGCAGGCGTTCATCTTGCATTGATGATTATTATGATATCATCAAAGATCTTCTTTCCGATGAAAACCAGCAGATTTTCTATTATAAACGTGTTTTATGGCAATTCTTAAAAGATAATCACGGGCTTTCCTGTGCCCAGTCAAGTTTCCGCAGATACATCAGCCAGCATTCGGAATTCCAGTCTTATTTTGAACGAAGGCAGAAACGACATATCAAAAAGAAATCTCATCTGCGTTTTGAAACTCCTCTTGGGAAACAGGCACAGCTGGACTGGAAAGAATCCATAAAGTTTCTGTTAAAATCCGGTGAATGGATCGATATCAACATCTTTGTGTTGCTGCTGTCATCATCTCGGTTTCGTGTTTACAGATTATCATTATCGAAAACACAGGATATCTTATGTTCCTTTATCGATGATGCCTTTGAAACATTCGGTGGAGTCCCTGAAGAACTTCTGACAGATAACATGAAGACGGTCATGGATCAGCCACGGACTGCTTACAGTAAAGGAAAAGTGAATCCACGCTTTGCCCAGTTTGCTTCAGATTATGGATTTAAGGTACGACCCTGTATTGCTGCACGGCCTCAGACAAAAGCAAAAGTAGAAGCTCCGATGAAACTGCTCGATGAACTTTATGCTTATAACGGACTTCTCGATTATCATGAGCTCAATCAACTGGTCCATAAACTGAATGAACGGATCAATCATGCGGTACACCCAGGAACCGGAAAGATCCCTGTGATGTATCTTCAAAAAGAAAAGGCTCACTTATCACCACTTCCACGCAATGTGATAAGAAAGCCTTATCAGATGACCCATACAACTGTAAAAGTGAATTCATCCTGTATGATCACTTATCGTTCCAATCAATATTCCGTACCACCAAAATATCTTGGAAAACGTCTGGTATTACAGGTATATGATAATTATCTGTATGTGTATTATAACACAGAACTGATCGTGATACATCCGATCAGTGCAAAAAAACTTAATTATACACACGATCATTATGTTGCTATCAGTAAACAGACGTTCAAAGAGCAGACAATGGATATTGAAAAGATCGCAAAAGAAAACCTGACACAGATAGGAGCAATGTTTAAAAATGAATAGCACATATGTACAATTAAAGAAAAACCTTGAGTATCTGAAGCTGAATCAGATGGATCTTCATCTTGATGAAGTGATCGATCTGATCACTTCGTCACCATTATCATTTACGGAAGGACTCTGTAAACTAACGAATTATGAGATTGATTTTAAAGAAGCAAACATGATCCGTTCCATGGTAAAAGTCGGAGCTTTCCCTCATCAAAAAGGGATCAGTGACTTTGATTTTGAATTTCAGCCATCCGTCAATTCGGAAGAGATCAAGGATTTTGCAACTTTAAGATTTCTGGAAAATGCTGAAAACATCGTGTTTTTAGGTCCGAGCGGAGTAGGTAAGACACATCTTGCCACTGCGATTGGAGTAACTGCAGCAAAAAAACGTTACAGTACATATTTTATCAAATGCCATGATCTGATCATGCAGCTAAAAAAAGCAAAACTGGAGAATCGTCTAGAAGCAAGATTAAAACACTTTTTCAAATATAAGCTGCTGATCATTGATGAGCTTGGTTATCTTCCGATTGAAAAAGATGATGCAAAGCTGTTTTTCCAACTGATTGACAAGCGATATGAAAAAAGAAGTACGATCATTACCACAAATATCAACTTTAATTCATGGGATGATGTATTTTTTGATCCAGTGATCGCAAATGCGATTCTTGACCGAGTGTTACATCATGCACATGTGGTAAATATCACAGGAAAATCTTATCGCTTAAAAAAATATACCGATCAAGAGGAAGAATAGCAAAAATGTACATTCTTAAATGATCAAAAATGTACATTTTAATGTTGACATTTATATCCGTATCTTGGAAAGCGTAAAGTATCGGAAATTACAGCTAAAGATGTGATGGACTGGCATAACCAGATGAGAAAACTGAAAACGAAGACAGGAAAACCGCTTTCGCCAACGTATCTGAAAACGATACATGGACAGTTAAGCACTATTTTCAATCATGCAGTGAAATATTATGACCTTAGCACTAATCCGGCAAGAAAAGCTGGGGCATTGGGAGAAGAGGAAGGCAAGGAAATGTTGTTTTGGACAAAAGAAGAATACAAGCAGTTTGCAGAAGAAATGATGGACAAACCACTTTCCTACTATGCTTTTCAACTGCTTTACTGGTGTGGAATTCGTTCGGGTGAACTGCTTGCTCTAACACCGGCAGATTTTAATTTCAAAAAGAAAATGCTTCGGATTAATAAGTCCTATCAGCGTTTGAAGGGAAAGGATGTAATCAGTACGCCAAAGACAAAAAACAGTGTACGGACAGTCGTAATGCCACAGTTCCTATGTGATGAAATGCAGGACTGTCTGAAATTATATTACAGCTTACAGCCTGACGACCGTATTTTTCCGGTAACAAAATATTATCTGAATCATGAGATGGAAAGAGGCTGCAAAGCGAGTGGTGTAAAGAAAATCAGAGTTCATGATCTCAGGCATAGTCATGTATCCTTGTTGATCAATATGGGGTATACCGCACTGGCAATTGGAAAAAGGGTTGGACATTCAGCAGAAAAGATTACTTACCGGTATGCACATCTATTCCCGTCGGTACAGCAGGACATGGCAGAGCAGTTGGATGCGGAAAATATGGAAGAAGAATTAAATGAAGTGGAAGGAGGACTTGCAAATGTCGGCTAAATGTCTGGATCAGCAGGGACGCTGGAGAAATAAAGTTGTAGCATTTCGGATGTCACCGGAAGAAGATGAACTTCTGGAGACGGTAGTACGGCTATCAGGATTAACAAAACAAGAATATATTATCCGAAGACTGCAGGAAAAAGAAGTTGTGGTTACAGGAAATCCAAGAGTGTATAAGGCTTTGAAGAAAGAATTTGAAAAGGTACTGGGTGAGCTGAAACGTCTGAAAAAAGGAGAAGATGTGCCGGAGGATTTACTGGAAGTGATCCGGCTTATCACAATAACAATGGCTGGAATGAAAGCGGAATAAAAAAGCCTTTAAGTGTCGGCAAACACCTAAAGGCAGGGATTTGGTAGAATACTCTCCAAAAACTTCTATGAGTATTCTATCAAAAACCACTCTTTCTTTCAACGGGAAAATAAGGAGGATTTGATGGAAAACAAAAGAACAGAAACAAATAAAACAGTACAGAAAAGACAGGAACCGGAACTGAAACTCATCAACATGGATACGGTGGAAGTGGAGCAGATTGAATGGCTGCTATATCCATTTATTCCCTATGGAAAAGTAACAATTATACAGGGAGACCCGGGAGAAGGAAAGACGACAATGGTGCTTCAGATTATTGCAAAACTGACCAGAGGAGAGTCTATTCTTCCAGTTGGCTCAACAAAAGATAAAAGAACAGATATTGATAGTCAAGGCGGTACGGTAGATATAGAAAATATTGAAAACAATGCGTCAACACAGCATTTGGAGACACCAGTAAATGTAATCTACCAGACTGCAGAAGATGGTCTTGGAGATACGATAAAACCACGATTACTTGCTGCAGGTGCAGATTGTTCAAAGGTGCTGGTGATTGATGACAGTGACCAGCCACTGACAATGGCAGATGTCAGATTGGAAGAAGCAATCGTGCAGACAAAAGCAAGAATGGTTGTTCTTGATCCGATACAGGGCTTTCTGGGAGCGGACGTAGATATGCACAGGGCAAATGAGATCAGACCACTGATGAAGCGTATCGCAGTGCTGTCAGAAAAATATCACTGTGCAGTCATTTTAATCGGTCATATGAACAAAAACAGCAACGGCAAATCTTCTTATCGAGGACTTGGCTCCATTGATTTTCAGGCTGCTGCAAGAAGTGTTCTGATTGTCGGGCGAGTGAAAGATGAACCGGAAGTAAGAGTGGTATGTCATACGAAGAGTTCTCTTGCACCGGAAGGAACGTCCATTGCATTCAGACTGGATAAGAATAATGGCTTTGAATGGATTGGAGAATATGATATCAGTGCCGATGAACTTCTTAATGGAGACGGCAGAGGGCAGAAAAGTCGGAAAGCAAAAGAATTTCTCCTTGAAATACTGGCAAATGGAGGAATGACTCAAAAGAAAATTGCAGAAGAAGCCGAAACCAGAGGAATAAAAAGTAAAACGTTATGGAATGCCAAACGGGAACTTGAAATTGATTCTGTAAAACGTGGAAAGCAATGGTATTGGATGCTGCCAGAATAAAAATGGAAGATGGCAAGATTACCATTTCTTAAGAAGAGGGAATCTTGCCACCTTGAAAGGAGAACAGATGCAAAATAAAAGTGTACAGATTCCATATGAGTTATTTTTTCAACTCCTGCAATATTTTTTGATGGATAACTACGATGGCGAAGAAATAATCCGGTTGGGATTGGAGAAAAAACTGGATGCAATGGTGAATCGTGAAGTGTATAGCAAATCCAAAACAGCACCAACGGAAGAAGAAAGGGAAAAGTTCCGGCAGGAATATCTGGACAGACGGGGAATACCGGAGAACTTTCGATGGTAAAGGTTCTTTCTGACTACTTTATTACAGGAGCGTGTCACGCACCTGTAGATAGCAGACAAGTAGAAAGCTGGTAAGATGTAGCCGGGAGTTTGTTGGTGGAGAAGAGAATTTTCAAAAGGGAGCCCTGATTCAGGTAATGTCATTAACTTAAGAAAATTTATAACAACCAGCTAATCATTTTGGCTTCTTTTTGAAAAGTTGCATAAATTCAGGCACAACAACAAAACAGACCTGACATCTGTTTTCTGCGGAAATATTTTTTCAAAAATTTTCTATCCTACACGATATGAAAAACTAACCCAACGTTTTTTGATTATCCGGCGTTGGTAGTGTCGGTCAGGTCTTTGGGGCGATAGTTCTTTCTTGATCAGACCTTCAACATCTATTGTTACAGATGTCTGATGCAGATAATGCCTGCATATTTGAATTGCCATTGTATAGTTTAACTGGTATGTGTACTTATGGTTTCTTTCTTCCAATACGACATTTGCCGAAATAATTTCACAAAAATTGTACAGGATCAGTTTTGCGTAAATTTCCTGACAGATATATTCCACATTTTTAGAGTGAAGGTTTGTGAGACCGATTGTATATTTCAGCTCACGGAAAGAGGTTTCGATTCCCCACCGCATATGATAAAGTTCCTTGATCTTTTCAGGTGGGAATTCTTCTTTATCCAGATTGCTGGCTATACATTCATAAACTCCATTTTCCAGCTGAAACTGTGTGAGCCTGAGATGAAGTGTATAAAATAAGTTCTCAGAATCAAGAAAGTCAAATGGCGATGAATTTGAGAGATATTTATAACCTTTCGTTTTATAAAACTTTTGTTTACGGGTCATAATCAGTTCGATTTCTTCATCAAATTCACAGGAAACCGGCAAAGAAAGGCTTCCGGAAATGCTTCCTCTTTTCGATGTATCTTTAATTCGGATCAGATAAAAGAGACCACGTTCCTGAACATTTGCAAAAATGTTATAGGTTTCGTATCCACGATCCGCCATGATGATAGTCTTCTGATTTGCAGGCAGTTTTTTAACCATTTCAATCATGGCAGAGGATTCATTTTCTTCATAAGGCTCCTGAATCAGAGCGTCAACATATCGCCTGCTTTGGAGGTCATACAACGCATTAAGATGTAGTTGGTTAAACCCAAAAGTTCCTTCTTTACCAGCAAAATACGTGTGTGGATTTAATGGATCACGAAATATATTCAAGTCAGAACCATCACAGGCAAGTAACTGATAGCCTTGGTATTTTTTGTTACATGCTATCTGCTCATGAAATTTATGAAATAAATGTTCCAGGGTACTTGGTTTTAATTTGTTTCTCTGCTTTATGAAGCCAGAACGTGTTATCTTGTTCAGATCATAATTAAAATATTTGTGCAATTCAGAATTGAGAGAACCACCTTCCATAGTAAGTAAAAAATTTATTGTTGAAGTAAAGTTCATCTTCCGATTTCTGGTGAAATCATGTCCGGGATTTTTGACGTAATCTTCTATCTGACTGGACATGCTGTAAATGGCAGCGTTGAGTTTGTTGCGGACATAATCAGCGTAAAAGTTCATTAACAATTCCTCCTAAAATGTATTCATTCAAGGAGGCTTCGCCACATTTTTCTGCCATTTGTCAAGAACTTTTTCTGTTTTATTTTATAAATTTTCTTAAGTTAATGACATTACTGATTCAGGGCGTCCCTGCGGAAAGGCTAAATGAAAGGAGAATGGCATAATGCGAGAAGGAAGATTAGGATATAACAGTTATAACAAAAGATATGGATTATTATCATCAGATCTATGGATTGATACAGGATTTCACTGTGGAGAATGCCTGGAAGTGTTGCTTGATGATGAATGGGTTCAGACTAGAATGGAAATGAATCCTGCAAGAGAATGGTATCTTGTAGGAACACCGTATTGTGGTGATCTGGAATATATCCGGGCAAGGATACCGGGATAATTCAGCCATACAAGTAACGCAGGAGTGAACCGACCAACGGGAGGAATAGCCCCCGGCAGGGCGCAAGGGTACTTTTGATGGACGGTACGGCTGTCGAAAGTGC
>ENA-OUQS01002415-OUQS01002415.1-human-metagenome-genome-assembly--contig:-NODE-2415-length-12043-cov-3.549132_pt1 | contig 12043 bp, 10 predicted proteins | sample MGYA00248463_ERZ548848 | MGnify/ENA primary metagenome ERZ548848 (study PRJEB26491, sample SAMN04978192) | human metagenome | host: Homo sapiens | study: EMG produced TPA metagenomics assembly of the... | reverse complement strand
TTGTTGTACTATTGATAACGAGTTAAACAATATTACTAAAGCTATTACTCTTAATATATCTTTAAGTATTGGCATTTTATAGAACGACGCTATCAGTGGTGCTGTCACAAATAATAATAAATAAATACCAATACCTACTCCTATATTAAAATAAAATACAGTAGAGTTATCAATATTCGTACGATCAGTTTTTCGAATAAGTGCATTTGCAAAACCACTATCAATAAATACATTAGATATACCAAGGAATATTGTAAGCATTGCTATTGCCCCAAAATCGGTTGGCTCTACTAAACGGGCAATGATGATTGACATGACAAAATTAATACCCATGACAGAAAATCGTTCAACAACACTCCATAATACAGAATTTACGGCTTTTTCTTTTAACCCCATCTTATGAAATTTTCTTATTTGGGCAATCCATTCAATAAATGAAGTCCAGAAGTAATTTTCCAATCAGACACATTTACTATTGTTTTCAAATCTCTCCGTACTATTTTTTTCTTTAATGCCTTTGCTGGCACACCAGCAAATAATGTGTGTAACGGATAATCTGTATAATCTTTGTTCACTAATGAACATCCCCCGACAATACTCCAATTGGGTAATCGCACACCTTTTAATAAAGTAGCTTGTTGGCATAGCCAACAATTATCCCCTATGATTATATTTCGAGTCATCGGTAAAACAATGCCGGTTTCCATATCTTCAATTTCATGAAAGTCAGTATCATATATGGAAACATTCCAACTACATGACAGATTATTGCCTATTTCTATTTTTGAAAGAGAGCATGCAGAAAAATTACCTGAAATTCTAAAATTTTTACCAAATTCAATAACTCCTTCTTTACGGGTTATAATATTCGATCCGCATCCCATAATGCCTGATCCATAAAAAATTATACCACCAGATGATCTTAAATCAATCTGAATTCCGGTTGTTTGAAGGATATTTCGACTATATCGGATTCCCAATTTTATCATGCCAAAACAGCAATCTTTATCCGATATTTGAAGTTGAATTTTAGAATTATTACGGATGTTCAATTTAGCATTAAATAACAAAACGGGAAATTTCCGACCTTGTCGAAATGGAAGATGAAAAAGATTAAGGCGGATTGTATCAATCCAATCAATTTTCACAAAAAGAAAAAATCCTTTAATAAAAGTTTTTATAAAAGAAATCATACTATAGATAGCAAATAGTCCATTGAATCTTGTTTGAGAACCTCTATATTTTTCATTGCTGTAGTAAAGTTTACCGATGCATTTATATCAACATCTGTGAGGCTCTGAATATTAATAAAACGACTTTCCAAACCTAAACTTTTCAATAAATGGGCCGAACGAATATCAAAATCATTATTTTTCTTTATAATCGAGAATTTTTTTTGCAGAAGCACCGAAAAAACAGCAATATGAAAAGATCCGCCCAATATATAGTCTGCATGCTTAACATAAGATAAAAATTGTGTTGGTGAAAAAGCGACTTTCCCTACTTCTACTAAAGTCAATCCGTTTTTTTGAGCAAACTTTTTGGCATCTGATTTTTGTTCGGGTAATAAAAAGTACATTAGTATATATCTTTTTTTCATCGGGCGTTTATTCCCGGCTAATTTATCCCATCTTTTTATATCGTACAACATAGTAGGATCAATGTCTTGCCGGACTGTAAAGTTGGTATGGGTAGAGATCCATTCACAAATTACTGATTCCCGCAAAGAGATACAATCAAACGCATCTAAAAACGTATTTAATTTTTCTACGCCAATACTTTTGAGCGAAATTATATTGCTACTAATGGCATAACCCATAATTTTACTATTTTGAGGGTGAGGGAATTGTCCGAAAAATATTGGATCCATGTTGCCACCCATACATTGAATACTCCACAATTGATCGCTTCCAATCATATATATATCAAATTGTTGTGGTATTTCCTTAGCAGAATGAACCAGAGAAGTACAATGCAAATATTTATTTCTGAAATAATTGTACCCCATTTGTTGTATAAGTGAATAAATGATATAAAGAAAAGCCTTTACCAATGCACGAAAACTCCCTGACGCTTGTTTGATTTTTCTCCAACTAAAAGCTTTATAAGACATTTCTGTGTCGGGCTGTCTGTAATCAATAATTTTGACGTCATGGCCCAAAGAAAGAAGGGTTTCTTGTAAAGCATAGCACTGTAAAGCCGCTCCATAATTATTTGCTCGATGTAACGTAAGAATACCTATTTTCATATTCTATAAATTACTTTTTTTAACCATAATTTAATTTTATCACTTATCAATATTAAAAATAATTTTGCAATTCTGTATCTCCATCCAATATCTCCGTATCGCTTCATAGCAGCTAAAAAGCCTTTCTTGGCATACAATCGTTCAAATTTCATACGAGCTGGATGAGGTGCCGTAGGATGTTGCATATTAGGCTGCATGCAATCTTCCAACCGAGCTGGAAACATATCAAGATCTCTCTTTGCCAATTCTAATAATTGACATCCTTTTTCTGTATTGATCAACATCAATGAAACCCCCTTATCTTCTGTATTAAAATCTGGATTTGTTTTTTCCCATCCCCAAAAATCAGCGATAGTAATATCACTTGGGCGTCGAATATTGGTATAATAACATTTTCCACATGAATGACGAAAAATAATATGCCTGTAAAAATAAAAAGGAAAGTTTATTTTACTTTTTTCACCTTTCTCATTAACAAATATGAAAGTTTCTTTATGAGCACTCCAGCCATACTCCTGTTTATCTCGAAAGTTAACCCAACAGACTGTGTCTCCTGTTTTTTTTTCTATATATGTAACAAAATCTTTCCATATATAGGGAGAAGGTACCCCATGACACACGATATCCACCAAAAACAAATTTTCTTTTAGTTTTTTATTCCCAATATAAGAAGCCAATCCAGCCGTCTGACAAGGGGTGCCTGAAAACATTACCATCAACCCATTTTTCAAATCATTCCTAACCAATCTGAAGATGTTAGTCAAATCGCTTTGTACGTATTTACTACCTTTAAATTCATTACGTTCCTCCTTAGTGGTAGCACGTTTATGCACAACTTTAAAATGTTTTTCATATCCAACACCATACACTACACCTCCAGCACGAAGGATTACGTCCGAAAGCGCAATAAAAGCAGCACCACTACGACTAGTTTCTACCTCACTCATGTTCTTATGGCGTGCACCATAAGCCAAAGGGAATGAGGGATATTCCGAATATTCGTAATTTTCATTGAATGCACATACTTTTTCACACAACTTGCATTCTACACATTTAGCTCTATCTACCTCTGGATACAAAAATCCCATTGTATCAGGTTTCATAATTATTGCATCATGTGGGCAAATACTGGCACATGCTGTACATCCACAACATTCGGCAGGATCTAATATCTTAATTGACATAAAAATTTATCTTCCTTTATACATCTCCTCGTAATACTTTTCATATTCACCGGAAGTGATGTTGTCCATCCATTCCTGATTATCCAAATACCAACGGACTGTTTTCTCAATGCCTTCTTCGAACTGCAAGCTGGGTTCCCAACCGAGTTCGTTTCTCAGTTTAGTGCTGTCTATGGCATAACGCAAATCGTGTCCTTTGCGGTCGGTAACGTAGGTAATCAGGTCTAAAGAATAACCTTCGGGATTGCCTAACAGACGATCGACCGTTTTGATGATGACTTTGATAATGTCAATATTCTTCCATTCATTAAATCCTCCGATATTGTAAGTATCGGCTATCTTGCCATTATGGAAAATCATATCGATGGCTCGAGCGTGGTCTACCACATAGAGCCAGTCGCGCACATTTTCGCCTTTGCCATATACCGGTAAAGGTTTACGATGACGGATATTATTGATAAACAGAGGTATCAGTTTTTCGGGGAACTGGTATGGCCCATAATTGTTGCTGCAATTGGTAACGATGGTCGGCATACCGTAGGTATCGTGAAATGCCCGCACAAAATGGTCGCTCGATGCTTTCGATGCCGAATAGGGACTGTGCGGATTGTATTTCGTATCTTCATAAAAGAAATCTTTGCCATAGGCAAGATGGTGTTCTATGGAGGATGCTGTCGTTGTGAATGGTGGTTTTATCCCTTCGGGATGTGTGAGTTCCAAAGCTCCATATACTTCATCGGTAGAGATATGATAAAAGCGTTTTCCGGCATAGCCTTCGGGTAAAGATTCCCAGTATTCTTTTACTGCCTGCAACAGGCTCAATGTACCCATAACATTGGTGCGGGCAAAGGTGAAAGGGTCTTTAATGCTACGATCTACGTGACTTTCTGCTGCCAAATGGATAATGCCATCTGCTTCGTACTGTTTCACCAACTCCTGCATTCCGGGGAAATCGCATATATCGGCTTTTACAAAAGTATAGTTCGGCTTGTCTTCTATATCTTTGAGATTCGCCAGATTTCCGGCGTATGTCAGTTTATCGAGATTGATAATGTGGTAATCGGGATATTTATTGACAAACAAGCGAACGACATGCGATCCTATAAATCCGGCGCCTCCGGTAATGATGATATTGCGTTTAAATTTCATGATCGATTATTTTTGTTTAAGTTCTTCTATGCATTTTACTAAAGAGTCTTTCCAATACGGAACTGTTATGCCGAATGTCTTTTTTACTTTTGTTTTATCCAATACCGAAAAATGCGGACGTTTTACTTTACTTGGAAATTCGTCGCTGTGACAAGGTTGTATATCACAACAGTTTCCGGAAAGTGCGCATATCTCTTTTGCAAAATCATACCAAGAACAGACTCCTTCATTGCTGTAATGATAGATACCTTGCCGATTTAGAAAATTGTTTTCTATGATTTTGTAGATCAATGCCGCCAAATCACCGGCATAGGTCGGTGTACCGACTTGATCGAACACGACATTCAGGGTTTCTCTCTCTGATGTAAGACGTTGCATGGTCTTTACAAAATTGTTCCCGAACGGGGAATAGAGCCATGCCGTACGAAAGATCAGATAACGGCATCCCGACTCCAATATGGCTTTTTCTCCTGCCAATTTTGTGATTCCGTAAACTCCCAACGGATCGGTCGTCCAATCTTCGTGACAAGGGATATTCCGGTCTCCTTTAAAAACGTAATCGGTAGAGATGTGTATCAGAGTCGAATCCGACTCCTTGGCTGCCATCGACAGGTTCTCGACAGCCTTATTGTTCAGCAAATCGGCTGTTGCATAATCGTCTTCTGCTTTATCGACATTGGTATATGCAGCACAGTTTACAATTACTTGTATATTCTCTTTATCGATTATCCGGCGAATAGCATTCAGATCGGTAATATCCAATTCCGCTACGTCGGTAAAAACATAATGGTTGCCCGAACTTTTCGATACACGGCGCATTTCATTTCCGAGTTGCCCGTTTGCGCCTGTTACTAATATATTCATCATCAATATAATTTTTCGTTATAGTCGAACAACCATGACGCATCTTGCAAACGACAATGATGCCGGTCTTTTTCCGAGAGTATTACTTTATCGGACGGTATTTTCCAATCTATCCCTAAATCAGGATCATCCCATGCCAAAGCTCCCTCGCTCTGCGGTGCGTAAAATGCGTCGCATTTATACTGGAATATGACTTCATCGCTTAGGACGCTGAATCCGTGTGCAAATCCGCGCGGGATAAAGAATTGCCGGTGGTTTTCTCCGGAAAGTTCTACGGCTATATGTTTGCCGAATGTGGGAGAACCTTTACGAATATCGACGGCGACATCCAAAACAGCGCCCTTGATCACTCGCACCAGTTTGCTTTGGGTATATGGCGGTTTCTGGAAATGCAATCCGCGCAAAACTCCGTAAGAGGATTTCGACTCATTATCTTGGACGAAAACGGTTTTACACACTTTTTCTTCAAATTCGCGCTGAGAGAATGATTCGAAAAAATATCCCCGTTCATCGCTGAAAATTCGCGGTTCTATGATAACCACTCCGTCTATGTCCGTTTTTATTACTTCCATTATTCCAATCCCAATTCATTAATAACTTTCAGCAAATATTGCCCGTATTGATTTTTAAGCATCGGTTGCGCCAAATCACGCATTTTATCGGCAGTGATCCAACCTTTGCGAAGAGCTATGCCTTCAAGGCAGGCGACTTTCAGCCCTTGTCGTTTCTCAATGACTTCGACAAAGGTTGAAGCTTCACTTAATGAATCGTGCGTACCTGTGTCTAACCAGGCAAATCCACGTCCTAATGTCTGCACTTTTAATTCTCGATCATTCAGAAAAGCCTGATTTACCGTAGTAATTTCCAGTTCTCCTCTTGCCGAAGGCTTTATATTTTTGGCAATATCGACTACACGATTAGGATAAAAATAGAGTCCTACAACTGCGTAGTTGGATTTAGGCTTTTCCGGTTTCTCTTCGATCGACATACAATTACCGTCTTTGTCAAACTCTGCAACGCCATACCGCTCAGGATCGGCGACCCAATAGCCGAAAACCGTAGCTTTCTTGTCTTCGTCTGCCGTACGTACAGCGTCTTGCAACATTCGGGTAAAACTTTGTCCATAAAAGATATTATCTCCGAGAACCAGACAAACCGAATCGTCTCCTATGAATTTTTCACCGATAATAAAGGCCTGAGCCAGACCGTCCGGACTGGGCTGTTCGGCATATTCGAAATGTACTCCGTAATCAGAACCGTCTCCTAACAATCTCTTGAATCCGGGCAGATCGACCGGAGTAGATATTACTAAAATGTCCCGGATCCCTGCCAACATCAACACCGATATAGGATAATAAATCATCGGTTTGTCATAAATCGGGAGAAGCTGCTTACTCACTCCCTTAGTGATCGGATACAACCTTGTGCCCGAACCGCCTGCTAATACAATACCTTTCATTTTTAATATAGTTGCAATAATATGGTGTCCGGAAGTCTAATTTTCTTCAGAATAACCTTTGCCATATCCATAATTATAACCGTATCTGTACCCATACCGATATCCATAATGGCCATATGCTTCGGATGTGCCGTTCAGGATAATAGCCATGTTCTTATATCTTTGATCTGTATAAAATCCTTCTATTTCATAAAGCATGCTGCGATCTAATAAGCCTGACCGGACGATAAACAGTGTCATATCCGATAATTTATTGATAATAGAAGCATCTGCAACTATCTCTACCGGAGGACAATCGATAAAGATACAGTCATATTCTGCTTTTAATGTACTCAACATCTGTTCTAAGCGCAGATCAAATAACAGCTCGGTCGGATTTGGAGGTATCGTGCCTACCGGTATTACATCTAAACCCGGATAAACCTTGCCTTTGACTATAATTTCAGAAAAATTTTCTACTTGCCCGCTCAAATAATTTGAAATTCCTATTCGGGGAGAATCGACATACGAGCTTAAAGAGGCTTTTCTCATATCGAGGTCAATAACCAATATTTTTTTACCTTTAATTGCAAGACTTTTTGCCAGATTCATGGTAATAAAAGTCTTTCCGCTACCCGGATTTGCAGACGTAACCATGATAACCCGGGATTGTCCTTCTTTACCCAACATGAACTCAAGATTGGTGCGTACAACTCTAAATGCTTCGTTGACAAGATTTCGGCTTTTTTCTTTAACTACAATCGTATGTGTTTCCGGTAATTTCTTTTTCCGGAATATCGAGCCCTGTTTGCCCTGATGATATGCCAACGGTATTTCTCCGACAAAAGGAATTGTCATATTTTCTAAATCTTTACGTCCCCTAACTTTTGTATTCATATTCTCTGCAATGAATATGACTATTACAGGTATCAACAGACCTGCGACAAAGGCAACCAGCAAGATATTCTTTTTCAGCGGGGCTGTAGGTAACATGCTTCCTCCCGCCGGAGTGATAATACGGGTATTATATGCCGTAAACGCTTGCGAAAGTTCGTTCTCTTCACGTTTTTGAAGTAAGTATAGATAAAGCGATTCTTTTACTTTCTGTTGGCGTTCGACCGAAAGCAAGTATTTGGCCTGAGCAGGGCTTTCGGCAATACGGGTAGTCGTCTGCTGTCCGCTGCGTTCGAGATTTTTTATTTGTGCATTTAAAGTAACAACCTGATTATCTATAGACGCGATAATTGCTTCGCGCATAGCAGCTAACGCATGGTCGAGATCGATAACCAAAGGGTTCTGGTCACTGCTGTTTGCAACCAAACTGTTGCGCTGAAGCAATTTGTTATTGTATTCTGTAATCTGATTTCCGAGGTTAGAATTTTCTATACCCGAATTGGCCGGCAAAAGCTGGTATTTGTTCGACTCTCCTCCTAAATAATTGCGAATATAGCGAGCCATATAAAGCTGATTGTTCAATGCCAATAATTGAGCATCGGTTTCACTGACCTGTGCCATATACATACTGGATGCCGCTTGCACATCGGGCAAAAGATGTTCGCTCTTATACGAAGATATGTCCTCATCTACACTTCTCAATTCTTTTTCAATAACTCCTAAGCGTTCGTTGATAAACATAGAAGTGCTGATCGCTATCTGATTTTTATCTTTTACCCAATTTTCATTATATACGGCAATCAACGTATTCAGAATATCTTCGGCCCGCTGGATAGAAACGTCTTTGAATGACAGATCGACAACCGTAGATTTTTCATCATTCAGTACGACAGATAGATTCGGAGCATAACGACGAACTGCACTATAAAGACTAGAACAGGAAACATATATAGGTTGAGAAAATTGAGAAGTATAATAAGGCGTGGGGCATACTGTTACTTTTCCAACAGGAGTCATAATCGTGTCTGTCAATTGTCCTTTTACCAATTTCCCGGGCAGTTCTTCACCATTCCGTATAAAATCAGACAGTTCTACGGTACTATCTGCCAAAATTTTTACGGTCAGCGCTGACGACTCATTATCGTTCGGAGTATCTATAGACACATTTATCGGTAAAGTACGACCATATAACACTTCCCGGTAAAAGCCTCCGTCAACATGATAATCCATATTCAGATGCAAACGCTTTACGACATCGGTCATAATTGCCGGAGACTGCAATGAAATAATTTCATTATTTACATTCGTATTTGCTTGAATCAGTCCCAAATCGGCAAATGATCCGGCATCTGCGGAGAGGGACTTCCCTTTTGAGTCTTCTTTAATGAGTATTGAAGCCGACCGGGTATACACCGGAGGCGTTACTTTAATATACAAGAAAGCAGCTCCTAATGTAATCATCAGAGATAGGGCAAACCAATACCAATTGGATGCACAAAGGTATAGCAAATCTTGTATTCGCATAAACTCTTCAGATTGCTTCGATTTCGGATTATTTTGAACAGCAGCCATATTTTTATTTAATATCAAAATAGTTATTTAACAATAAGCACGGTAATAGTGGTCAGCAATGAGGCCAATGACATCCAGAAAGATGTAGAACGGACATTATTACCGTTGACCGTAGATTGACGTGCCCGGACTGAATTAGGTTCGACATATATTACATCGTTCTGCTGAAGATAATATGCCGGAGAAGAATAAATCTGTTTTGCAGAACACAAGTCGAGTTGATAAGCGGTCTCTTTATCCCCCTCCTTTCTCAGCACATATACGGGATTCCGTTTCCCGTATATCGAGAGATCCCCGGCCATACTGATTGCATCAAGAACGGTAATTCTGTCCCGATCGATATTAATGCGCCCCGGTTTATTGACCTCTCCTAATACAAAAACACTGAGATTCATAAATTCTACCGTAACGACCGGGTCTTTTATCAGATTTTCCTTAATAAGCCGGTCCTTGATGTATCCGGCAAGCTCGGAGCGGGTCATTCCTGCCACACGAATTTTTCCTAAAACGGGAAATTCAATATCTCCTTGAGCATCGACAGTATATACCGACATTTCTTGATTAGAATTTTGCGCCCCCGATGCTAATCCTGCACGAAAAGAGGCTATAGGCAAATTGAACAGACTTGCTAATTGAGGATCTTTACTGCTGACAACGATAGAAAGCTTATCTTCCGGTCGGAACGTAATTTGAGTCGATGCTATCAATTGCTCAGATATTCCCGGCTTAAGATCCTGAAAATATACGACCTTTTTAGACGAATCACATGAACTGAAAAGTACAATAACAAGTAAAATTCCTAATATATGCTTGATCTGCATAAGCTTAATCTTTATTATTTTATTCATACTATTTAAATTCCTTACTATTCTATTTTTTCGATCAACGAAGGATGTATAAATGCGGTTGCAACGGCCATTATCCCTTGAATAGAAACGACTACCCTCCTATCGCCCTTAACTCGTACAAAAACACCTTCTACTCCGGAAAAAATTCCTCCGGTAATTCTAACCTTATCTCCTTTTTTCAATATTACCGAAACAGGATCGAGATAAACGAGCTGATCGTCATACGTGCCCGACACTGCAATGAAATCTTGCATTTGCTTATCGGGAATTATAATCGGACGGCCTGTTGCCTTATCCATAATATATCGAATAGGCAAACGGACTTCAAGTTCAGACTTGAATGTATCTATACTCCTTTTTGTCGAATGGACAAAAACAAGATTATGTATAATCGGTACTAATTTTCGTGATTTTTTAGCTCCTAAATCCGTGCTTTCATAGTGCATCGGTATAAAATTTTCAACATTATGACCGTCGAGATATTCTTTGAATATCATTTCCCGGCTATAAGTAACACGTATAGCATACCATGCTATACCCTCTTGTTTCTTTAACTCTATGTTTTCTTTCTGCTCCAAAATTTTTCATAAAATAATCTCCGGTATAAAAAGGGATTATTTAAGGATATTCTCATATCCCAAAGATGATCGCGATTCACATCGAGACTTCTCTTACTTAATATCTTAGATGTGTAATTTATATACCAGAGATTATATTTTTGTAAATAATACACCAAGAACCTGTACTCCTAAGATAAGATAGTTTTTGAATCTTCTGACCCTTCTAAAACTAAGCCAATTACTATTTCAAGAAGTTCTCAAAACAGACTCGGGCAAAATTTAGACGGCTTTTAAAATTCCTATCCTACTTCGGTAAAACTTTGAACAAGTTCTAAATTCATAGACTTTGAAATCATAACTATATAATATCAATAACTACAACAACTTTTCCCAAATATTAATTTTTACAAAAGAATGTTCTTTAGGGACACCAGAAATATATATATCCCTGACTAACAATCGTTTGGCTGTATAATATAAAACACACCTTCAGCTCTGAATCCTGTTTCTATCACAGAAGTAGGACTTAAACGTGTCCAAATTTAGATAAATAAGTTTGTTTATCCAATTAAATAATAAACATTTTTTTGCTATTAAAATCACATATGCTGAAAATCAATATTTTGCAAGTAAGTAATTTAAATTCTAATCAGGTATAAATCATTATTCGAATAGTAAAAATAAAGGTTATTGTATAATGAGTTGTAGCATTTATTGCAAATATTATATTATATAGTCAAATAAAAATATATTAGGAACTATTTTTTTTGCGTTACAATAAATTAATATGCTATTAATCAATTAATTATATACACAAGATAATAAAGTCCTACTTCTGTGATAGAAACAGATATTTTTATATAGACTATACTTTTCTTTTTTTCTTTTTCCTAGAATTATCCCCTTCATAATATAAAGAACTAATAATAAATTTATTAGCCTCATCTATAATAGAATTGTCTAAGGATGCCAAATAAATTTGCGTAGTTTTTTCGGATGTATGTCCCATACCGGCACTTATAACAGAAAGAGGTATATTTTTATTTCTTGCGGCTGTAGCCCATGTATGGCGTGCAACGTATGAGGTAAGAGGAGAAGGCAGTCCTAATAAATCGGAAATTTTTTTGAGCTGTTTGTTATAATAACTCAGTGAATTTTGATATTGCCGATATGCTATTTTTTCGTCTGAAGATGTAATAATAGGAAATATATATTCACTTTTTGTTTTGTAATGGTCCATTATCTTTTTCATACATGATTCGATACGAATATTGATAATCTGTCCG
>ENA-OUQS01002400-OUQS01002400.1-human-metagenome-genome-assembly--contig:-NODE-2400-length-12153-cov-22.896512_pt1 | contig 12153 bp, 7 predicted proteins | sample MGYA00248463_ERZ548848 | MGnify/ENA primary metagenome ERZ548848 (study PRJEB26491, sample SAMN04978192) | human metagenome | host: Homo sapiens | study: EMG produced TPA metagenomics assembly of the... | reverse complement strand
TCTTGCCGGAGCCGGACTCGCCGACCAGCGAGAAGGTCTCGCCCTTGTAGATGTCAAAATTGACGTGGTCCACGGCCACGAACTTCTTTTTGCCGGAGCCAAAGGTGATCTGAAGGTCTTTCAGCTCAATCAGCTTTTCACGCTCAGCCATTTAAGTTGGAACCTCCCATCTTTCCCATTTTCTCACGCAGGTTCTGGATGGAGTGCGGGCGTTCCATCTTGGGAGCCCGGGGGTCCAGATACCAGGTCTTTGCCGCGTGGGTCTCGGACACCTGGAAGAACGGAGGTTCTGCCACGAAGTCGATGGCCAGCGCGTGCTTGTTGCGGGGTGCAAATGCATCGCCCTTGATCTCATTGAACAGGTTCGGCGGCGTACCGTCGATGGTGGGCAGGGCCTCACCCTTGGTACCCAGCTGAGGCAGAGCCTGCAGCAGAGCCCAGGTGTAGGGGTGCCATGCGTCGTAGAAGATCTCTTCGACGGTGCCGTACTCGACGATCTGGCCGGCGTACATGACGGCCACGCGGTCTGCCACGTTTGCCACAACGCCCAGGTCATGGGTGATGTAGATAACGGACATGCCCAGCTCCTTCTGTAGGTCACGGATGAGCTGCAGGATCTGTGCCTGAATGGTCACGTCCAGAGCGGTGGTGGGCTCGTCGCAGATGAGGATCTGCGGACGGCAGGCGGCAGCGATGGCGATGACGACACGCTGACGCATACCGCCGGAGAACTCGTGCGGATACTGCTCGTAGCGGCGCTCCGGGTCGGGGATGCCGACCTTGGCCAGCATCTCGATGGCGGCCTTCTTGGCCTCCGCGCCCTTCAGGCCCTGATGGTGCTCGATGCTCTCCTGGATCTGCTTGCCGATTTTCTTCAGCGGGTTCAGGCTGGTCATCGGGTCCTGCATGACCATGGCGATCTTCTTGCCGCGCACGCCCAGCCAGTCCTTCTCGGTGAACTTGGTCATGTCGCGGCCTTCGTACATGATGGAGCCGCCGGTGATCTTACCGTTGACATCCAGCATACCCACGAAGGTCTTGGTGAATACGGACTTGCCCGAGCCGGACTCGCCCACGATGGCCAGCGTCTCGCCGTCATAAAGGTCCAGCGAGCACTTGCGGATCGCGTTCAGCTTCTTGCCGCGCAGGCTAAAGGTGATCTCCACGTCTTTGGCAGAGATGATCGGTTGTCTATCCATTTTTGTGATTTTCTCTCCCATCTGTTAAACGTGGTTGCGCGGGTCAGCAGCATCCGAGAAAGCGTTGCCCATGATATAGAAGGAAATGGAGATGATGGACACGATGGATGCGGGGAAGACCAGCAGGTAAGGATAATCGAGGAAGAAGCCGCGCACCTTGCTCAGGATGAGGCCCAGAGACGGAGTCTCGATGCCCAGACCGATGCCCAGATAGGACAGGGTGGACTCGAGGTTGATGGTGGCGGGGATGCTCAGCGCCATGCGCAGGATGATGACGGAGACCAGATAGGGCAGGATGTTCTTGGTCAGAACGCGCCACAGCGGGGTGCCAAGGCAGCGGGACGCGAGGTTGTACTCGCGGTCACGGAACATGAACACCATGTTGCGGACGCGGCGGGCCATGACCAGCCAGCCGATGGCGATCATCGAGACGGCCATGATGGTGAAGCTCTGGCCGACGACCAGTGCGATCAGGGTCATGTAGATGATGTAAGGCACATTGTCGATGAGGTTGTACAGCTCGGTGAAGAAGCGGTCCAGCTTACGGACATAGCCCCAGATCAGGCCGATGATGACGCCGAGGATGCTCTCGCCCACGGCAACGATGAGGGCCAGACGGATGGACACCTGAGTGGCGTACCACACCTGACACCAGTAGTCGCGGCCGAGGTTGTCGGTGCCGAACCAGTATTCGCTGTTGGGCTTCCGGAAGGCCAGAGAGGAATCCGTCACCAGCGTCTGATAATCGTACTTGCCGATGGCCAGTGCGATGAAGGAAAAGATGACGAGGAACAGGAACAGGATCAGGCAGACGACAGCAGCCTTGTGCTTGAGGAAGTTCTGGATGACAGAACCCCAGTAGCTGTAGTTGGAGTAGCCGACACGCTCGGCTTCCTCCGGAGAGTAATCGACAAAGTAGAACAGTTCGTCCTGCTTTTTGCCCTCAAAATCAGATGCTTTAGCCATCAGCGTGCGGCCTCCTTTCCGGTCAGAGTAATGCGCGGGTCAACCAGCATCATCAGCACGTCGCCCAGGAAAACACCCACGATGCCCAGTGCAGCGTAGAGGATGACCAGAGTCTGGACGACGTTCAGGTCATAGCGCTGGATGGCGTCGGTCAGCAGGGGACCCATGCCGGGAACGGAGAAGAACCGCTCCATCAGCAGAGAGCCGCCGACCGTCAGCAGGATGGACTGGGGGATATACTGCACCATGGGGACCATGGCGTTGCGCAGCACGTGCTTGAACATGATCTCGCTGGAGCTCAGGCCCTTGACGCGGGCCAGCTTGATATAATCGCGGGTCAGCTCGTCCACCATGTAGCGGCGGGTCCACAGAGCGTAGCCTGCGATAGACGCCAGCGACAAGCAGACGATGGGCAGCACGCTGGACGGGCCGACATTACGGGTGGAGTACAGCGTGGGGAAACCCAGGTATTTGGAGCCGAAGACCAGCACCAGCGAATAGGAGACCAGAGAAGGCACAGCGTTGACGAAAACGGTGTAGGCCGTGCCGATCCAGTCAAAGACCTTGTCCTTGAAGGCGGTCTGCAGGATGCCCAGCATGATGCCCACCAGCAGAGAGATGCCGGCGGAGATCAGGCCGAGGCGCATGGAGACGCCGAATTTCTTGCCGATCACCTTCACGACGGAAGCGCCATTCTGGATGCGGCGGGAAGTGCCGAAGTCCAGATGGAGCAGGTCGTTGTAGAAGTGCAGCAGCTGGGTGCCGATGGGGTCGGTCAGACCGGCGGCTTCCAGCGCGGCGTATTTCTGCTCTTCGGTAAACTTCATGAGCTGTTCTTCCGTGAAGTAGTAGTCCGTAGGCAGGCAGCGCATCAGCAAAAAGACGATGGTTGCGATCAATAAGATCGTGACGAGCGACTGAGCCAGCCGCTTGACGGTGTATTTTAACATGATAACCAAACCTTTATAAAATAATCATCAGGCTTTGGTTGCTGCATTGAAAGCAGCGGAGAAAGCCTCGTACTCCTCGGTGGTGTAGCCGTCGCCCTGACGGGTCTCCCAGTTGACGGCCTTGTAGTTGCAGGGACCGTACATGGCGTTGATCTTGGTGTACTCGTTGACATGGGTCAGGCACCAGAGCACCTCGTACAGGCAGGGGATGCACAGTGCGTTGTTCAGCATGGAAGCCTCAGCCTTTGCGAATGCGGCATAGCGTGCATCGGTATCGGTGACGATAGCCTTTGCCTCAGTGACCAGATCGGTGAACTCCTGATAATCTGCCAGCAGCTCCTTCTGGTAATCCTGAGGATCCTTCTCAACGGCTGCGATCCAGGAGGTGGTCTGAGCGTAGTAGGCGTTGTCGTCGCTCAGGACTTCCTGACCCAGGAAGTTGATGGGGTCGCCGAAGTCAGCGCCCCAGCCGTTCTGCAGGATGGAGTGCAGCTGGACGTTACGGACTTCCTTATAGATGGAAGAGACATAGGTGCCGATATCCAGCACGACGAAGTCATCGCCCAGGCTCTCGGAGAAGCACTGCTTCAGGACGGTGGCGGTATCCAGAGCATTGGTGTCGCCGCTCTTGATGTAGTGGTAGCAGTGGACGGGGAAGGTGACGCCGATAGCGCTCAGCTCTTCCATGGCCTGCTTCTTCAGGTCAGCGATGTCGCCGCCGTTGTCGCGGAGGCGGATCATGGTCTTGCCGTCGTAAGCCTGACCGTCGAAGCCCATCTCCTTGGCGACCAGAGTGGTGTACTCCTCACCCTTGGTGTTGTAGCAGACGCCGGGCATGGTGTAGTAGTCGTTCTCGCACTTCAGGGGGTTGATCTTGTTGGTGCGGGCGTAGTAGTTGGTGAAGTCGATGCCCTTGTAGAAGCACTGACGGAACGCGCGGTTTGCAACAGCCTTGTTCCAGTTCTCGTCCAGATTGCCGTTCTCATCCTTGCGCTGGAAGTTCAGGTGCATCTGGAAGCTGAACTTGGTGGGGCGCTTCTCGCACAGGAACTTGTTGTGCTTGTTGTTGGGGTCGGAGGTGATGGTGGTCAGGTTGGACTCGGTCAGGTCGATGTTATCGACCTCGCCGTTCTCGTACAGCTGCAGGCCCATGGACAGGTCGGGGATCATGGTGATGGTGTGATGCTCGAAACGGGTGCAGTCGTTTGCAGCGTAGTAGTTGGGGTTGGGGATGAAGCTCTTGGTGTTCTGCTGGATATACTCCTCGATGAGGTACGGACCATTGTACCACATGGTGGAGTAATCGCAGGCACGGAAGCCATCGATGCCCAGCTCCTTGATGAGGTCCTCAGAGGCGGGGTAGAAGCTGTTGTAGGCAGCGACGGTGTCGAAGTAGGGGCAGGGGTCCTTGCAGGTAAAGACCAGAGTGTAGTCGTCCGGTGCCTCGACGCCGACACCGGCAGCCAGCATATCCTCATAGGTCATGTCGGCGGCAGCGTCGCCCTTGTCCTTGGTCAGGTCGTAGTACTCAGCAGCGCCCACGACGGTCTCAGAGGGCATGGAGGTGTTGAAGGCCTCGTTCTTGAGCGCGTTCAGGACCCACTCAAGACCCACGAGGAAGTCCTTGGAGGTCAGGTGAGACTTGACCTCGCCGTTGACGTCGCACCAATCGACATCGTCGCGCAGGTGGAAGGTCCAGACGGTGGAGTCGTCGTTGTGCTCCCAGCTGGATGCGATGGCGGGGGCTGCCTTGCCGTAGCAGTCGAAGCTCAGCAGACCGTCCCAGCAGTTGGTGATGACGTTCAGGTCGGAAGCGGACTGGCTGTACAGGAAGTTCCAGGTCTCCAGCTCACGTTTAGAGGTCTCGAAGGAGACGTAATCGGTGATGGCGTCGGCTGCGGGTGCAGCTGCGCCGGAGGCAGCACCGGAGGTGCTGGCAGCAGTGCTGCTGGAAGAACCACCGCAAGCGGCCAGGATGCTTGCAGCGCCCACGACGCCGGAAGCCTTGAGGAAGCTGCGGCGGCTGATGGAATGAGACTCAAAATTTGCGTTCATTGTGTTTTCCTCCCAATTATTTTTTCGTGTCTCGGCTCTATGGCGCAGGGTACCTTGCCCTGCCGATTTCCCACTCTTTTACGAGATTATCTGCCCTCCCTGTATTGCCAGAGAATACAAAAGAGCGCAGAAACAGACCCCTCTGTCTGCGCCTGTGCTCCTCCCGTAAAATCCTTAACACGACATATATTGTACCATCGAAATAAATAGTTGTCAATGGAATGGAAATCGCTTTTTCTTCTAAAAGAAAGTCGCACTCTGCATAGAGATGAAATAAATTTACTTTACTGTGATGAAGGGTGACGAAAATAAGATAAACAGGCCCAAAAACAAAAGAACGGGAGCTGTTCTTAATCCAAGAACAGCTCCCGTGTGTGGGATACGGGCCGGAAGCAGGAACTCCCGGCGGAAAAGTTAAGAAAAAGTTAAGATTTTGCGGCGTCGAAAGCCTTGGCAAATTCCTCGTACTGAGCGGTGGTGTAGGCGTCCTCGCTGGTCTCCCAGTTGACGTACTTGAGGTTGCAGGGGCCGAACATGGCGTTGATCTTGGTGTACTCGTTGACGTGGGTCAGGCACCAGCGGACATCGTAGTAGCAGGGGACGGCCAGCGAGTTGTTGATCATGTAGGCCTCGGCCTTTGCGAAGGCCTCATAGCGGGCGTCGGTGTCGTCCACGATGGCGTTGGCCGCGTTGACAAGGTCGGTGAACTGTTCGAACTCGTCTACCAGCTCCTTCTGGTAATCGGCGGGATCCTCCGCCACCAGCTGGATGTTGGAGTAGTTGACGGCGTAGTAGGCGTTGGAGTCGTGCAGGATCTCCTGCCCCACAAAGTTGACGGGGTCGCCGAAGTCTGCGCCCCAGCCGTTGATGACGAAGCCGTGGAGCTTGGGGATGCGGACTTCCTTTGCAAAGCTGGAAACGTAGGTGCCGAGGTCCAGCTGGATGAAGTCGTCGCCGAAGCTGTCGGTGATGCACTGCTTCAGAACGGTGGCGTTGTCCTGAGTCACGGTGTTGCCGGCCACGAAGAAGAAGGGAGCCTTGACCGGGAAGGTGACGCCGATGGCGGTCAGCTCATCCATGGCCTGCTTCTTGAGGGCGGCGATGGAGTCGGCGGTGGACTTGCGCAGATGGACCATGGTCTTGCCGTCATACTTCTCGCCGTCGATGCCCAGCTCCTTGGCCACAAGGTCAACATAATCGGTGCCTTTGGAGTTGTAGCAGACGCCCTTCATGGTGTAGTAGTTGTTCTCACACTTGAGGGGGTTGATCTTGTTGAAGCGTGCGTAGTAGGGAATGAGGTTCAGGCCCTCCTGGAAGCAGCGGCGGAATGCCCGGTTGGCCACGGCCTTGTTCCAGTTCTCGTTGGGGGTGCCGTCGGTGTTGAGGCAGTGGAAGTTGAAATGGAAGTCGTAGGCGTACTTGGTGGGGCGCTTCTCACAGAGCTGGTCGTTGTAGGCGTTGGAGGTGTCGGAGGTGATGGTGGTCAGGGTGCTCTCGCTCAGCTCCAGCTCGTCCAGCTCACGGTTCTGATACAGCTGGTAGCCGACGGTCAAATCGGTGATCATGCTCAGGGACACGCGCTCGAAGCGGCTGCACTCGTCAGCTGCATAATAGTGGGGGTTCGGGATGAACCGCTTGGAGTTGTCGGAGACGAATTCCTCGATGAGGTAGGGGCCGCAGCACCACTGCTGGGTGTAGTCCACGCCGCGGAAGCCCTCGACGCCCAGCTTTTCCACCAGAGCCGGGGGTGCCGGATAGCAGCAGACGTAGGAAGCCACGGTGTCGAAGTAGGGGCAGGGATTTATGCAGGTGTAGACGACGGTGTAATCATCCGGTGCGTCGATGCCGACGCCTGCGGCCAGCATATCGTCGTAGGTCAGGGCCGCGGCGGCTGCGTCGTCCATCGCATAGGTCTTGTCGTAGTAATCGGCTGCGCCCACGACGGTGGTGGAGGGCATGGAGGTGTTGGCGGCCTGATTCTTCTTTGCGTTCAGCACCCACTCGAAGCCTACGAGGAAGTCTTTGCTGGTCAGGTGGTCCTGCACCTCGCCGTTCATGTCCACCCAGTCCACATCGTCACGGAGGTGGAAAGTCCAGACAGTGGAGTCCTCGTTGTGCTCCCAGCTCTTAGCCAGAGCCGGCACCGGCTTGCCGTAGTTGTCGAAGCTGACAAGACCGTCGATGATGTTGGTCGTCACGTTGAAGTCGATGGCCTGCTGGCTGTAGAGCATATTCCAGCTCTCGATCTCACGGCCAGAAGTCTCGTAAGTAAACAGCTCGCTCAGGCCCTTGCCGGAAGCAGCTGCACCGGAAGAAGCCGACGAAGCGCTGGCTGCGGTGCTGGAAGAAGAGCCGCCGCAGGCAGCCAGCAGACCGGCTGCGCCAACAGCGCCGGCACCCTTGAGGAAGCTGCGGCGGGTGATGGTGTAAGACTCAAAATCGTGGTACATATTCTTTCCCTCCTGTAATGACTGGTACGGCTCTGCGTTCCCCAAATCCCTATCCTGTCCATACTGCTTTACCTTCCCACAAGGTCCGGGAGCCGTCTTCATAACCATTGTATACCGTCTGAACGGTCTTTTTGCTCACATACTGCGTTGCTCTCCCTTGCAATCCGTCAGGATCGCTGCGGAAAATCGCCTTGTCTGTGGACAAAAATCCTCGCCTGTCCGGCGCACTCTGGCCATGAACCCGGCTTCAAAAGGGTACAAAAAGGGCGCAGAGACAGATTTTATTGATCTGTTTCTGCGCCCTTGCAGAACCCGTATCGATTGCAAATATTCTATCATCCCACAGGCGGGAAGTCAAGAAAAACAACTCGGACACGGATTGAATCTTATTGATTCAGCCAACACATAAAAATGAAAAGATTTCATGTGCTGACTGAAATGGAATGACTTTTGTGCCTGCTTAGCCCTGAATCGCAGCGTTGAAAGCCTTGGCAAACTGCTCGTACTGGACGGTGGTGTAGGCTTCCTCGGAAGTCTCCCAGTTGACAGCCTTGTAGTTGCAGCCGCCGTACATGGCGTTGATCTTGCTGTACTCGTTGGCGTGGGTCAGGGACCATGCGATGTCGTAGTAGGTGGGGCTGACCAGCACGTTCTCCAGCAGATAGGCCTCAGCCTTGGCGAAGGCCTCGTAGCGGGCGTCGGTGTCGTTGACGATGGCGTTGGCGGCATTGACCAGATCGGTGTACTGCTCGAAAGCATCCATCAGGTCCTTCTGGTAGTCGGCAGGAGCCTCAGCCACCCGGGCGATGTTGGAGTAGTAGTGCGAGTAGAAAGCATTGTCGTCGTGGAGGGTCTCCTGACCGAGGAAGTTGACGGGGTCGCCGAAGTCGGCGCTCCAGCCGTTGATGACAAAGCTCTGGAGCTGAGGAGTGCGGACCTCCTGGGTCAGGCTGGAAACGTAGGTCTGGACGTCCAGCTTGATGAAGTCATCGCCGAAGCTGTCGGAGAAGCACTGCTTGAGGATGGTGGCGTTGTCCAGTGCAGAGGTGCTGCTGGCGATGATGAAGTAGGTGGCCTTGACGGGGAAGGTGACGCCGATGGCGCTCAGCTCCTCCATGGCCTGCTTCTTCAGGGCGGAGATGTCGCCGCCGTTGGCACGCAGGCGGATCATGGTCTCGCCGTCGTACTTCTCAGCGTCGAAGCCCATCTCCTTGGCCACCAGAGTGGTGTACTCAACGCCCTGCGTGTTGTAGCACAGACCCTTCATGGTGTAGTAGTCGTTCTCGCACTTCAGGGGGTTGATCTTGTTGTAGCGGGAGAACCATGCCTTCAGGTTCAGGCCGCGGTAGAAGCACTGACGGAAAGCGGTGTTGGCGATGGCCTTGTTCCAGTTCACATCGGGGGTGCCGTCGGCGTTGTTCTTCTGGTAGTTGAAGTGCATGGCGTAGGCAGTGGGGCGGGCGCGCTTCTCACAGAGCTGGCTGTTGTACTCGTTGTTGGGGTCGGAGGTGATGGTGGTGATGGTGCTCTCGTTCAGGTCCATCTCGTCCAGCTCGCGGTTCTGGTAGAGCTGGAATGCGATGGCCTGATCGGAGATCATGGTCACGGTCATACGCTCGAAGCGGCTGACGTTGGCAGCATTGTAGTAGTGGGGGTTGGGGATATAGCTCTTGGTGTTGCCCTGGATATACTCCTCGACGATATAGGGGCCGCAGTACCACATGTTGGTGTTGTCGCAGCCACGGAAGGTCTCGATGCCCAGCTCGTCGATCAGCGCCTGAGAGGCGGGGTAGAAGCTGGTGTAGGAGGCCACGGTATCAAAGTAGGGGCAGGGGTCCTTGCAGGTGAACACCAGAGTGTAGTCGTCGGGAGCCTCGAGGCCCACGCCTGCATCCAGCATATCCTGATAGTGCAGGTCGGCGGCAGCAGCACCCATATCCTTGGTCTTCTCGTAGTACTCCTCAGCGCCCACGATGTACAGGGTGGGCATGGAGGTGTTGTTGGCCTCGTTCTTGGAGGCGTTCAGCACCCACTCCAGACCGACCAGGAAATCGGTGGCGGTGATGTGCTCCTTCACCTCGCCGTTGCAGTCCACCCAGTCCACATCGTCGCGCAGGTGGAAGGTCCAGACGGTGGAGTCCTCGTTGGCCTCCCAGCTCGTGGCGATGGCGGGTACCAGCTTGCCGTAGCAGTCGAAGCTCATCAGGCCGTCCCACAGGTTGGTGACGACGTTTGCGTCGCTGAGGGTCTGGCTGTACAGCAGGTTCCAGCTCTCGATCTCACGGTTGGCAGACTCCCAGGAGATATACTCCTTGAGGGGAGTGGCACCGGTAGAGTTGGGGGCCTCCGCGCCGGAAGCAGCCGTGCTGCCGGAGTTGTTGGACTTGCTGCCGCCGCAGGCGGACAGCAGGCCGGCGGCACCCACGACGCCTGCGCCCTTCAGGAAGCTGCGGCGGGTGATGTTGCGGGACTCAAAATCGATGTTCATTGAGATACGCTCCTCCGAGATGTTGTTTTCCTTTTTTCCTATCCTAAATGCAAAAAACGGCGCGCTCCGGGTGCCAAAAACGCACAAAGCGCCCGGGACCGCACCTTTCGTATTCTAACATTGTGGGCAAAAGAAGTCAATGACATACAGCGCTGAAATAGAAACAAAATGGTAACGGATGCTTTTTTCTGAAAAATGGCGGCAAAAAAACGGTAAAGGATGGAAAGAAGTCGTACCTTTACAAGATGATGGATGGATACAACGAAAGTTGAAAAACGCAAAGCGGCTATCTTTTTTCATAAAATCATGCTACAATACTACTGAATGAATCCTATATTAAGGAGTACACGGATGAAAAAGCTGGTTTCGATGTATCAAAAATATATGTTCCGCCCCATTCTGTATAAATCTGTCACCCGGGTGTCGGTGGTGGCCGTGCTGATGCTGCTGTGGGACCGCTACGTCAGCGACGGCACGTTTACCATGTGGCAGGCCCCGGCCCTGCTGCTGGGCGTCGTGCTGCTGGCGTGGGCGTGGGTGAACTACCTGCGTCTGGACGGTGTGACCATCCATCATCTGGGCGAAGAGTTTAAGGATATGGGCAAAAAGAAGAAGTTCCACTCCACCAAGTCCATCGTGGACTTTGCCGATGAGCGCATCGTCTCCTTCGAGGAGCTGGAACCGGAAGAGCGCACCTATTGCAGTATGCTCTCGAATCTGCTCCTGGGCGGAGCGCTGCTCATCATCGGCCTCATCGCAGGCGCAGTGTGAGGGCAGCGGACATGGCAGAAAAAAGCGAAAAACAGCTGGTGGTGGGCATCCTTGCCCATGTAGACTCCGGCAAGACCACCCTCTCCGAGGCAATGCTCTACCGCACGGGCAGCATCCGCAAGCTGGGCCGGGTGGATAACAAAGATGCCTTCCTCGACACCGACACGCTGGAAAAGGCGCGTGGGATCACCATTTTTTCCAAGCAGGCTCTGCTGAAAACGGGAAGTACGAATATCACCCTGCTGGACACCCCCGGCCATGTGGACTTTTCCACCGAGACAGAGCGCACGTTGCAGGTGCTCGACTACGCAGTGCTGGTCATCAGCGGCACCGACGGCGTCCAGAGCCATACCGAGACGCTCTGGCGTCTGCTGCGGCGGTATCATATCCCGACCTTCGTGTTCATCAATAAAATGGACCTGCCCGGCCCGGGCAAAGAGGCGCTGCTGAGCCAGCTTTCCCACCGTCTGGGCGACGGATTCGTGGATTTCGGTGCAGAGCAGGCCGAACGGGACGAGGCACTGGCCCTCTGCGACGAGCGCCTGATGGAAAAGATGCTGGACGCGGGCAGCCTGACGGCGGAGGACATCATCCCGGCCGTCGCCCGGCGGCACGTCTTTCCCTGCTGGTTTGGCGTGGCCCTGCAGAGGGAGAATGCCGGCGGACTGCAGGGTGTGGACGAGCTGCTGGCCGCCTTGAACGACGGCTTCAACCCCTATGTGGATCAGATCCGGGGTGTGGACAGCGCCTATACCATCGGCCTGCTGCTGGACCGGAAGCTCATCGAGGAGTGCGGCCGCCTGCAGGTACCCGGAAGGCCCCGCCTGTACCGGACCACCAAACAGTTTCTCCGGGCCTTCCATCTGACCAGCCTGGATGACCTGCCGGAGCTGCCGGACCTTGGCGGCGAGGGACAGATGCGGATCGGCGAGGACGGACAGATCATGGACCCGGCGGACACGGCAGAGATCACCGGAGCCGACACGCCGGAGACGGCCGGCGCCATGGAGGAAGAGGCGCCTTGAGAATCCGCTCCGCCAGAGCGGTCAGGGGGGTGATGGACGTTGCTGGGACTTTGGATCACGTTGGCGGTGCTGCTGGCACTTGCGATTTTTCTGTGGCGGCTGCGGCTGGGACTGTATGTGGTCTTCGGCAGGGGGCAGGCCGCGGCGGATTTGACGATTGGTCCCTTCCGGGTCCGGCTGGTACCGTCCAAAGAGACAAAAAAAACGCCGCAGGAAACCAAAAAAACGGGAAAGCCTAAAAAGGAGCCG
>ENA-OUQS01002377-OUQS01002377.1-human-metagenome-genome-assembly--contig:-NODE-2377-length-12235-cov-3.701067_pt1 | contig 12235 bp, 10 predicted proteins | sample MGYA00248463_ERZ548848 | MGnify/ENA primary metagenome ERZ548848 (study PRJEB26491, sample SAMN04978192) | human metagenome | host: Homo sapiens | study: EMG produced TPA metagenomics assembly of the... | reverse complement strand
TATGCTCAAAGAGATTGACAATGTAGAAGGTGTTAAATGGACGATAAGCATGAGTTCTCTTGTCGGGGCCTCTGTACCAGAATCCATGATTCCAAAAGATGTAAAGAGTATGCTCCAAAGCGGTGACCATGAACTGGCTTTTATCTGTTCGGAATATGAATCAGCAACTCCGAAAGTAAATAAGCAGATTGCAAAGATTAATAAGATAACGAAGAACTATGATAAAACATCAATGGTAATTGGTGAAGCACCACTTATGAAGGATCTTGAAGATGTTACAAACATTGATATCCAGAATGTAAATATTGCTTCAATCGCAGCGATTTTTGTAATTATTCTTATTATATTTAAGTCAATCTCCCTGCCAGTTATTCTGGTAGCCATCATTGAATTTGCGATTGCGGTAAATATGGCAGTTCCATATTACCAGGGGGTCAGCCTTCCATTTGTTGCTAGCATTGTTATCGGAACGATACAGCTTGGAGCGACAGTAGACTATGCGATTGTTTATACCAATCGTTATTTGAAAGAACGAAGGAATGGAAAGAATAAGTTAGAGGCAATCAGCATTGCTCATAAGTCAAATATGCTTTCTATTATAACGAGTGCGTTGAGTTTATTTGCAGCGACTTATGGTGTTGCCTGCTACTCACAGGTAGATATGATTGGTTCTATTTGTACATTGCTGGCAAGAGGTGCTATTATCAGTATGATCGTTGTTCTCACACTGCTGCCTACGATGTTCCTTATCTTTGATAAGGCGATATGCAAGACAACGAAGGGAATGGGCCATATTGACGATCATAAAGATACAGTAGTTAATGACATTGTATTATAAATAATATGTAATCCCGGAATCTAATGGAAGCAAAGCGTCATATGCTGTACAAAAGATTCCAGGAGCATAAATTTAGGGAGTGATAGAGATGAGAAATAAAAGATTTGTAAAACACACATCCAGAGCATTTGCTATTCTCATGAGTGCCATGATGGCAGTAGGAATTGCAATGCCAGTCAATGCAGCAGGAAAAAAAGATTCCAAAAAAGAAGATAAGACAGAGACGGTATATGTAAATGCGAATGCAGACGGAAGCGTTGATAAGATTACTGTAAGCGACTGGTTAAAGAATCATAGCAGCAGTGATACATTAGAGGACTTTTCCAACCTCGAGAATATCAAGAATGTAAAAGGTGACGAGACATTTACCCAGAATGCAGATGGTTCTATTGTATGGGATTCTAAAGGAAATGATATTTATTATCAGGGCGAATCCAATGAAGAACTTCCAGTAACAATGAAAGTTACTTATTATCTTGACGGACAGCAGATGGATCCGAAAGATATGGCTGGTAAAAGTGGTGAAGTAAAGATACGCTTTGATTACTATAACAACTCCAATGAAACGGTAAAAGTAAAAGGCAAGAACTATAATATAAAGACTCCATTTACTATGGTTACCGGAATGATTCTTTCTTCTGATGTATTTTCTAATATCGAAGTTACTAATGGTAAAGTAATTAGCGATGGAGATAAAAATGTTGTTGTAGGTCTTGCGTTCCCTGGATTAAAGAGCAGTCTTAATCTGGCATCTTATGATAAATTAGATGATGTAGATATTCCAGAATATGTAGAAGTTACAGCGAAGGCAGATAAGTTTGAACTTGCATTAACAGCAACAGCGGCAACAACAGGAACATTAAAAGACATTGATACAAGCAATTTAAATGACGTAGATGATTTAAAAGACAGCATGGATAAACTTACAGATGCAACCGATAAGCTGATTGATGGAAGTGAAGCTTTATCCGATGGAATGGGAACTCTTTCTTCTTCAGCAGGAGAATATACAAAGGGCGTATCTTCCGCGAATGCTGGAGTAAAGCAGCTTCTATCCGGTCTTAATACATTAAGTTCTAAGAGTGGACAGTTAGAATCTGGTGTAGAATCTTTGAATAAAGGATTAAAAGCCCTGAAAAAGGGAACAAAGTCACTGAATGCAGGAATCTCCTCCTATACAAAAGGAGTATCTGGCTTAGATGCTGGTTTACAGTCAGCAGCAAGCGGTACAGGTAAGTTAGAGTCAGGAGCAGGAGCACTTTCTAAAGGTATTAAAAGTTATACCGAAAATGAAGCTAAAATTGCAGCAGGAATCAAAAAGTTAAATAATAAGGTTTCTGGAATGAGTAATTTGGAACTGCCAAGTGACACAGAATTAAAAGCAGTAAAGAAGGCATCCTCTGCATTAGAAAGTGACGCGAAAAAGTTACAGGAATCGGCAATTGATAAGATGAATAAGTTATCTGAAGCAGTGGAGGCGCACAATAGTAAGATAGATGAACATAATAAAGAAGTTTCAGAGAAGTTCAGTAGTGCAAAATCTGCATTAGATGATATTGATAAAAAGGCAACGGATAAGGCAAATGAAAAGATTGCCAGCCAGAAAGATTCTCTTAGCAGCAGTGCAACTTCAAAGGCAAAAGAAGAAGCTAAATCTGCCATTGATAGTGTAAATATGGATGGATTGACCGATGAAATGAAGAGTGCTTTAAAGAGTGCCATTGATAATAACGTTAGTGTAAGTGCAGAGCCATCAAGCATTGAAATCAGTGGCCTGGCAAGTGATGCCGAAAAAGCATTAGGAGATGCTCCAAGTGCAGAGAAGCTTAATATTGGCAAAGTTAATGTAGGACTCAGTGATATGGAAACTCTGTTAAAAGATATGAAGACACAGGCAGCAGTATTAGAGAGTTTTGCAGCAAATACAGGTTCTTTATCCGATGCAGCAAGTCAGATTCCAGATTTGATCAAGGGTGTTGATGAATTAAATACCGGAGCGCAGGCTCTTACTGCAAATAATAAAACGCTTACAAGTGGTATGAAAGATTTAACTTCTGGTCTTAGCACCCTTTCTACCGGACTTGATACCATGACAAAAGGAGCGGCGACCTTAACAGGCAATAACAGTGTTCTTACAAAAGGAGCAAGTTCCGTAGATAAAGGAACAGGTAAGTTAGTAGCGGGAAGCAGCCAGTTAGTAACTGGTGTAAAGGCTTATGCACAGGGGGTTAATGCAGCAGCGATCGGTGTACAGAGTCTTTCTTCTGGAATGAATAAGTTAGACTCCGCAGGCGGACAGCTTACTTCTGGTATTGATAAGCTTGCTACAGGAAGCGATACACTTACAAAAGGCTTAAAGACATTTAATGATGATGGAATCAGCAAGCTTTCTGACCTTGCAGGAGATGATCTTGACAGCGTGATCAATCATTTCAAGGCTGTAAAGAAGGCAGATAACAGATACAAATCCTTCGGCGGAATTAAGAAAAATGCGAAGGGAAGCGTGAAATTTGTGATTGAAACAGACCCTATCGAGGCAGACGAGAATTAAGAAAATGTCACAAAAATAGCAGATAGCAGGTAAAATTTTAAGAAATCCCTTGATAAACAATGGAAAACCTGCTATACTACGAATAGTATACTGTAGATGATAAGAGTGGGTGGGTGCCCACTCTTATTGTATGTCTGGGAAAGAGGTGAGAATCAACATGAAAAGAACAGAGATTGTTGCAAAGACGGAAGAACTGGTAACTCCGATTATTGAGGAGAATCATTTTGAACTTGTTGATGTAGAGTATGTAAGAGAAGGTGCGAACTGGTATCTTCGTGTATATGCGGATAAGGAAGGCGGCATTAACATTGATGACTGCGTACTGATCAGTCGTGCTCTTGAAGAGAAGCTTGATGCAGAAGACTTTATTTCTGATGCTTATATTTTAGAAGTGAGTTCCCCTGGTCTTGGAAGACCACTGAAAAAAGAGAAAGATTTTAAGAGAAGTCTTGGAAAGTCTGTAGAATGTAAGCTCTACAAAGCAATTAATAAACAGAAGGAATTTGAGGGAATCTTAAAAGATTTCACAGAAGATACTGTTACGATTGAAACAGAAGGGAACGAACTGGTACTTGACCGTAAGGACATTGCTATGATTCGTTTAGCTATTGATTTTTGAGAATAATATAGAAAAGAAAGCAGGAGGATAAGAGAAAATGAGTGAATTAATTGATGCTTTAAATCAATTACAAAAAGAGAAACATATTGAAAAAGAAGTAATTATGCAGGCGATTGAAGATTCTTTAGTTGCAGCATGTAACCGTGACTTTGGAAAGAATGCCATTGTAAAGGTAAACATGGACAGAGACACTGGTGATATTTCTGTTTATGTCGAAAAGACAGTTGTAGAGGAAGTAGAAGATCCAGCTACAGAAATTAGTTTAGCAGATGCAAAGATGATTCGTTTCCACTATGAGATTGGCGATGTAGTAAACATCGAAGTGACTCCAAAGAACTTCGGAAGAATCGCTGCACAGCATGCAAGAAGTGTTATCGTGCAGAAGATTAAAGAAGAAGAAAGAAGAGTGGTATTCGAGCATTTCGCACATAAAGAAAAAGACATCGTAACAGGTGTAGTACAGCGTTATAATGGAAAGAATATCAGTGTAAGTCTTGATGATAAGACAGATGCTGTTCTCACAGAAAAAGAGCAGGTTAAAGGCGAAGTATTTAAGCCAACAGACCGTATCAAACTGTACATCGTAGAAGTAAAAGATACAAACAAGGGACCTAAGATTTTAGTTTCCAGAACACATCCAGAACTTGTTAAGAGACTTTTTGAAAAAGAAGTTGCAGAAGTTTATGATGGAACAGTAGAAATTAAGAGCATTGCCCGTGAAGCAGGTTCCCGTACAAAGATTGCAGTAGCATCTAACGATCCTAATGTAGATCCTGTAGGAGCATGTGTAGGTATTAACGGAGCGCGTGTTAATGCAATCGTAAGTGACTTACGTGGAGAAAAGATTGATATTATTGAATGGAATGATGATCCAGCAGTATTGATCGAGAACGCATTAAGCCCATCCAATGTAGTCTCTGTAGATGTAGATGAAGAGGAAAAGAGCGCACGCGTTGTTGTTCCAGATTACCAGCTTTCACTTGCCATCGGTAAAGAGGGACAGAATGCCCGTCTTGCAGCAAAGCTTACAGGATATAAGATTGATATTAAGAGTGAAAGCCAGGCAGCAGAGCTTGCAGAAGAATTAGACTTCGGAGATGATTTTGGTGATCTTGATGAGGCAGAAGATTTTGACCTTGAAGCACCTGTAGAAGAGCCGGAAGTTTCCGCAAGCGAAGCGACAGCAGATTTTGAGGCAGAAGAGGTAACAGAAGAACCAGAAACAGCAGAGGATTCTTTTGAGGAAGTTTCTTCTGAGGAAGCAGACACAGACGAACAGTAAGAATGGAATCTGGTGAACAGTTATGGGAAAGAAGATACCACTTAGACAGTGTGTGGGCTGTCGTGAAATGAAGACAAAAAAAGAGATGATCCGGGTTATCAAGACACCGGAGAATGAAGTTGTCCTTGATGCAAAAGGAAAGCAGAATGGCAGAGGTGCATATCTTTGTTTTTCTGCGGAGTGTCTTCAGAAAGCAAGACGTTCAAAAGGACTGGAACGTTCTTTAAAGATTTCCATTCCTGATGAGATATATGACCGATTAGAAGAGGAGTTGAAGGAACTTGACACAAAACAGTAAAGTATTATCTATGCTAGGGCTTGCTGCTAAGGCAGGAAAGGTTGCCAGCGGAGAGTTTTCTACCGAAAAGGAAGTAAAATCCGGCAATGCCTGTCTGGTAATCGTAGCAGAAGATGCTTCTGACAATACAAAAAAATTGTTCCGGAACATGTGTAAGTATTATGAAGTGCCTATGGAAATCTTTGCGACCAAAGAGGAATTAGGGCATTGGATAGGTAAAGCGTACAGGGCTTCCATCTGTATCTTAGATGAAGGTTTTGCAAAATCAATCGTAAAAAAAATAAGTCTGAATATGGAGGGATAGTGTATGCCAAAAATGAGAGTACATGAGTTAGCAAAGTTATTAGATAAAAGCAGCAAAGAAATTATAGCAGAGTTAAAACAGCAGGGAGTTGAAGTACAGAGTCATATGAGTACAGTATCAGATGAACATGTAGATAAATTAAAAGCAAAATTCCAGAAAAAAGAATCTGGTAACAACCGCGGTAACAATGAAAGCCGTAGCAACGATAATCGCGGTAGCAGAAATGATAACCGTGGAGATAGAAATAATAACCGTAACGACAACCGTGGGGACGGAAGAAATAACAACCGCAATAACGACAATCGTAATGGACGTAATGAAAACCGCGGAGATGGAAGAAATAATAACCGAAATGATAACCGTGGCGGCCGTAACAACCGTAACGACAACCGAAATGACAACCGTGGCGGCGGAAGAAATAATAATCGTAATAACGACAACCGTGGCGGGCGTAATGATAATCGCGGAGATAACCGTAACAATAACCGTAACGGAAATGACAGAAGAAACAGGCCTTCTATGGGAGATACTCCGATTAACGCAAAAGAAACAAGAAACGGCAAAGAAAACCGCCATGACATCAATCGTGAGCACAGCCGTGACAACAAGGAAAACAACCGAAATGACAACCGTGGTGGCAAGAACAACCGCCGCAATAACCGCAATAATGATTTTGGCAGCTCAAGAAAGCAGAAGAACAATAAGAAGCAGCAGGCTCCAGTACAGCCACCAAAGCAGGAAGAGCCAAAGGAAGATGTAATCCGTAACATCACTCTCCCAGATCCAGTATCCTTAAAGGATTTGGCAGATGCTTGTAAGGTTCAGCCTTCTGTTATTATCAAGAAGCTTTTCATGGCAGGACAGATGGTAACCATCAACACAGAATTCTCTTTTGATGATGCAGCAGAAATCGCTTTAGAATATAACTGTATCGCAGAGGAAGAAGTAAAAGTTGATGTCATCGAAGAACTCTTAAAAGAGGAAGAAGAGGACGAAAGAAATTTAACAAGCAGACCACCAGTTGTCTGTGTAATGGGTCATGTTGACCACGGTAAAACTTCTCTTCTTGATGCGATTCGTTCCACACACGTTACAGCAGGCGAGGCTGGTGGAATCACACAGCATATCGGCGCTTATGTGGTAGAGATTAACGGAGAAAAGATTACATTCTTAGATACACCAGGTCATGAGGCATTTACTTCCATGCGTCTGCGTGGAGCACAGGCAACAGATATCGCTGTTTTAGTTGTTGCTGCCGATGACGGTGTTATGCCACAGACAATCGAGGCAATCAACCATGCAAAAGCTGCAGAAGTAGAAGTTATCGTTGCAGTTAACAAGATTGATAAAGAAGGTGCCAACGTTGACCGTGTAAAACAGGAACTTACTGAATACGGCCTTATCGCAGAAGACTGGGGTGGAAGTACCGTATTTGTACCAGTTTCTGCCAAGACAGGCGAAGGAATTGATGAACTCTTAGAGATGATTACTCTTACAGCAGAAGTATTAGAGCTGAAAGCAAACGCGAAGAGAAGAGCCAGAGGTCTTGTTATCGAAGCGAAACTTGATAAAGGCCGTGGACCAGTTGCTACAATCCTTATCCAGAAAGGTACGCTTCATGTAGGAGACAGCATTAACGTAGGTCATGCATTTGGCCGTGTTCGTGCGATGATGGATGACAAAGGTAACCGTGTAAAAGTAGCAGGCCCATCTACACCAGTAGAGATTCTTGGTCTTAACGATGTACCATTCTCCGGCGAGGTTCTTATGGCTCACGGAAATGAAAAAGAAGCAAGAGCAACTGCTGATGCATTTATCGCATATGGAAGAGAAAAGATGCTCGAAGAGACAAAGAATAAGTTGTCCCTTGATGATTTATTTGATCAGATTCAGGCTGGTAACGTAAAAGAATTAAATCTTGTCGTAAAGGCCGATGTACAGGGATCTGTAGAAGCTGTAAAACAGAGTCTCATGAAGCTTTCCAATGAGGAAGTTATGATTAAAGTTGTACATGGTGGTGTAGGTGCCATTAACGAATCTGATGTAATTTTAGCTTCTGCATCTAATGCAATCATCATCGGATTTAATGTACGTCCAGATGCGATGGCAAAGGCTGCAGCAGAGAGAGAAAAAGTTGACATGAGATTATACCGTGTCATCTATAACGCAATTGAAGATATCGAAGCAGCGATCAAGGGTATGTTAGATCCTGTTTACAGAGAAAAAGTAATCGGTCATGTAGAAGTACGTCAGATTTACAAAGCTTCCGGTGTTGGAACAATCGCTGGATGTTATGTACTGGATGGTACGATTACAAAAGACGCACAGTCCCGTATCGTTCGTGATGGTATCGTTATTTACGAAGGAGAACTTGCATCCCTGAAACGTTTCAAAGATGACGTAAAAGAAGTAAAAGCAGGCTTCGAATGTGGTATCGTTTTTGAAAAATACAACGATATTAAAGAAGGCGACCAGATTGAAGCTTTCGTAATGGAAGAAATTCCTAGATAACAGGAGGTACTGTTATGAGAAAGAACAGTGTAAAAAATACTCGAATTAATTCCGAGGTATTAAAAGAACTGAGCCGTATTATTTCCAGAGAAATCAAAGACCCAAGAATCGCTCCGATGACTTCTGTTGTGTCTGTGGAAGTAGCTCCGGATTTAAAGACCTGTAAAGCTTATATCAGCGTACTCGGTGATAAAGAGGCACAGGAATCTACTTTAGAAGGGCTCAGAAGTGCTCACGGTTATATCCGCCGTGAGTTAGCAAGAAGTATTAACTTAAGAAATACACCAGATGTCCGCTTTATTCTTGACCAGTCTATTGAATATGGCGTAAGTATGTCAAAGAAGATTGACGAGATTAATGCAGCAATGCATGAGAGAGAAAGAGAGGCATCGGAAGAATGAGTACAGACAAGAGAGAAAATGTGACATTTGCCGAAAGAAAAGAGGAGTTTGAGTGTCAGGTTCAGACTGCACAGACAATTGCCATATCCGGTCATATGAATCCGGACGGGGACTGCATTGGTTCCTGTCTCGGACTCTATACCTACATTGTGGAACAGTATCCAGAAAAAGAGGTAACATTATTTTTAGAACCGGTACAGGATAAATTCTCATTTTTAAAATATGCGGACCAGATTACACAGGAAAAGAAGATTGACGGACCGTATGACCTGTTTTTTTCTCTTGACTGTTCCGATACAGATCGTCTCCATAATTTCAAAGGTTATTTTGAAGAGGCAAAATACAAGATATGCGTAGACCACCATTTCACTAATGAGGGATTTGGTGACTTACGCTTTATCGTGCCGGACGCTTCTTCCACCTGCGAAGTATTGTTTGATATGTTTGACTGGGATAAGATTTCCCTTGAATGCGCGCAGGATCTTTACATGGGTATTGTTCATGATACCGGTGTATTCAAGCATACCAATACAACAAGAAAAACGATGGGGACCGCAGGTGCTTTACTTGAAAAAGGCATTCATTCCGAAGATATCATTGACCGGACATTTTACAAGAAGTCCTATGTGCAGAATCAGATTCTTGGCCGTGCATTAATGGAAAGTATCATTCTTTTGCATGGAAAGGTTATTTTTTCCATCGTTCGAAAGAGAGACTTTGACTTTTATGGAATCGACAGCAGCGATTTAGACGGAATTATTGACCAGCTTCGTGTGACAGATGGCATTGAATGTGCGATTCTCCTTTATGAGAAAGAAGATGGTAACTACAAAGTCAGTATGCGTTCTAACGATGCAGTCGATGTCAGTGCAATTGCCAAAATCTTTGGCGGCGGTGGGCATATCAAAGCTGCCGGCTGTACGGTACATGGCCAGCCAAGAGATATCGTAATGAATATCACCCATATGGTAGAGCATCAGTTAAATGAACAAGAAGAAAAGCAGGAATCAATTTATGATAAGCGGAATTCTTAATATTAAAAAAGAACCAGGTTTTACTTCCCATGATGTAGTGGCAAAGCTTCGCGGCATTGTACATCAGAAAAAAATCGGACATACCGGAACCCTTGATCCGGATGCGACCGGAGTACTTCCAGTGTGTCTTGGAAAGGCAACCAAGCTTTGTGACATTATCGGAGATTGGGATAAAACGTATGAAGCTGTTCTTTTGCTTGGAAGAGAAACCGATACCGAAGATACAAGCGGACAGACATTAAAAGAACGAGAGGTAACGGTCACGGAAGAAGAGATAAGAGATATTATCCTTTCTTTCCAGGGAAGTTACGATCAGATTCCACCGATGTATTCCGCTAAAAAGGTAAACGGAAAGAAACTCTACGAACTTGCAAGACAGGGAATCGTTATTGAAAGAAAGCCATGTCCAGTCACCCTTTCTTCTATCATTATTAAAAAAATAGATTTGCCTTACGTCACCTTTGAAGTAACATGCTCAAAAGGAACCTATATCCGCAGCCTTTGTCGTGACATTGGAGAAAAAGCAGGATGCGGAGGCTGTATGGCAGGACTTGTCCGTACCAGAGTGTCTTCTTTTAAGATAGAGGATGGATTCACCCTTTCAGAAGTAGAAGCCATGCGCGATGTTGATACATTACTGAAACATATCGTACCAGTCGATGAAGTATTTTTGCATCTGCCAGCTTTTTTTGTGAAAAAAGAAGGAGAAAAACTTCTCTATAATGGGAATCCGATTTCTCTTTCTTTGTGTGCTTTGGATGAAAATTCATCGATTAGTAACTGGCAACTATATGAGGACTTGTCATCTAATGAACAAATGAAAATGGAAGAAGCGGATACAGAGGATCTTGGTAAGAAAGAAAAGTCAGGCAAAGACGGAAAACAGTATAGCAGTTATACTGTTGGTAACAGATTCCGTGTTTATGACAATCAGAAAAACTTTATAGGAATTTATCAGCTTCAGGAAAAGAAGATGTTAAAACCTTATAAGTTGTTTTTGTAGGTCACTATAAGAATGATATAAAATACAAAATCCATACCGCAAGTTAGCGGTTTCGGAGGAAAAAAATGGAATATATAACAAGCTCAGACTTTCATTTCAAAGACACCGCAGTTGCACTTGGAAAGTTTGAAGGGATTCACCGGGGACACCAGCTTCTAATGGACGAAGTAAAAAAACAGGAGCTTCACGGACTGCGAAGCGTTGTATTTACCTTTGACCGTCCAACCAGACTGACCCTTACTGGTGATACAGAATATAAACAAATCTATACAAAAAAAGAGCGCCGGGAAATTCTTGAAAAACGAGGAATCGACATATTGATTGAGCATCCTTTCACAAAAGAATTTGCTGCATTAACCCCTGACAGATTTATCAGGGAAGTCCTCGTAGAAAAAGTGGGGGCAAAAGTAATTGTTGTCGGAACAGACTTCCATTTCGGTAAGAACCGCTCCGGTAGTATTACAGACTTAGAAAAGCTAGAAGAAGAATGCGGATATCACCTTATTGTAGTCGAAAAGTTACAATTAAATGGAAAGGATATCAGCAGTACCAGAATTCGTGCTTCTCTTGAAAAAGGAGCAATGGAAGAAGCCAAAGCTCTCTTAGGCAGAAACTACAGTGTTTCCGGGGAAATCCTTCACGGAAATGCACTTGGACGAACTATACAGGTTCCAACCATTAACCAGCAAGTTCCGTCCTTTAAACTACTGCCGCCAAATGGTGTGTATGTTTCTAAAATCCACTGGAAAGACGAAGTTTACTACGGCATTACCAACATCGGAACCAAGCCAACCGTCAACAATACCAGCGAAAAAACAGTCGAGACCAATATCTTTGATTTCAATAAAGATGTTTATGGCGAAGAAATGGTCGTAGAACTTCTGCATTATCACAGAAAAGAAACTCGTTTTTCTTCTGTAGAGGCATTGCAGGCACAGCTTTTTCAGGATATTGAATTTGGAAAGCAGTATGTTACTAATGTACTGTCTCATTGATATATGTGATTTGAAGGACTATTGTAACAAATTATTCTTTAAGATCAATTATTAAAAAACAAAAAGATCAAAGATAAGTTTCTATATCCGCTTAGGGATGAGTAAAGACATATCTTTGGTCTTTTTTTGTCCACTTCCAGCAAGAAGAGTTCTATCTAGAGCATTTTAAGGTAGAAAATGAATGGTGTCCGTTACTGATTTTTTATTCGCCTCTTTTAAATCCCATTTTGGCTAAGGTAGGGGATGAATTGTGTCTGTTGTCCATTGGATTTGACAGCTTATCATCCATAAAATAAATAAATTTCACAATAAAATCAAAATATTTTTGTGGAAATTGTCTGAAAACTAGTGTATAATAAAATTAAATGCAAAAGCAAAGGCTTATGCATATCCTGAAAA
>ENA-OUQS01002358-OUQS01002358.1-human-metagenome-genome-assembly--contig:-NODE-2358-length-12367-cov-4.603314_pt1 | contig 12367 bp, 9 predicted proteins | sample MGYA00248463_ERZ548848 | MGnify/ENA primary metagenome ERZ548848 (study PRJEB26491, sample SAMN04978192) | human metagenome | host: Homo sapiens | study: EMG produced TPA metagenomics assembly of the human... | reverse complement strand
TGCGTGGGCGTACACTGGTCTGTGCTGGCGCATGGACTCCGTCCAGAGCTACTTCAAGTTCAATATGGATATGCTGGATACTCAGATTCGCCATCGTCTGTTCACGGCGGAGCTGCCTGTGTACACCAAGGTTCGCGACGAGATGCCCGCCCGCTATGGCGACAATGTGACCGTCGTCAACTCGCTGGTGGCGGATGGCTGCATCATTGAAGGCACGGTGGAGAACTCTGTGCTGGCGCGCGGCGTGCGCATTGCCCCCGGTGCGCATGTGAAGAACTGCATCATCATGCAGGATGGTCAGGTGCACAACGACGCTTCCATCGAAAACTGCATTCTGGACAAGCAAACGGTCATCAAGCGCAGCGCGCGGCTCATCGGCCCGGCGGCGTACCCGATTGTTATCGCGAAGAATGTTGTCATTTAATCCACGAATCGCCTAAATCGAATTGACGCGGTTCGGATTTGCAAACCGCGCCAATATGTGCTATACTATTGGTGCGGTTTGTTATTTCCCGTAATTTTTTCCCTTGCCCCCGGCAGGAAATATTTCTGATGGAGGATAGAAACGATGAAGATTCTCTTTACGGCGAGCGAGTGCGTCCCGTTTATCAAGACTGGCGGTCTGGCGGACGTTGTCGGCGCGCTGGCGCCTGTTCTGGCGAAGCAGGGTCACGACGTGCGCGTGATGCTGCCCCTGTATGCGGCGGTGCCGAAGCAGTATGTTGACCAGATGACCCATGTGACCGACTTTGAGGTCGCGCTGGGCTGGCGCCGTCAGTATTGTGGCATTGAGCTGCTGGAAAAGGACGGCGTGAAGTTCTACTTTGTGGACAACAAGTTCTATTTCGGTCGTCCGTATATCTACGGCATGGGCGGCGACGAGTACGAACGCTTTGGTTTCTTCTGCCGCGCGGCGCTGAACGCCCTGCCGCTGCTGGACTTCCAGCCCGACGTGATTCATGCGCATGACTGGCAGTCCGGCATGGTGCCCGCACTGCTGAAAATTCAGTATGCCCACCTGCCGTTCTTCGCAAACATCAAGACCATGTTCACCATCCACAACCTGCAGTATCAGGGCGTGTTCGGCATCCGCGAAGTGCAGGATGTGCTGGGTCTGGGCGACAGCCTGTGGACGGACGACAAGCTGGAATGCTACGGCTGCGCGAACTTCATGAAGGCTGCACTGGTGTATTCCGACATCATCACCACCGTCAGCCCGTCCTATGCCGAGGAAATTCAGACGGCGTACTACGGCGAGCGGCTGGATGGGCTGCTCCGCGCGCGCAAGCGTGAAGTGTTCGGCGTGCTCAATGGCATCGACATGGCGGACTACAATCCCGCGACGGACGCGCGCATTCCGGCGGAATATACCGCGGATGACCTGTCCGGCAAGGCAAAGTGCAAGGCAGAATTGCAGGAGAAGCTCGGTCTGACTGTTGACCCGAATGTGCCGATTATCGGCATGGTGGGCCGCCTGAGCAGCCAGAAGGGGCTTGATCTTGTGGACTACATCATCGGCGACCTGATGAGCGAGAACGTGCAGCTGGTTGTGCTGGGCATGGGCGAGAGCCGCTATGTCAATCTGTTCTCGTGGGCAGAGGGCGAGTTCAAGGGCAAGGTCGCGGCGCGGTTTGCGATGGACCACGCGCTGGCGCATCAAATCTACGCGGGCTGCGACATGTTCCTTATGCCCAGCCAGTTCGAGCCGTGCGGCTTGAGCCAGCTGATTGCCCTGCGCTACGGCACAGTGCCGATTGTCCGCGAGACGGGCGGTCTGCGCGACACGGTGCTGTCCTACAACGAGTACACCGGCGACGGCAATGGCTTCACGTTCTTCAACTACAACGCCAATGACATGCTCAATGTCATCAACCGCGCCATCGATTACTACGAGAACCACAAGGATGTGTGGCACACGCTCCAGCAGCGCGGCATGACTGGCGATTACAGCTGGACGAACTCCTCCAAGAAATATATGGAACTGTACGAAGGCTTGGTGAGCGGGCGTTTCGACCATGACTCCGCATCGAATCAGGAGAAGGCATCTTCTGACGACGACGCGGAGGCAAACCCAGTGGTCGTCCCGTATCCGTATGAGAAGGAAGAACCTGAAGCGCCCGTGAAGCCCAAGCGCGTCCGCCGCACGAAGGAGCAGATTGCGGCCGACAAGGCGGCGAAGGAAGCGGAGAAGGCAGCCAAGGAAGCCGCGAAAGCCGCCGAAGCGCCTGTAAAGCCTGCCCGCAAGCGCCGCACAAAGGCGGAGATTGAAGCGGAGAAGGCGGCAAAAGCTGCTGCGGCGGAAGTGACCGCGGAAGCTCCCGTGAAGCCCGCCCGCAAGCGCCGCACGAAGGCGGAAATCGAGGCGGACAAGGCGGCGAAGGAAGCGGCAACGGCAGACAAACCTGCCCGCAAGCCGCGCGCGAAGAAAGCGGAAACGCAGGAATAATCCGCATCATCCGACAGGCGTTCTGACCTGAACCCAACAGGTCGGAGCGCCTGCCTTTTTGTGCGTGACGGAAATTTCCAGCGCGATTTGTTACAATCTGCATGACACGCCGGGCGCTTTCTGCTACAATGGAGGAGAAGTACCACCACAAGGAGGATTTTCCCGTGCAATTCCGATACCAGCGGGCGCTGTGCCTGCTTCTGATGCTTTTCCTGATTTTGTCGGCTGTACCCGGAACGTCCGGCTTACCCGCTGCGCTCGCCGAGGATACAGCGGATGTTGCCGTACACTCCGCGCCGCTGGAGCGGAGCGCTGCCACACGCAACGGCATGGTGCGTGTGCGCCTGCTGTCCATTGGCAGCAATCCTGCGTCGCTTACGGTGACGGCAGTCGGCGCAATGGCGGTCAGCGGCGGGCAGACGATGGCGCTGGCGAATGGCGAGAAAGTCAGCATCAGCCACAGCAGCGCGACGGGCGAAATCCGCCTGACGCGGGGCAGCGAGACGGTCAGCATGGGGCGGGAGATGGCACTCAGGCGGCGGCAGACGGACGGCGGATTCCGCATTGCACAGGCAAGAAGACCGCAAAACGTCTACCCCGGTGACCTGCACCTTGTGTCGAAGCTGGAAAGCGGGACGTACCGGCTGTACGTCGTGGCGAATGTGTACATCGAATCGTACCTCTATGGCGTCGTGCCGTATGAAATGGGGTCATCATCGGCGCTGGAAGCATTGAAAGCACAGGCGGTTGCGGCGCGGACGTACACCCTGCGCGCAATGAATGCGAACGCATCGAAGGTCTACGACGTTGTGGACACGACCGCCGACCAAGTGTACAACGGCAGTCCGGCGGAGCGCGACCGGGCGGCGGAGGCGGTGGACGCAACGCGCGGCATTGTCGCCATGAACGACGGCAAGCTGACCGGGACGTACTACACCGCGTCCAACGGCGGACAGACCGAATCCGCCCGCAACGCGTGGGGCTCATCCGGTGTGAATTACCTGACGGTTAAGGACGACCCGTTTGACCGCATGAACCCGTACAGCAGCACGCGCAAGATGACGATTTACGCTGCATTTGCCCACGCAAGCCAGAATCAAAGCCTGACGCGCCTGTTGCAGACGAAAGCACCGAATGCGACGATTCTGCGCATCGAGGCCGTTACGCCGCACACGCCGAAGTATGCCGCACCCAGCCGCTTATATACGAAGCTGGATTTTGACGTGACGGCGCTTGTGAATGGCGAAACGCGCCGACTGACGCTGACGTTCGACATTTTCAGCGAGCTGGAAAGCACCCTCAATCTGTCCATTAACACGACGAAAAACGAACTCTGGTCGGTCAAGGCAGATGGGGAGAGGTTCGTACTGACCGTCAGGCGCTACGGACACGGCATCGGCATGAGCCAGCGCGGGGCACAGCAGATGGCGAATTTGGGCTATACCTACGACCAGATTCTCGGATTCTACTACGAGAACTGCGTGCGGATGCAGTACACCTTCACGCACACGATTCTGCCGCCCGTGGGCGACGCGCCCGTGACGGCGACTGAAGCCCCCGCGACGATTTCGCCCGCCGCGCCTAATCAGGCCATGGTGACGCTGGTGAATGTGGAGGATGTCCTGAACGTGCGCCTGACCTCCTCGGACAACGGTGCGCTGCTGACGACGCTGCCCGCCGGAACAGCCGTGACTGTACTGGCGAAGGGCGATAATTGGACGCTCATCCGCTTCGGGCGGATTGTCGGCTACGTCCGCACGGAAAACCTGACGTTCACCGGCACGCCGCCGACGCAGAGCGACGAAAACCCGACACCCATCACCCGCTGGGCGACCGTGACAGGCACGAATTCACTGAATCTGCGCGCGTCCGGCAGCTACGATGCGGCGGTGCAGTCCACCATCCCCGGCGGCGCGGTGCTGTGCGTGTTCGCGGTGGAGAACGGCTGGGCGAGCATACAGTATGGCGCGAAAACAGGCTACTGCGCGGCGGAGTATCTCACGTTCAGCGATACTTATCCGGGCAAAACGAGCCAGACCGGGCGTTCTGCGATGGTCAGGACGGCGACAGCGCTTCGGGCGACCCCGTCTACTGCTGCGGTGGTGCTGATGAACCTGCCGCAGGGCGTTCAAATTGCCGTGCAGAGCAGCGACGGCAGCTGGTGCCGCGTGACGGCGGGCAGCATTGACGGCTATGTGCTGGCAAGCAGCCTTGATTTCAGCGCCGTCGGCATCGAATTGACGCCTGTGCCGACGACAAGCGGCGAACAGACCGCGATTGTCAATTCCACCGCCTCGACGCTCAACCTCCGGCAGGGTGCGGGCACAGAATACCCCGTGCTGGCGGAAATCCCGAAGGGAACGAGCATCATCGTCACGGCATACGGCGAAACGTGGTGTGCCGTTCGCTGGGGCAGCCTGACCGGGTACGTCATGACGCAGTACCTGCGCTTTGATGTGCCGACGGCGACGCCCACACCGGGCGGGACGCCCACACCGAGTGGGACGCCCACACCGGGCGCAACGCCCGAACCGACGGCATCCCCCGAACCAAGCGAAGCGCCAACGCCTGTCCCAGCTGCGTCCGAACCGCCTGCGAAGGTGGAGGATGACGTGTCAGCTGGCAGCTACGTTGCATGGGTGAGTGCGGACAATGCGCCGCTTCGTCAGGCGATGGCTGCGGATGCGGCAGTCCTGGCGACAATCCCGCGAGGAACGCAGGTGACGGTGCTTGCGCAGGACGGCGGCTGGTGCTATGCCGCGGTCGGGCAGATGACAGGCTATTTCACGGCGGACGCGCTCTCCTGCGAGCAGCCGGACGCGCCGCTGGGGCAAAAATACGTCAGCACAAAGTCGGATTCGCTGGCCATGCGGCAGTCGCCCAATGCGGGCGCATCGATTGTGCAGTGGCTTCCACGCGGCGCACTGGTGACATTCATTTCGCAGGAAAACGGCTGGAGTTACATCCGCTACGGCGGCAAAGAGGGCTACTGCGCGTCGCAGTATTTGAGCGACAGCGCGCCCGGTGCGGTCGTCATCAGCGATACGCCGATCCTGGACGTGACGCTGGAAAAAGTGACTGGGTGGACGGCGAGCATCCGCCAAGCAGAAACGCTCTACCAGTGGTGCAGCGCCGATGCGCCCGAAACGGCGAAAGTCGAAGCGGATTTGGTGCTGACCGTGCTGGAAAAGGGCGAAATCTGGTGTCGTGTGCGGACAGAAGAAGGGGAGGAAGGCTATTGTCTGACAAGCCGATTGACGCTGATTGCGCCGGAGAACTGACCATCCTGCCCGGCGAACGGGTGGACGAATTGCAGCAGGCGGGGCTGCGCATCCTGCAAAAGGAGCAGGGTTTCCGCTTCGGCATGGATGCCGTACTGCTGTCGAGCTTCGTGCGGGCGGAAAGCCGCGACCGCTGTGCTGATTTTGGCACGGGGACGGGTATCCTGCCGCTGCTGCTGGCAGACATGGGGCGCGCGAAAAGCGTCGATGCGTTTGAAATTCAGCCGGATATGGCGGATATGGCGCGGCGGAGCGTGCAGCTCAACGGGCTGGAACATATCATCCGCATCCACGCCCTGCCGGTGGAGAGTGCCGACGAGGTGCTTGCGCCTGGCAGCATCGACGTCATTGTCTGCAATCCGCCGTATGGGCATCATGGCACGACGCTGCCAAATCCGGCGCAGACGCTGTCTTTGGCGCGCCATCAGCAGAAAAGTGGGCTGACGGCGTGGTTCAAGATGGCGTATTATCTGCTGCGCGGCAAGGGGCGGATGGCGGTCATCTACCCGGCGGCGCGGATGCTGGAAGTGATGAAGGACATGGAGAAAGCCGGGCTTGCGCCGAAGCGGTTTCAGCTGATTTACCCCTCGGCGCAAAAGGCGGCGAATCTGGTGATGATTGAGGCGCTCAAGGATGCGCGCCCGATGCTGCACCCCGAACCGCCGCTGATGATTTACGAGCCGGACGGCACACTGACCGCGCCGCTGCGGAAGATTTACGCCATGGAGCGTGTATCAGGGGTTCATGCGGGCGACGGCGAAATTCAGCACGCCCGCGAACGTCACCCACAGCAGGTACGGCACGAGCAGCCATCCGGCAAGGGGCTTCTGCTGCCCGAACTGCACCGCCATGATGAAAACCAGGCAGAGCAGCAGAATCAGCCAGAAGAAGGAAAGCCCAAGCGCCTTCAGGATAAAGAACAGCACGGGCCACATCAGGTTGACGGCTAACTGGGCGATATACAGCCCCAGCAGCAGAAAACGGTCACGCCCCTGCGCGCGCAGGACGAGCCACATGCAGTACGCCATCAACGCATAGAGGATGCTCCAAACGATGGGAAAGAGCCAGCCCGGCGGCGCAAAGCCGGGTTTGTTCAGAGCGTGGAAGAAGTCCATGCCGTCGCGGGTGAGAAAGCCGACGAGCGCCCCTGCGCCAAGCGTGGCGGATTCCAGCGCGACGAGTGAGCGCCAAGTGGCCTTTTTGCCTTGCTGCGTCAAAGTTATCGCCTCCTATGACACGGATAGCCTATGTCATCAGGCGGCGCGGCATACAGGAAAGAAGCGGAGGAAACACAGATTATGGGAAGCGTTTTGGTCATCGGCGGCGGCGCAGCGGGATTGGCAGCGGCGATTGCGGCGGCGGAATGCGGCGATACGGTCACGGTGGCGGAAAAAATGGATCGCGTTGGCAAAAAAATCCTCGCGACGGGCAACGGCCGCTGCAACCTGATGAACACGGGTGCGCCGCGCTATCCGGGAAATGCGGCGTTCGCGGCGGATGTGCTGTCTCACTGCGGCGCAGAGGCACAGAAAGCCTTCTGGGAGCATCTTGGACTGCGGCTTCGGCAGGAAGAGGCAGGGCGCGTGTACCCGGTCAGTTCGCAGGCCTCAAGCGTGCTGGATGCGCTCCGCCTGCAATTGACCGCCCTGCATGTGCGGGTGGTGACGGGCGTATCCATCACGGCACTGCAACGTGAAAATGATGGCTGGACGGCGCTCTCGGCGGACGGGCAGCAATTTCGGGCGAACCGCGTTATCATCAGCGGCGGCGGATGCGCCCAGCCCAAGCTCGGCAGCGACGGCAGCGCCCTGCGTCTGCTGACGAATCTCGGCTGCCCCGCGACGCCCTTCGCGCCCGCGCTGACGCAAATCATCACAGATAGCACGCCAATCAAGGGGCTGAGCGGCATCCGCGTCAAGGCGCAGGTGGCGGTTATCGACCGGAAAAGCGTCCTGCACGAGGAGGATGGCGAGCTGCTGTTCGCGGATTACGGCGTCAGCGGCGTGTGCGTGATGCAGTGCGCACGGTATGCAAAGGACGGGCGGATGCTTCGCGTGTCTCTGGTGAAGGGCATGGGCTTTGCGGATGCGGGCGATTTCCGCCGGGAACTGCACCACCGCCGGAAAAACTGGGCGCAGCGCCCGATGGCGGAGATGCTGACGGGGCTGTGCGTGCCGCGATTGTCGGCGGCGTTGATGCGTCAGGCGGATTGGCGCGTAACCGAAAGCAGCCTGTGCGGGCAGATGACAGCGGACATGGCGGAGCGCTTGACGAAAACGGCGGATGCGTGGCTGCTGCCGATTCGCGGCGTGAAGGGCTTCGAGAGTGCACAGGTTGCATCGGGCGGGGCGGCGGTCGCGGATTTTGACCCGGCGACATTGCAAAATCGCCGCCTGCCGGGACTGTACGCGGCGGGCGAGGTGCTGGATGTGGACGGCGACTGCGGCGGCTTCAACCTGATGTTTGCCTTCGGAAGCGGCATTCTGGCGGGTCTGGACGGGCGAAATGCCCCGTGGATACATGAAAATGCGCAGAAAAGCTGATTTTTCTCGAAAAAAAGTGATTTCCCCTCTTGACAAATCGCTGAATCGCGCTATAATATTATCTGCTGATGCAAACGCCGCTGATAAGGCAGGCGGATGCTTCGCAGATGTGCACCATTAGCTCAGTTGGTAGAGCACCTGACTCTTAATCAGGGTGTCTAGGGTTCGAGTCCCTAATGGTGTACCACATGCCGAATCGCAATCGCGGTTCGGTATTTTTGTGTCCGGAAAACGGCACGCACGACAAATTTTCTTCCCCAAAGGTGCGGAAAACCCTTGTCGGACAGGGCGAAAATATGGTATAATACACTGGTTGTGTCTGTAAAGGACGCTTCATTCGGTATGCCTGTCTTTTTCGGGCATATGAAGGAGGAAATGCCTTTGACCCTGCGCGAAGAAGCGCCGATGACCAAAGATGATGCACGCCGCCTGAATCCACTCCAGCTGGCGTATATCGGGGATACGGTCTATGATTTGCTGACCCGGTCGCGACTGCTGTACCGGGGGTATAATCTGCATCACTGCCATCAGGCGGCGGTCACGGTCGTCAATGCACACGCACAGGCGGAGGCTTTGACACGCATCGAGGGAGCGCTGACCGAGGAAGAGAACGCCATTGTCCGCCGTGGGCGCAATACCCACGCGCACCACGCTGCCCCCCGAAATCAGACCGCCATGGACTATCAGGCAGCAACGGCGCTGGAAGCCCTCGTCGGGTATCTGTACCTGACTGGGCAGGAGACGCGGCTGCTTGAATTGTTCCGAAAAAGTCAGGAGGTTGCATCATGCCCCGCTCAACCATGAAAGTTGCCCTGATTCGCCATACGCTTTCGCCGGAGGAGGTCGTGGCGCTCGGCGCTCGGCTGTGCTACTCCCGCGCGACGGTGGACAGCTTGCAGCAGCGCGTCAGCCGTGACGACCAGAGCGAGTTCGTCAGCCGGATTTTGTCGATGGGGCATGAATCCGTGCTGGAACACGCCAGCTTTACCTTTGCAATGGAAGGCGTGTCGCGCGTCCTGCTGGCGCAGATTACCCGCCACCGGCTCGCCAGCTTCTCGGTGCAGAGCCAGCGCTACGTCAGCTACGAGAAGGGCTTTGGCTACATCGTTCCGCCGAAAATCGAGGCGCTGGGCGAGGACGCCGTCGCGGAGTTTGAGCGGCAGATGGACACCATGCATCAGTGGTATACTGGGTGGCAGGAGAAGCTCGGCGCGGGCGAGGGCGGCAATGAGGATGCCCGGTTCGTGCTGCCCGGCGCCTGCGAAACGCGCATGATGGTGACAATGAACGTGCGCGAGCTGCGGCACTTCTTCAGCCTGCGCATGTGCAGCCGCGCACAGTGGGAAATCCGTGCGCTGGCGACGGAGATGCACCGCCTGTGCATGGAAATTGCCCCGGCGCTGTTTGCGGATGCGGGGCCCGGATGTCTGCGCGGCGCGTGTCCGGAAGGCGAAAAATCCTGCGGCAAGGCAGGGGAGATTCGCCGGACAAGAAGAGAATGGCTCGATTCGCTGGCAGACGAACAGAAAAAGCAGAATCAATCAACCGACAATGAATAAGAATAGAGGAATTTGAAATATGGCATACTATGACAATGCACCGTCCCACAAGCCGCAGGGCAAGAAGTCCTTTGGGCGCGAAAAGTGGGTGGAAGAAGGCTCGGAGTACCGCGGGGCGCGCCACGGCGGCCGTCCCAGCGGCAAGCGCGACGACAACCGTGCGTATGGCGAAAAGAAGTCGTTCGGCGACCGCAAGCCCTACGGCGAGAAGAAGTCTTTTGGCGACCGCAAGCCCTACGAGCGCCGCGACCGCTATGATCGCCGCCCGGAAATGGCCGACGAGCGTCCGGCACCGTCCTATCGCGATTCGGAGTACCGCCCGGTGGCTGTTGCGCCCGTGATGGCGCAGCCCGTGGCGGAAGAAGCAGTGCAGGAGAACCTGCTGGCGGGGCGCAATCCGATTCGTGAGGCGCTCAAGGCGGGTCGTGATATCGAAAAGCTGCTGGTGCAGAAGGGCGAGCTGACCGGCTCTGCGCGCGAAATCGTGCAGATGGCGAAGGAAGCGCACATCCCGGTGCAGGAAGTGGAGCATCAGCGCCTGAACGAGCTGGCGAAGAATCATCAGGGCATGGTGGCGTTCGCGTCGGCGTACCAGTACAGCACGGTCGAGGCGATGCTGGCGGAAGCGGAGGAAAAGGGCGAAGAACCGTTCCTGATTCTGCTGGATGGCATCACCGACCCGCACAATCTGGGTGCGATTATCCGCAGCGCCGAGTGCGTGGGCGCGCACGGCGTCATTGTGCCGGAACGCCGCGCAGTCGGGCTGACCCCGGCAGCAGTCAAGGCATCCGCGGGCGCGATTGAGCACATCAAGGTTGCGCGCGTTGTGAACATGACCCGTGTGATTGAAATGCTCAAGGCGCGCAACATCTGGACATACGCGCTGACGATGGACGGCACGGACTATGAGAAGGTCAACTTCAAGGGCGGCGTGGCGCTGGTTGTCGGCAGCGAGGGCGAAGGCATCAGCCATCTCGTACTGGAAAACTGCGACCAGAAGGTGTCCCTGCCGATGGCGGGACATCTGGACAGCTTGAATGCGTCCGTTGCGGCGGGCGTGGTGATGTACCGCGTGCTGTCCAGCCGCCGGGCATGAAACCGCTGCTAATTGTCGATGGCTACAACGTCATTGGCGCGTGGAGCGAGGCGGAGAAAAAGGGCTGGTCGCTGGACGAATCGCGCGACCGGCTGATGCGCCAATTGGAGGACTACGCTGGATTTTCGGGCGAGGAAATCCTGCTGGTGTTCGATGGTTACCAGTCTGAGCGCACGACGACGACCGAGGAGAAACACGGCGATTTGACGCTGGTTTTCACCCGCCACGGCGAAACAGCGGACAGCTACATCGAGCGCGCCGCGGCACAGACCCCGCGCTATCGGGAACTGCGCGTCGCTACATCGGACGGGCTGGAGCAATCGCAGGTGCTGTCCAGCGGCGCGATTCGCATGACCAGCCGGGAACTGCTGCGCGAACTTCGTGAAATGCGCAAAAGCGGCATGTCGGCGCACCAGAATCAGCCCAACATGAACCGAAACACGATTTTTTCCCGAATGCCGGAGGACATCCGCGCACGGCTGGAAAAGCTGCGGCGCGGAGAGTGAAGCGGGAGACGCGCCCTGCGCCGCCCGAAAAGCAGGTGAACAGTTTGTCAGACGATCGAATGAATGCAATGAATCAGGACAATGACCCGATGGAGCAGGAAGAGCCGATGCTGCCGGAAGACGATGCATTTTTGCTGGATTTTCCGTTGAGACAGGCTGTGCCCGGCGAACCGGAACAGCCTGCTTCCGTGCCGCTGCTGAGCAGCAGTGCCGCCCATTCGGTCTATGAGGGCATGACGGACGAGGACGTGGTGTCGCTGTGCCGCACGGGGGACTCGGTGGCGGTGGAATATCTGCTGAACAAGTACAAAAACTTCGTCCGTTCCAAGGCGCGCAGCTACTTCCTCATCGGCGCGGATCACGAGGACATCGTGCAGGAAGGCATGATTGGACTCTACAAAGCGATTCGCGACTTCCGGCCGGAGAAACTTGCGTCCTTCCGTGCCTTTGCCGAACTGTGCATCACGCGCCAAATTATCACTGCCATCAAAACCGCGACGCGACAGAAGCATATTCCGCTGAACAGCTATGTGTCGCTCAACAAACCGCTGTACGACGAGGAAAGCGACCGCACGCTGCTGGACGTCTGCGCTGAAGGGCATTCGTCAAACCCGGAAGAGCTGATAATCAGTCAGGAGGATTTGCGCGGTATCCATCAGCGCATTGACGAGGTGCTGTCGGATTTAGAACAGGAAGTGCTGGCGGCGTATCTGGACGGGAAAAGCTATCAGGAAATCGCGGACAACCTGGGTCGCCACGTCAAGAGCATCGACAACGCCCTCCAGCGCGTCAAGCGCAAACTCGAACGCTATCTGGAGGACATGGAAGCGCAGAACAACGACTAATACTATTTCCTGCATTCGCCTGCGCCATCTGCTCGCGCCTTTTCCCTTCTGGCGTCCGGTCGTTCCACTTAGCGTAGCGCTGCTACGCTGC
>ENA-OUQS01002348-OUQS01002348.1-human-metagenome-genome-assembly--contig:-NODE-2348-length-12403-cov-4.067055_pt1 | contig 12403 bp, 12 predicted proteins | sample MGYA00248463_ERZ548848 | MGnify/ENA primary metagenome ERZ548848 (study PRJEB26491, sample SAMN04978192) | human metagenome | host: Homo sapiens | study: EMG produced TPA metagenomics assembly of the... | reverse complement strand
GGATACTCCATTTCCGGGTTTTCTCCCGATGCAGGATATCGGATAACCAACGTCAATTATTACGATAATTATGATTTTATACCAGACCTGATCCCATCACCTGAAAAATACGGATACGACTCTGTCGATGGGTATGATACCCGATATACCGATTATAAAGATTTATTGACCGGAACAGCAACGGCAATACTCGACGAGAGAGAAAACACAACCTATCTGTACTCGGTTTTTTATTATGACAAAAAAGGCAGAATGATACAGAGCAAGTCGGACAACCACCTCGGAGGAACAGAAAAAGAATATACCGCCTATAATTTTATCGACCAACCGGTAACGAGAAAAAATATACATGTTCTAAATGGTAATACGATCACAGAAGAATACGGTTATTTTTACGACCATGCCGACAGATTGATAAAAACCACTCATAAGCTAAATGATAACCCGGTCATTACTATTTCCGAAAATACTTATGATGAAACAGGCCGTCTATCGACAAACACGAGGGGGAACAACGCCCTTCTGAAATCTTCTTACTCATACAATATCCGGTCATGGATCACCCAAATTAGCGGAAACTTGTTTTCTCAACAATTGTTTTATGAAAATCCTATGCCTCAAGGGAGCGCCATATACAGTGGAAATATTTCAGGAATAAGCTGGACAACGAACAATATAACCCGCAATTATCGATTCTCGTATGATGGATTATCTCGGATTACGAAAGCCGATTATTCCGGTCCGGGAAATTTCTATTCATCTTATCAATACGATAAACACGGGAATATTACCAAACTGTCCCGTTTCGGAAATACAGATTCGGGCAATTACGGTATTACAGATCTGGTATCGTTTTATTATAACGGAAATCAACTGAAAAAAGCGGATGATGCGGCTATCCAAATATTCAACAATCTCTCTGCCGATTTTAAAAATTATGCCGATGCGGATGTAGAATACTCTTATAATAAAAACGGTGCGCTCACAAAAGATTTAAACAAAGGTATTACCGATATTCAATATAATTTATTAAATTTACCTTCGGAAATAAATATAAGTACTCCGTTTACCGTCGGATGCACGAAATATCTGTATGCGGCAAACGGAATGAAACTTCGGGTATCTCATAACAACGATCCCGGACTGTTAAACATACCGCTGATGGGAACTGACCAATATTACCGCTCGAATCTATCCGACGGATCGGTTACCGATTTTGTCGGAAACTTGGTGTATGAGGACAATACGCTGAAACGGATATTGATCGATGGAGGATATATCGAAAATGGTACTTACTATTTTTTCCTGACCGATCATTTGGGAAGCATCCGTGTCGTTGCCGATGTTTCGGGGTCGGTCGTGCAAAGAAACCATTTCTACCCTTTTGGGTTGTCTTTTGCCGACAACGAGAATCCTGAAACTCAGCCCTACAAGTTTAACGGTAAAGAGCTCGATCTTTTTCACGGATTGAACTGGTATGACTATCTCGCTCGCGGAATGGACCCGGCTGCAGGAAGGTTTACTGCCATTGACCCTCTCTGCGAGAAATATTTTGCATTATCTCCATACGTGTTCTGCGCAAATAATCCGGTTAACTATATTGATCCTGACGGGAAAATTATTAAAATAGCAAATAACCGAGTAAATGCTTTGACCTATTTTGCAAAAATAGCCGCAACGAATATCGGTTCAACCAGAATGAACGATTTAATCAGATCCACACAAACATATACCGCTAAATCCGTTTTTTTGACAAAAAATTCAGAATATGATGTTTCTTCGAATACGATTTATTATGTTAACGATTCTTGGTATTCGGATATAGACGGTGGATCTCCCTCTGAATATGCCTTGTTAGGGCATGAACTGGATCATGCTTGGCGGGAGCATAATTTTCAAATTAGGTTTTATAAAGGTGAGACAACAAACGTTCTTTATTTAGAAAAACAAGCCGTAAGTTTTGAGAACTATTTAAGAACCGCCTATGGAGATAACAACATCCGAAGGAAATACGAAGGCCTAAAAGGGGGAAAAGAATGGGAGTTCTTCCCATACAACCTAAATAGAAACAATGAACTTATAACCAACTTTTCCCAATTGGGGCATAATCGGAATAAGACAAGCCTCGGATTTAGCTATGAAAAATCTGTAAATAACGGGAAAAGCGTAAAACAATATCTGATCATAAGTACTGATAAGAACGACAACTTAAACTATCGGATTTTTAATTCAAAAGAAGAATATGATAAAGCAACTTTTAACTGGTAGAAAATTATGAAGACTTTCAGATTTAACAAAAACATCATTACCGGTATTGTAATATTGTGTATTAATTTGCTATTGGCGTACAATGCCTGTTATTGGATTTATTGTTATAAATTCCCAACCTCGTTATATCTATTGATGTCTTCAAACACGGCTCTGTTTACACAGCTTTTTCTTGCCTTGACAGGCTGCTTTATCTCCATTCGCCTTTTAAGGCAAAAATTAAGCATAAAGAGAGCATGGATTTATGAGTCGATTATCCTCGCTCTTACCGTTTTTATCCATATCTTAGACCATTATGTCTGCTTACATATTCACTTTTAAATAGCTGATAATAAAAGTATATTATTGAATAATAGATGCTAAGCTATATTATTTAAATGCGAGACGCATAGTGTACCTTATTTATTATAAAATACTTAACAAAGCTCCAATATGAAAGTTATAATTTATATTGCAATCTTTATAATTCTTTGCCCGATATTCTCATGCAAAGAAAATGAACCGAAAAATGACAGTTTTTTCTTCTACGTTCCGGGATCGGATATCGGAATAACGACTTCTAAAAGACCCGGCAATCTGTTTTATGTCGTATTCGCTGAAGACAGTGTACAGCCTTCCGATTCCGTCGATTATATCAAGTATAAAATAGATGTATCAACCAACCTTTATTTTGCATTCGATCCCCGTAATAAAAAAACAATTTACGTCCTTGATTCCGATAAAATCATAGAAACCAATATTCTTAACGACAGTCTGAAAATTTTGCAGGATGACGAATTTATGACTCTTGTCGCAGATACCGGAATATTAGCTACACCAGAAAGTGTATTAAAATATCCATACGTTGAAGTATGGATATATCCGAGCGATTATACGATATTCACAACAGAATATGAACCTGTACATAAATGCATAAAAGAGGGTAAGACTTATATCACTTGGTAATAAATAACAATATTTGCATTCCAATTAATCTAAACAATAAAAAAAATCATCAATGCCAAAAGAAAATAGCTACTGTTCATACCCACCCCGATGGCTCTCCTCCCAGTCGTGCAAGTGACGGATCTGATCTAATTTTTGCAGCATATTCAACACCGTATAAACCGGTATATGTCTTACAAATGGGGAAAAACCAAATCAGTTTTATCGTATCAAAACCCAATAATAACAAAACATATATGGACATCGTATATCGACCATTCTTTTTAACGAATGAATATCCCCGAGCAAACATAAGAAATTTACTAAAAGGAAGTTTCAGCCTAATACAATATACTAAAAGCAACAACTTTATAAAATCATTAAATTCCAAATAATTATGAAGATAGTATATGCCTGTTTTATTACTGTTTTTATTTTTTTTCTATCTTGTTCTCTGCCAAAGGAACAGAACAAAAATATCGTATATCCCAAAGAGAGGATAAAGGGTGTTCTATATTCTTTTATTCAGGAAAACAAACAGGATAATTTCAGATATGAAATGTTTATCAATAAAATATGTCCTGATTATTTCAATATAATATTGTATGCCGGTGAAGGTTCTTTAAACGGTGAAAACCGCATACAATCGGACAAGACTCCCAATGTATATACCGAAATAGACGGTAACAAGATATATATTTACTCCGGCTCAGAATATTTTTTCAGAAACACCCTAAAGAAAAAAGAAAAGGGTTCAATAAAAAACGATAAAAAAGCGGTTTTCTGGGCAATCAGAGATAGTTCTGAAATACTCTCAGTAAAAAAAAACATAGCTGACCCCATCAATTTCTTCTATACAGATAGTATTTTTATCTTTAATTAAATTTCACGAAATGAAAAGGATTCTTATAACGTTCATGATCATCATCATGCCTTTATCTTGTTCAAAGAAAAAAAATTTTCTTCCATATACGGTTTATCCGGAAAAGATTTGGAAGAAATTCTGGACTCTTTTATTATAGAAACGAAAAAAAACAGATATCCGGTAAATGAAATCTATATAGATCATTTGTCCCCTCAAAAATATAATCTGATCATCTTCTCCGGAGAGGAATCTCTGACAAAAGGAGAGAATCAGTTCTACGGACAAACTCCAATAGAGTGTTCTGTAATATCCGGTATTAAATTCGATATTTACTCCGGAGTGGAACACTTTTTTGACAAAAATCCGAATACGCCTCCAAATTACATGAACAAAAAAGATCATTTCCGCGAATATTCAACTGAAGGTATATATTGGGTCATACAAAAAAACGGTAATAAAACCGAAATATCCAAACATTGGTATGTTTACCCTTTTATTCCATATCCAATGAAATCGTCCATACCGTTTGCCGCTCCTATTATAAAGGATAATGAAAACTGATACCTATGTCGTTGCAGACGCTTCGGGGTCGGTCGTGCAAAGAAACCACTTCTACCCTTTCGGGTTGTCTTTTGCCGACAACGAGAATCCGGAAACTCAGCCTTACAAGTTTAACGGTAAAGAACTCGATCTTTTTCACGGATTGAACTGGTATGACTATCTCGCTCGCGGAATGGACCCGGCCGCAGGAAGGTTTACTGCCATTGACCCTCTCTGCGAGAAATATTTTGCATTATCACCATACATATTCTGCGCAAATAATCCGGTTAACTATATTGATCCTGACGGAATGGATTGGTTTCGCACTAAAGATAATAGTGTGCAATATGATCCTAATATAAAAAAGAATTCTAAGCTGGAAGATGGATATACTTATTTGGGTGAGACTTATCAGGTTACAGATAATAACGGTAATATTTTGGAAAATTATAGAGCAGATGGCAGTATTGTTTTTTCTAATCCTACCAAAGTTTATCAAAGAATAAATAACAATACTCTCAAAACAGGAAACGAGGAAATGGCTATAGTAACAAAGGATAAAATATTTGTCTTACCTAATTTTCTAAATACTCCGAATGAAGCGAAGGTAGAGGAATATGGTTATTCATGGGATAATGGGAATCTCATTGATAATATAACAAAAAAGAAAATTCCAACAGAAACAACAATACATACTCATCCCGGGAAAAAAGAGTACGATGACGGATGGGCAAGACCAAGCTCTGAAGACAAAAGATATTTTGGGACTTACACTCCAAATAAAGCTTTTCATGTATTGGGATATGACGGAATCATATATAAAGGAACTGTACCTAAAGATTATAAGAATCAATATATCCCTATATATAAAGTTTCTACTCTAAAAAATTTATTAAATGGTAAATATAAATTGAAAAGATAATGTTATGAAAAAGCTTCTATTTATACCATTATTCATTTTTATTATTAATTGTAATAACAACCGTATCTCACAAAATACAGAAAGTGAAGTTTCAACATTAGAAAACCGACTTATTTCCAATCAGTTAGCCAATATACTATATAATTATATTTCATTTGATGACAGCTGCATATATGCATTATATATCGACAAACGGTTACCGGATGATTATGTTGTAGCTCTGATCAAATATCCTAAACCATCGAAGTATAGGTTTGAAATAGAATATAAAAGTATGAAAGGGCAGAATTTCAATAGCAATTTATCCATAGACACTATTACCAATCAGGCATTTTCCTTGTTTGAGCAATTATATATATTATGCAGGAAACCGCTAAACTATATTACTATAAAAAACAAAAATATATTTATTTTTTCCGGAATAGAAGATCTTCTCAAACAAAAAAACGACACTCTCGAATTTTTATTGGAATATACATCTATAAAAGGTGGACATAATCCGTGGAGTATATTTCTGCAAAAAGACTCCTCCTTTTTACTTGAAGAATCTGATATTGCTTTTAGTGGAATAACCCAAGGATATGAAGATTCTGTTGCTCCACTCGACTCATTCATTAAGCACATCTATACCCTCAAAAACTTACCTCAAATCAAATCGACAGGGCTATTTGCCTTATCCACCAATTTATATAAAATAATAGCTTCATTTATAAAAGAGAACCTGATAAAAGACGGGATTATTGAATTAAAGGTGCAAAAAACAAACTATCAAAACCATGAAATAACAATAGATCTTCGAAAAGACGAACCGGATTATTTATTGAAAAAACATCCGGTTAATATATCATTCATAAACGGACATCCTGTATATATTTATACCGGAATAGAAAATTTTATAGAAGTGGGAATCGACAAAATATATAATTATACGCCTCAGGAACAGCCGATAGCCTCATGGAAAATAGTAATCTCTCCTAAAGTGTCTTCACCATAATATCTAAAGACTAATTAGCTCTATTACGGTCCTACTCCAACAAAATCACAAATTAATGAAAAACAAATAGCGATTATCGGGTTGGTAAAACCTCAATAATCGCTATTCTAATTATTTTTCCCAATTGTCCGTACGGAAAGGAGATGCCGGAAGCAACTCTTTATTGTACAGGTTACAAACCGGACTGTTGGAAAATCCATAACGCACAGCAACAGGTTTCAGCACCTTCGGGCTCGAGACAATCACTCGATCTCCATCGATTACGGCATCAGCCCAAACAAATTTACGGTCTTCTCCGGCAATGCAGAACCCGGTAAGTTTCTCGGAATTTTTAGGCTTTTCTCCTTTAGGTGTATAGGGAGAAGATGCTATTGTCAATCCGCTTCCGCAATTACTGAAATGAATAATCGCCTTATCCCCCTCTATCGTCATGCTTTGGTATAATGGACCAGAAGCAATTATCTTTTCGCCGTATGCTAATTTTCTTGCTGCTAATGCCAAACGATGTCCTACGTCATATTTATCGATCGGATGCAGATCGAAAGGATCACCGACATCGATAGTCACAGCCATAGCCGTATTGGGCAAAGCAAGAGCTTTCAATTGTCCTTCACGCACCCAACGCCAGCCTTGTCCTTCTTCTGAAGGTTTCTGATCGACAGGTCCGAAATTCGGCAACTGTACGTATATAAAAGGGAAATCTCCTATTCCCCATTTTTGCCGCCAATCATTTATCATGCAAGGGAACAGTGTAGCATATTCTTTCCCAGATCCTCCAGAATTGAATTCTCCCTGATACCATATCACTCCTTTTATCGACAAGGGAATTAAGGGATTGATCATCGCATTGAACAGATTGGTCGGTCCGTTATTTCCTCCATTCGGTTTAGGAGGATCTGAAGGACGGGGAGAACTCGGTTTTGGTTTTTCCGGAGCAGGAAGTCCGGCCGCCTGAGCCTTCTTTACCTCAATAGTCCATTCTTTTTGTGCCTTATCCCACTCTTTGCCCACAGTATTATTCCACTTTTTTATCGCTACGTCAAACTCGGCTTTCCTCTGTTTATAATTAGCGACAACTTCAGGATTTATCCTGACATTTTTTTCATAAAGATCAACATAACGTTTCAACTTAGGTTCGGCTTTCAAAGCAGACAGACTCGTCCAAGCCTCAGCACGTGTACCTCCCCACGCACTTTGTATTATTCCCAAAGGACGACCGTTTGTTTGACGAATATCCCGAGCAAAATAATAAGCTGCACTTGCAAATCCTTGTCCATTTATCTTTCTCAATGCCTCAGGTGTACATAAAACCCACTTTGCAGCCCATTCGGGGTTCTGGGTATCTTCGGGTGTATAAATATCGGACAGAGGATCAAGCGAGGTATTTCTCGGGACAAAAAATAACCGTAACAGGGAATCTGCCGAAGCATCTACATCTTTTTTGTAATGATTTTTATTAATGCCAAATTCCATGTTAGACTGCCCCGAAGCGACCCATACATCTCCGATCAATACATCTTCATATACGATCTTATTATTTCCTTTTATCGTGAGGGTCTGCCCTTTCGATTTCGTTTTTATGGGTTTCAAAGAAACTTTCCATTTACCATCCTGTCCGGCAACCGCCTTTCCTTTTTTTCCGGCAAGAGTCACGACCACCTTTTCTCCGGGATCGGCCCATCCCCATATGGATAATTGCGAGTCCTGCTGCAATACCATATGGTCGCCAAAAATTCGTGGCATACGAATATCGGCTTTTACCGGACAACTACATAAAAGATATGCTCCGGCAATAATAGCTATCTGCTTTATCGATAATAATTTATTCATGATCTTATTCCAATTTTATTCTGCCATAAAATCATTACATTATTTTACAAGAAATTCGTGAATACTCCACCAAGTCGAAACATCTTTAGTCAATGCGATCTTTATATATCTCGTTTCGACAGATGAAGGAAAAGTTATTACCGTTGCATCTCCTTTAATCCCTTCTCCCGTAATAACTGGATTTCCCCAATCTTTTCCATCTTTAGAAAGATACACGGCATAACCTCGAGGGAAATCATTTGCACTACGGCCTTGCTGTAATTCGATCAAACTAAATTTCTGAGGAGTCTTCATATCGACAATAATCCAATCTCCCGCAACTTGCGGTTTTCCCAATGTCCAACGAGAATCGAGATCACCATCGACAGTTTTAGAAGGATTTTGAAAATGATTCTCATTATTCGTTGCAGCTCGTAACATTCCGATCGAAACGATAACACACAAAACAAATACGGTAATTCTTTTTGCATTCATGATTTTAAAAGTTAATGATTAATATATAAAATGTGTCTTTATATAAACAAATATAGGAATGACCGCTTAACAATTTTCGGAAAACGAACTTAATTGAAAATTAATAAATAGCTTAATATCGGAAATATGGTAAAATCAAAAAAGTAACGACTCAATTTCTCAAGAAAACTATAACATGCCTAAGTATAATTATAAAAAACAGGGGAATGAACTATGCTAAAATCGCTCATTCCCCCTTAAATATATTTTTTTGGGCAAATCAAATATAATGTTCGTCCGTATTTCCCTGATGTTTCAATACTTTTGCATTTACAAAAAAGATTATCTCTTCTGCCATATTCGTAATATGATCTCCCGCACGTTCCAACTTACGAAATACACTGACCAAATTCAGACAAGTCAACCGATCATCCGGATGTTCTCCCAAATAATCGGCAAGAATAGGCGTTACCGCCGAATTTATATCATCTAATAAATTGTCTTTAGCAAGAACAGATGTAGCCAAATCCGGATTTTCCTCATCCAAAGCTCGCTTAGCCATATCCAACATATCAAGAACTGTCATAAACATCGTCTTTAACTGCAATCTTTCCATCAATGCTTCATTTAACGGTTCAGGACAATGAATTACAAACCGAGCTATTCCTTCTGCAAAATCTCCGATTCGTTCCAGGTTCGAATTAATCTTCAGCATTGCCAGAACGAGCCGAAGGTCTACTGCCACCGGACTATATAAAGCAATTATATCCTCTATATCACTGTCTATTTTCAATTCAAAGGCATTGACATGTTTTTCTCTTACAATGACTGTCTGTGCATCTTCCCTATTCAAATTTTGCACTGCATTTCCAGATTTATCAATCTGCGTTCTTACCAGCTCCCACATTTCATCCACTTCTTTGCGAAGACGGACTAACTTCGATTCTATAAATTCGACCATAACCTTATCTATTTCTAATAATATCAACCAAAGCGACCGGTAATATAATTTTGCGTGGCCTCTTTACCCGGATTTGTAAATATCTTTTTAGTATCGTCATACTCAACCATCTCTCCCATATAAAAGAAAGCTGTCTTATCGCTGATACGCGATGCTTGTTGCATATTATGTGTGACGATAACAATCGTATAATTGTTTTTCAGTTCATGAATCAACTCTTCTACTTTTGCCGTAGAGATCGGGTCAAGGGCAGATGCAGGTTCATCCATCAATAAAACTGAAGGAGAAACTGCCATAGCACGTGCAATGCACAACCGCTGCTGCTGTCCTCCCGAAAGAGCAAAAGCCGATTCTTTCAACTTATCTTTCACTTCATTCCACAAAGCTGCACCTTTCAATGTTTCCTCTACGCGATTCCGAATAAATTCTTTATCCTTTACTCCGTTGACACGCAACCCATAAGCAACATTCTCGAATATACTTTTCGGAAAGGGATTGGGTCTCTGAAAAACCATTCCTACATTTTTCCGCAATTCATCGACCTGTATATCCTTATCATAAATATTTTTCCCATCGATCAAGATTTCTCCATTCAACCGTGTATCGGGAATCAAATCATTCATACGATTAAACAATCGAAGAAATGTGGATTTTCCACATCCCGACGGACCTATAAATGCCACGACAGATTTTTCTTCGATCTGCATACTTATTCCTTTGAGAGCGTGAAAATTCCCATAGTAAAAGTTTACGTCACGGGCATCGATCTTATTCATTTCTTTTTATATTAGTTTGTTTTTACTTTGTTTGAAAAATATTTTCTCAAGGCATTCGCCAGTAAATTGATAAACAGAATAATAGCGATCAGAACCAATGCCGTTCCGTATGCCAGCGGTAACTGAGCTTCCATGTTTGTCCCGCTTGTAGAGATAACATACAGATGATAAGGCAACGCCATACACTGATCAAAAATACTTTCGGGCAACTGTGGCAAAAAATAAGCAGCACAAGTAAATAATATGGGGGCTGTTTCTCCTGAAACTCTTCCTAACGCAAGAATCAAACCGGTAATGATATTGGGCATTCCCATCGGTAAAATCACGTGCCATATCGTTTGCAATTTGGTCGCTCCCAAAGCCCGGCTACCTTCTCTCAGACTGTCGGGAATGGCTTTCAACGACTCCTCCGTCGTTCGGATTACCAACGGTACACAAAGCAGACCTAAAGTCAATGACCCGGCTATGATACTATCCCCGAAATTCAGATATTTTACAAATAACGCCATACCGAACAATCCGAATACAATGGAAGGTATTCCGCTCAGATTGTTTGTCATAACCCGTATAAAACGCACCAACTTTCCTTTAGGGGCATATTCATTCATATATATACCGCTCATCACACCAACCGGAAATGCAAATAGAGCGCTCCCGATCATCAAATAAAATGTCCCTACGATCGCCGGCCATATACCTCCCGCAGTCATCCCGTCTGTCGGAGATTCGGTAAGGAAATCCCAGCTAATAACCCCGATTCCTTTGTAAATGATAAAGCCCAAAATAGCAAACAGAATAGCTACTACCAGAACACTCAGCAGAGAAAAGATTCCGAATGCAAAGTGTTGAGAACGTCTTTTCCAGACCTCATACCCGGATGGATAAATATTTCGGATATTCATGTTTTTACTTGTTTTTTGATGATACGTATTCTACACATGAGTTTATTATCAGCGTAATAAAGAAAAGCACTACACCAAGCATAAAAAGTGCTTGATAATGAGCTCCTCCAGAAGGAGCTTCTCCCAATTCGGCAGCGATAGTAGCGGGTATCGTTCTTAAAGGTTCTAAAATAGAAACAGGAATTACCGCCGCATTTCCGGTGACCATTAAAACCGCCATCGTTTCTCCTATAGCCCGACCTATTCCCAAGACTACTCCCGAAGTAATTCCGGAAATCGAAAATGGAACAACAACTTTATATATAGTCTGCCAACGAGAAGCTCCCAAAGCCAGACTTGCTTCGCGCATCGTGCGGGGACAGTTTCTCATGGCATCTTCTGCAACAGTAATAATAGTAGGTAAAGCCATAATCGCTAAAACGACACTTCCGGACAATCCTGTCTCTCCAACTGGTAAATTAAACACTTTCTGTATTATAGGAACGATGACTATCAAACCGAAAAATCCGTAAACTACCGAAGGAATTCCACTCAATAATTCAATAAGAGGTTTAAGGATGCTCCGCACTCTCGGAGTGGCAATTTCAGACATATAGATAGATACGGATAGACCGAAAGGCAATGCTATAAGTATGGCAAAGAAACTTACCCATAATGTTCCCGTAATCAAAGGCAAGAATCCGAACTGTGGTGCCGGCGTTGCCGTAGGGAACCACTCTGTCCCGGCAAATACCTCTTTTAATGAAATCGTTTGATCTTCTAAAACACGAACGTCCTGAGGATTCTCAACAAATTTCCGGGGTATAAAAGCGATGATTCCGGGATCATCTTTAATCAGAGTCTCTATTTTAGATGATGCAAATTCATAAGATTCTCCCAATTCAGCTTCAGAATAATAAGCAGTCAGATCTTCCAGTCTAAAAAGTTTTATAGGCAAATCTTTTCCTCCCACTTCTTTCCAATTAACG
>ENA-OUQS01002340-OUQS01002340.1-human-metagenome-genome-assembly--contig:-NODE-2340-length-12449-cov-3.518638_pt1 | contig 12449 bp, 10 predicted proteins | sample MGYA00248463_ERZ548848 | MGnify/ENA primary metagenome ERZ548848 (study PRJEB26491, sample SAMN04978192) | human metagenome | host: Homo sapiens | study: EMG produced TPA metagenomics assembly of the... | reverse complement strand
TATTATAAGCCCAATTCGCACCATAAAGAATTTTTTCCGCACAATTCAAATCCATAGCGCTTCCAAAACCATCCTGTAATAACTTTAGCAGCATCTCGACCCCTCCAATATGCCTTATAAATTAACTTCAACTATGCTACCTGACTTTCTAGTCGCTGTCAGGTCGATTAAACGCTGGTTATCTGACCCGCGAAACGGCAGATCAAGATTACGCTGCGCCAAAATAAAAGGCCCGTCAACCAAAACATCTATTTCCTGCAAAACAGGAGAATCCTTTACCTCGTCATACCAATAACCAGTGTAACACCAAATTGTAAGTTTTGGGTTTTCTCTACGCACCAGCTTCAGAAACTCTAAAATGTCGTCCGCCTGCGCCAACGGATCCCCGCCGCTTAAAGTAATACCTCTGTGCAGCGGCGTCAGCTTTGGAAAAACTTCGTCGGCCAGCTGCTGCGGAGAATACTCCGTACCTCCCTCAAAAGGTAACAGATCAGGATTATGGCAGCCTTCGCAATGCCGCGGGCAGCCCTGAAAAAAAATCACAGACCTGATCCCCGGACCATCCACAATAGACTCTTCTAAAATAGCGGCAACTTTAAGCACAATAGACGCCTCCTATTCAGTACAACAGGTTTCCCGACAATATTTTTGGGTCAGAGTCCTTTCGCAAACAGGACAATAATCACTGTCAATGATACCAGTGTAGCCGCATTCTTCACAATAATCAATCGGGAAATTAATACCTACATAACCACAGTCACATTCCAGCATATGTCTAAGAACATCTTCCACTGCCCCTAGATTATGGACAGGAGACGAGGCAAACTCAACATAACTTATATGGCCACCGTTTGTAAATTTATGATATGCACCTTCTAAGCGCATTTTCTCAAAAGCACTGATCGGATAAGATACCGGTACATGAAAGGAATTAGTGTAATAAGCTTTATCCGTAACACCGGGAATAATACCATATTCCTTGCGGTCCATACGAATAAAGCGCCCTGACAAACCTTCGGCAGGAGTTGCAATAAAGCTGTAATTCAAATCATATTTATCGCTCATAGCATCCACTTTTTCACGCATATGACCAATGATATCTTCACCAAGCTTTTGTGCTTCCTCACTTTGTGCATGATGGCACCCCAGCAAAGAAGTCAGTGTCTCAGCCAAGCCAATGAAACCAACGCCCAAAGTACCATGCTTGATAGCCTCTTCAATCCTGTCGTCACTGGCCAGTTTATCACTGTCCAAATATAATCCCTGCCCCATTAAAAACGGTAGATCACGGACTTTAAGATTTGCCTGCACTTGATAGCGATGATAAAGCTGATCTCGTACAAGATCCAGCAAATCATCCAACAGTCGGTAAAAGGTGTCTATGTTGCGCTCAGACTTAATTGCCAAACGCGGCAAATTAATTGTAGTGAAGGACAAATTACCGCGGCCTTCTGTAATTTCAGGTCCGCGACGATTAGCAATAACACGTGTACGGCAGCCCATATAAGCTACATCCCCGCCATAAGGTTTATTAAAGCTAGTATCCATAAAACTAAAAGTCGGATTCAAACGCTTGGCTGCAACTGAAATAGCCAGCTGGAATAAATCATAGTTAGGATCACCTTTGTCCAGATTTATACCGCGTTTAACACGGAAAATAACATTCGGAAAAATAGGATTCTCCCCGCGTCCAAGACCTTTAGCATATGCATTCAATAAATTACGCGTCACCTTGCGACCATTTTCAGAAGTATCAAGACCCAGATTTAAACTCGAAAACGGTACCTGCGCACCCGCCCTGGAGTGCATACTGTTCAAATTATAGACAAGCGCTTCCATCGCCTGAAAAACTTCTTCCTCAGAAGCGCCTTCCATAAAAGGCGCTATATCAGTATCAAAATAACCAAAAGACTGTCCACCGAACATATCATTCTGAGAGCTTTGCAGAATAATTGCCGCTAAAGCTGTCGCAGAACCTGGACGTCTGGGAGGACGGATAAACCCATGTCCATTATTAAAACCTTTGGCCAGCAACCGACCTAATGGAATATTGAGGCAATTTAATGTTTTTCCATAAAAATCAAGATCATGGATATGGATATCACCTCGCTTGTGAGCCGTAGCCATTTCTTCAGGGATCAACCGATTCAGATAAAATTCCCGACTGGCAGCCGATGCTATCTGAAGCATTTTTGCAGAAGGAGAGTTAGAAATATTAGCATTGTCGCGGTCAGTTTCCTTTAATATCTCTGCCACAGTGTCCATCAGCTCACTGCGAGAGCTGCGCATACCAGTTCTTCTAGCTCTGTACAGAATATATGATTTAGCCGTACGGGCATGTCCGCTTTCAATCAGTACTTTTTCTACAATATCTTGAATATGTTCAACATCAACAGTCTGCTTATTTTCATTTTTTAAGGCTTTTAAAACATTCAAAGTCAATTCCATTGCCAGCTGCCTGTCGGCGCCGCCTACTGATTTAGCCGCTTCAAAAATAGCATCCGTGATTTTTGTTTCATCAAACTCCACAACCCTGCCGTCACGCTTACGGATCATCATTCCTTATCACTCCGATCAATACTTTCATTGTTTTTCATAATACGTTGTAATTCCTGCATAAAATTATTAACGTCAGCAAACTGCCTATAAACAGAAGCAAACCGTACATAAGCGATCTGGTCAGTTTTCTCTAAATGATTCATTACCGCTTCGCCGATAACTTCGCTCCTGATCTCTGCTTCTCCGCGCATCCTCAGTTCCCGTTCGATATGCTCAGCAATTTCCTGGATTTTCTCATAAGAAATAGGCCTCTTTTCAAAAGCTTTGATCAATCCACTCAAAAGTTTTTTAGCGTCGAACAACTCCCGACGTCCATCTTTTTTACTTACCATCAAAGGAGTTTCCTCATATTTTTCATAAGTAGTGAACCTGCGTCCACAATCAGGACATTCTCGACGACGCCGAATAGAAACGCCATCATCCACAGCACGGGAATCAACAACTCGACTGTCACGATAAGAGCAAAACGGGCACTTCATAACGTCACTTCCTTTTACAGCTTTATTTATATCAGCGCTTTTATTATATCATAACTTTCAGTTTATTCAAACAATATCTTGTGTTTTTCATCCACATTTCTATCATATATGCCCAAGATATAGAAAAACTCCCTTTGCATAAGCAAAGGGAGTTCGCATTTGTAAGTTTAACCGCGAATCCAAGGCGGAATTTCAGTATCGGAGGTTGGCGGTTTGATAACACCAGAACCATACGAAGGAGCTTGTCCCGGCTGCGCAGGAGCAGCAGCCTGTTGTTTTTCACTGCTGTGCTGCTGTGCATAGCTGTTGTTATAACTTGGACGGGAAGCGCCACGCGCTCCGACAGCAGGATTTCTGCGCTCAAAACCGGTAGCAATAACCGTAACACGGATCTCATCTTCCAACTCTTCATTAATAACAGCACCAAAAATGATATTAGCTTCAGCATCAACAGCTTCAGTAATAATATTAGATGCTTCAGTAACATCGAACAGTGATAAATCTTTACCGCCGGTAATATTAAAGAGTACACCACGTGCCCCTTCAATAGAAGCTTCCAAAAGCGGACTCTTGATTGCAGCTTCAGCTGCTGCACGGGCTCCGCCCTCACCTTTGGCCGTACCGATACCCATTAAAGCAGACCCTGCATCAGACATGATAGTTTTCACGTCAGCAAAGTCGGCATTGATAAGTCCCGGAACTCCGATCAGGTCAGAAATACCCTGCACACCCTGACGCAGTACGTCATCAGCAATACGGAAAGCATCAAGCATCGAAGTACGACGATCAATTACCTGCAGCAAACGATCATTAGGTATGGTGATCAAAGTATCAACTTTATCTTTCAAATTAACTATACCGTTTTCAGCCTGCGTCATGCGACGTTTGCCTTCAAAAGAAAACGGTTTGGTAACTACTCCGACTGTCAAAGCGCCAACTTCTTTGGCACACTCAGCCACAACATGCGCAGCGCCAGTACCTGTACCGCCGCCCATACCTGCTGTTACAAAAACCATGTCAGCACCGCGCAGAGATTCCAGCAACTGATCTCTGGACTCCTCGGCCGCTTTTTCACCAACTTCAGGATTGGCACCGGCCCCAAGACCTTTGGTCAGTTTTTCGCCGATCTGAATACGGTTGGGAGCTTTCGAAAGCAACAAAGCCTGGGCATCACAGTTTACGGAAATAAATTCCACACCCTGAACACCGGCTGAAATCATCCGGTTGACAGCATTGTTACCGCCGCCGCCGACACCGATAACTTTTATATTGGCTAAATTTTCAAAACTTTTCTCTTCAAATTCTTCAAACATCGTATTGTGCTCCCCCTTATGTATTTGGGTCAAAATGAAAAATCAAAACCATTGACATTTTACATTCAACATTAATAGTCTTTTTTCCTGCTTTTTATAAAAATTTTTTTATTTTTTCAAAAACAGATGTCTGATCGCCGCCAAATTTTGGAAAATGCGCATCCCAAAAATCAGGATACCAACCAGATACAAGTCTATACCAAGAATCATACCAACGTAGCACAAAAAAGCCGCCAGCACAGCGTTAGTAAAAAATCCCGTAATAAAGACCGTATTATCATAAGACCCTTCCATGCTGGAACGAATCCCGCCGAAAGCAGTATCCAATGCCGCCATCAAAGCTACAGAAAGCATTTTACCATATTCAGGCGGTATATAAACCGGGAAATACAATCCGGCACAGATGCCTGCCGCCAAACCAGCAAGAACATAAAAAATCATTTTTCTGCCGCCTCCTTCTCTGCATCGGAAGCTTGCCCTTCTGCTATTTTGGCATACTCAAAACTTTTACGGCCTTTAAAAGCCGGAATAACGATATCATCAGACTGACTTAAATCGGCCTGGATACCCCAAAATTTGAAGTTTTCCAGAACGCCGCCGCGCAATTTGAGCGCACTTTCTAAATTGTTAGGATTCCCAATAGCTTTTATCTCATAAGGCGGTGCCGAACGATTGTTATTTACCGATAAAGTCGGACCCGCACAGCGGATCTCGCTCATCGCAACAATCCTTTCGCCGTTGATGGCAATAGCCTCAGCGCCTGCGGCACGCAGCTCATTGATAACTCTTAATAAATCATCATCATGAATAATATACAAGTTAGGATTTTCTCCAGGTTTGCTGGCAATCTTACTGTCATCCAAAACCAGTTTGATACCCTTACCGTGCATTTCCAAATCACCTGCAAAAGCTTTTAACCGAACTATTTCTCTGGCAACAACCTCGTCACCTGCTTTTGCCTGCAGCTTTTCCATTTCTTTAGATAATTCATCTCGTTCTTTTTCTACTGCTTTCAAACGGTCAGACAAATCCTCGGCACGCTGAATATTAATAGTTTTTTGTCGTTCTGTAGTTTTAAACTGTGTAGCCAACATAAAACCGAGTACGGCGCAAACCAGTGCAATTAAAATTTTTGCATGTTTGTTCGCAAACATTTTATCCTCCGTGTAATTCTTGCTATGTTACTGTTTCAATTTAATATATGGCTTCGTAAATGTCAAGTCAATAAATTCAGCTTGTATGTTTTTTGCTTTTATTTCATTAAAAACAGTAACAAATAAATTAAGTTTATCCATAATCTTATAAACATCACCCAATAAAATCGGATAACCATATTGCAGATAGAACTTAACATTATTCTGCTGGTCTACAGCAATTTCGGAAATATGCGCCACAGTATCACGATCCAATTGACTCAAAAATTCCAAAATCAGTAAAACCTGCTTTTCACCGATTCTGTCTCCAAAGTAAATATTACCTGTAACAATACCTGATAATACAGGAGCGTTGGCATCCTTGATTCCATTACTGACTTCCATCACCACGCCGGTATAATCTACCTTTGCATATCCGTTATAAGAGCAGGCCAAATATACTGCCGGGCGCCGTTCTGTGATCTTCACGCGCATCACACCAGGCCAACTGTAAGAAACATCAGCCTTCTCGAATCTTACGTCATGAGTCAGCGCCTTCTGTACCTGCCACGGTGATATCACAAACAAATTAACAGGCTCCTGCACACCAGAGATCTGCAGAATATCTTTAGCCGTAACCTTATCACTGCCTTCGACATTAATACTGCCAAAAGCAAAACCCGGCTGACGAACCCAATGCCAGCCAGCAGCCAGCAAAGCAGCACATATTATGCAAAAACAGATGAAACGCAAAAGGCGCACCCGACGCCTTCTCCGCTCTTTTCGCAAACGTTCACGTGTCGACTGCACCTTTCTCACCTCACTTCGTCAATATCAGCAGTATCGATCTTACTATTTATCGTTCAAAGATGCCGACAAAAGAATCTTCTCACACAAGTCAGGGAAAGATATCCCCACAGCAGCTGCTGCTTTCGGAACCAGGCTGGTAGCAGTCATTCCTGGAACTGTATTAGCCTCCAGTACATAGCCTTTACCTGCTTCATCAAGCATCACATCCACACGCGCAACACCACTGCATCCCAAAACCTTGTAGGTTGCAACAGCCAGTTCCTGCACATGCCTTGTCGTTTCTTTATCAAGCGGCGCCGGAACTAAATATTCAGTTTCACCTTTGGTATATTTAGAATGAAAATCATAAACCCCGGAATGCGGTACGATATTGATAACAGGCAATGCAACAGCCATGCCCCCATCCTGCATAATGGCAACAGTAAGCTCTTTGCCCTGAATAAACTCTTCCACAACAACCTCACGGGAATAAGTAAAAGCCTTCTCCATAGCAGAATTAATATCAGTATCATTTTTTACGATCTCAACACCAATACTGGATCCCTGCGTCGCCGGTTTAACAACAACAGGCATCTTTTTAAAAGCAGATAGAATCTCACCGCAAAAATCATGCGTTTCTCCCTTTACAAAAATCAACGATTTAGGAGTAGCAATACCTGCGGCCTGCATGATGCGTTTAGATGCCGCTTTATCCATGCCCAACGCACTTGCAAGCATACCTGAACCAGTATAGGGAATTTCCAGCATCTCCAGTAAAGTCTGCAGCCGGCCATCTTCACCATACATTCCATGTACAGCATTAAAAACTACTTTTGCATTGCATTCTTCCAATTGCAGTGCCAGTTTTTTCGGTTCCAGATCTATTTCGGCAACATTGTAGCCTTTTTCACGCAGAGCCCCAGCAATAGCGGCACCAGTAACCAGAGAAATTTCTCGTTCAGCCGAAGGGCCTCCCATTATTACTGCAACAACATCGTTTTTATTCATCATTATCTACCTCTCTCAAGCTCGGTAACAAGCTCTTCACCGACCTTAAAAATATCGCCGGCGCCAACAGTCATAATCAAATCTCCCGGCTCGGCAATTTTAAACAAGTACTCCTCTAACTTCGGCAAAGTAGGAATAAACGTAACCTGCTGCTGTGTCGCCTCAGACACAGCTTCTGCCAGTGAAGCCCCACTTACACCGTCAATTGGGAATTCACCTGCAGAATAAATATCCGTCAATATCAGCTGATCACAATCAGCAAAACATCGGCTGAATTCATCAAATAATAATTTTGTGCGGGTATAACGGTGCGGCTGAAAAGCACAAATCAACCTTTTAGGCTGGGTCTGCCTGGCCGCTTTTAACGTAACACCGATCTCCGTCGGATGATGCGCATAATCGTCAACAACCCAGATACCATCAATGCGGCCTTTTGTTTCAAAACGTCTTCTTGCACCGCTGAATTTCTTCAATGCAGGTAAAATCTGCTGCATCGGTATCCCCATTGCCTGTGCCGTCGCTATTGCTCCCAAAGAATTAAGCACATTATGCTGTCCTGGTACGATCAGCTCCACGGTGCTGACAAAAACTCCTTCTACATATAAATCATAACAGGTACCATTGACACTGTATCGGATGTTTCTCGCCTGATAACGAGCGTCTTCATGCTCCAGGCCATAGCTGATAACAGGAGTTGTCGTTTCTGATGCCAGCTTGCGCAGTTTTGGACTGTCCATACATAAAATTGCTGCGCCGCCGTCTTTGACATTAGACAAAAACTCTGTAAAAGCCAGATAAATATTTTCTTCGCTGCCATAATGGTCCATATGATCGTTTTCAATATTTGTAACAATGGCATACTTAGGATAAAACTTTAAAAAAGAACCGTCGCTTTCATCAGCCTCAGCTACCACATATGGTCCTGCCCCATTACGGGCGTTACCGCCCAAGCTGCCAACCTCACCGCCAATAATAATGGTCGGATCGATATCCGATGCAGCAGCAATACAGGAAATCATTGCACTGGTAGTAGTTTTGCCGTGAGCACCTGCCACAGCCACCCCATCAGCATGATTAAGAATCTCTGCCAGCACATCTGATCTGTGCAGAATAGGTAAATTACGTTTTTTCGCTTCCATCAGTTCGGGGTTATTTTGATGGATAGCACTGGATATAACTACGGCGTCGACATCGTCGACCTGACATTCGGCATGACCCATGTAAACCAAAGCGCCCTCTTGAGCAAGCTTAGCTCCCATATGACCGGCATTAAGATCAGAACCTGATACCTGATAACCGCGTTTGAGCAAAACATGCGCAATAGCACTCATTCCGGCTCCTCCAATACCGATAAAATGAATGTTTTGCAGACCTTTAAGCACTAAAAGCCCTCCTCCGTCATTTTCTTACTAAGTTCAACGCCTGCTGCGCGATTTCTGCCGCCGCCTCAGGTCTTCCCAAACTTTTTGCAGCTTTTTTCATAGCCTGCAGTTGGTTATCGTTGATCAGTAATTTTTCTATCTCTTCCAACAATTTTTCGCCTGTCAGTTCTTTATCCAAAATAACCTTAGCTGCTCCGGTCGCCTCTACGGCCTTAGCGTTAAATTCCTGGTGATTGGCTGTAGCGTAAGGATATGGTACAAGCACAGCAGGAACACCCTTTGCTGTCAACTCTGCCAAACCGATAGCTCCGGCCCGAAATACAGCCAGATCGGCAGCTGCCAAAGCAACCGGCATATTATGCAGATATGGACTGATCATAATGTTATCGTCCAATGATCCGGCCTTCCTCATTTCAGCCATATAATATTCATAATTAACTTCACCGGTAGCATGCAGCACCTGCACATCTGAGCGTCCCGACAGCTCGCGCTCTACATACTGCATGGCATTATTGATGCTGCGGGCCCCTCGGCTTCCACCTGATACAAGAATAGTTTTTTTGTTTGCATCAAGCCCAAGCTCAGCAACAGCATCCTTACGTTTTTTCTGCATGATCTCGCTGCGAATAGGATTCCCTGTAAAAATCTTTTTTGACGAACCGCCAAAATATTTTTCGGCCTCACTATAACCTAAAAAAACCTTTCTCACATAACGCGCCAGAATTTTATTAGTTACACCAGGCATTGCGTTCTGTTCCTGAATACATGTGGGAATACCTTTTAAAGAAGCTAAAAACACGATTGGACCACAAACATAACCGCCAGTACCAATAACTAAATCCGGCTTCAACTTATCAAGCAGGCTGTAGGCATCTTTAAGCCCATGCAGCAGTTTTATGCCTGAACGCAATGTGTCTAAACTTAAACTGCGTTTAAAACCTGCAACATCAATAAATTCCAAATTATAACCGTAACGTGGAATAATATCTTTTTCCAAACCTTGCCTTGTCCCGACAAAGGTAATTTCCACATCAGGACGGATAGCCTTGATTTGATCGGCAATAGTCAGCGCCGGATAAATATGCCCGCCGGTACCGCCGCCAGAAAGTATAACTTTCACAGTTTTTCCTCCTAGCCTTTACTTTGGCAATGCCGCAACCAAATTTTTAAAATAACGGCCGCGTGCAGGGAAATTTTCAAACATATCATACGAAGAACAGGCAGGTGACAGTAATACTACCTGTGGCGCAGCAGCCAGCTTATACGCCAGCTCAACAGCCTCATCCATTGTCTCTACTTTTCTGATATCGCCTACGCCTGCTACTGCGGCGGCTTCATAAAAACGTTCTTTCGCTTCACCCAATAAAATCAGCACATCTGCCTTGGCCTGCACTAATTTCATCATCGGTTCCAAAGATGTCATTTTATCATGTCCGCCTGCCAGCAAAATTATATGCCCGTCAAAAGCTTCCAAAGCTTTTATTGTCGAATCAGGATTAGTTGCTTTCGAATCATTATAATATGGTACACCGTTAACTGTCATCACATACTCCAAACGGTGCTCAACACCTGTGAAATCCAGCAAAACCCTGCGCATATTTTCAATAGTGACCCCGGCAAAAAAACATGCCGCAATAGCCGCCAGTACATTTTCTTCATTATGACCGCCAAATACACGCAAGTCTTTTTTATGACAAACAGTATAAAGCTGTCTGTCCCAGGCAATAGTAAAATTACCTCCGTTTAAATATACGCCACGATTAAGCTGCTCCCTGCGGCTGAACCAGCAAACCCTTGAAGGGGCCAATTCGCCCCAGCTGCGTATAATAGGATCATCATAATTTAAAATCACGATATCATTCTCACGCTGTTTTTTAAATATATTACACTTCGCCGCACCATAAGCTTCCATCGTATGGTGGCGATCTAAATGATCGGGAGTCAGATTCAAAATTACTGCTACATCTGGGCGAAACTCACGCACACCTTCCAGCTGAAAACTAGACAGTTCCGCTGCAAGCCAGGCGTCAGCTCCTAAATTCTCAACTTCCTTAGACAATGCCTGTCCAATATTACCGCCAACGGCCGTTGGCACAGGCAAAGTTTTCAGCATTTCTCCTACTAAAGTAGTAGTTGTTGTTTTTCCATTCGTACCCGTAATTCCTATAATATGCCCATGATAACTGCGGTATGCCGCTTCTACTTCACTTATGACCTCTATTCCCATCTGCACGGCCATATCAGTCAAAGGATTAGCCAAAGGAATACCAGGCGATAAAACTATCTGTTCTACTTCCTGCAGCAAAGTTTCCCCATTGCCGCAGTACAGGCCACCACCTTGCTTTTTCAGCAGTTCCAGCAAAGCATTATCTATCTTTGTTTCCTTATCGCTATATAGAAGCACCCTGCAGCCTTGTTTCGCCAAAGCGTCAGCAGCTCCGCAGCCACTGATGCCAGTACCGTATACTAAAACCGTCTTTGTCATTAGCAGCCGCCTCCGTTCCCCAAACACCATAACCCGATACCGATTAAACCAAGCAGCAAACTACTGCCCGCAAAAACTTGCACAATCTTTGTTTCTTTCCACCCGCCCAATTCAAAATGATGATGAATAGGCGCCATACGAAAAATACGCTTACCGCCTGTTTTCTTAAAATAACCGACCTGAATAATAACCGAAGCTGCTTCCATAACATAAATCCCGCCAAGAATAATCAGCAACAGCTCTGTCCGTGTCAACAGGGCCAACGCAGCAATTCCTCCGCCCAGTGCCAAAGAACCTGTATCGCCCATAAAAACTTTAGCCGGATAACGATTGAACAGTAAAAAGCCCAAACAAGCACCCGTCAATGTCAAAGCAAAAATACTGAGGTCCATACTGCCTGACTGATAAGCAATATAAGCATAAGCCAACGTTACCGGTACTGTTACGGATGCAGCCAGGCCATCTAACCCATCAGTAAGATTGACAGCATTCGTAGTACCTACCAGAAGCAAAAACGCCAGTACGTAATATAGGCTTCCCAAGGGAACTGACAATGAGGTTCCTGGAATATTCAACCCCAAATTTACATGCGGCTGCAATTCAAGATAATAAACATAGGCACCAGCCAGCAAGAATTGTAAAAACAGTTTCTGTTTAGCTGTAAGCCCAAGATTACGTTTCATTACCACTTTAATATAATCGTCAACAAAACCAATCAGCGCATGCCCAAAAGTCAGAAGCAATGCAATCAAAACTGCCGGCGTCAGCTTGCACCATACCAGCACTGCAACCAGAACTGCAGTCAGTATCATCAACCCGCCCATTGTCGGTGTGCCACTCTTTTTTTGATGTGCCTGCGGCCCGCAGTCACGAATGCTCTGACCAAATTTCAATTTATGAAGCAGCGGTATCAGCACAGGTCCACTGGCTGCGCAGATCACAAAAGATGTCGCCAATGCTCCCCAAAGGCTGTAATCCATTTTCTATCAATCTCCAAACCTTATAGCTATAGCTGTTTATTTTTTAAAACTAACTCCAAAAGAGAATCCACCTGCATCGAATGCGAACCTTTTAAAAGCACTATGTCATGCGACTGCAGAAGGCTATCCAAAAGCTTGGCCGCTTCATCTCGGCCAGCACACCAATATGCTTTGCCTCCCAAAGCTTCAACTGCCGCGGCAATAGCTTTTGCTTCATCACCATAAGCGATTACCATATCCGTCTTTTCGCGAACAGCAAACTGACCAACTCTGCGATGAGAATCGAAAGAAATATCACCCAGCTCCAGCATATCAGCCAAC